>Ga0335069_10000846_pt1 | contig 49233 bp, 39 predicted proteins | sample Lox_Sample_11_FD_206714 | JGI IMG/M metagenome (GOLD analysis project Ga0335069, IMG submission 206714) | Soil microbial communities from Loxahatchee National Wildlife Refuge, Florida, United States - Lox_Sample_1.1 | ecosystem: Environmental > Terrestrial > Soil > Wetlands | place: USA... | reverse complement strand
TTCCTCGCGCCAGGCCCATGTCACCAAGGCAATGACAAAATCGAGTGTCATTGAGAGGTCTTGTAGCCCTCTCGGCGTCCCGATTCCGTACACGCTCCGCAGCAGAAGCCCAAGATTCATCCCGGCGACGTGAATCAGCAGCCGTTTGAGAATATTGTTGTGTTTCCTCAAATGCGTTCGTCGCATCCCTCCGGTCTCATAACAGTGGGCAAAAGTTCGCTCGATCAGTTCTCCCCGCTTCCGCAGAAGCCGCTGGCCCTTCGCCCGCTGCAATCGCTGACGGTTGGCGTATACCGCGTCGCGTTGTTCTTCCTTCCCGATCCAGTGCCGCTTCCCAGCTTGCTTCTTCTCTGGGATATAGGTGCGCACGCCGGCGGCCTTCATCTCTTGCAGCACCGGCCCGCTGTGGTAGCCCTTGTCCGCCACCACTTCCTCAACTCCGCCCATGTGAACTTGCGAATTCCCCGGTTCTGCTATTTCTTCCTCGCGTTCCACCAGATCGGCCACCGTCATACCCGCTTCCGTCAGCGTCTCCTTGACCGTTGTGGTGTCGCCCAGATCCGCTTCCTGCAAGGTCACCGCCACCACCGCTCCCGTTTTCATGTCCACGGCGTGCTCGGCCTTGTGTGCCAGATGCGTGCTCCCGTTCTTCATTTTTGTAATGCGCGCGTCCGGGTCATGCGGATTTACCCACTCGTCGTTCGATCCCTTCTTCTTGCGCTTCCGGTCCACCCGCGCCAGATCTTCTCGCGTTGGCGTTGCGATCCCCGATTGCCGCGCTAAATCCTTCAGGAATTCTTCGTAGCTCTGGCCGTTGTCCCGCCGCACGATCGACCGTAATGCCGCATTCGCCTCCAGTGTCGTCGCGTCGATACCGATTCGCTTCCCGTTCACCAGCCCTGCGTCTGCCAGCAACTCCAGAACCCATTGGAATACCTGGCGGTGCGTGTCCAAGTCGATCAGCCGGCGGGTGCGCGAAATCGTCGTGTGGTCCGGCGCCCCCTCGTTCAAGGGGATTCCCACGAACTCGCGGATCGACAGCGAGTCGCCGGCTCGCCACGAGATTCCGCGCTCGCTGTCAATGCCTTCGAAGTACCCTACCAGCAGCAGTCGAAAATAGATGCCCGGCGCCAACCCCGGCCGTCCCATCACAGCAGCATAAAAGCGCTGGCACTTCCCCTCGACAAATCGATCAAAGTCGCATTGCGCCAGAAGCCGGTTCAGACGTTCATAGAAGGGATGGCTCGCCGGGCGCGCCACGGTGCAACTCGGAATCCAAAGTTCTTCCTGCTGCTCACGCCGCATGCCCATCGCCATATGGCGATTCTACGATGAAACATTCTTAAGGAGAACTGTTTTTTGGACTTTAACCCCGGACTGCTAGGACGCCTCACGCTTAACATCCTCTTATCCTTCGCTCAATTTGAGCGGGAGCTCATCTCGGAAAGGACACGCGACAAGATGTCAGCTGCCCGCCGAAAGGGCAAATGGACTGGTGGTCACCCGGTCCTTGGTTATGACATCGATCCACGGGGCGGTCGCCTGATCCTCAACTCACGAGAAGCCGAGCAGGTCGAGATTCTGTACAAACTGTATCTCAGTCATCGATCCCTTCGGCAGGTCCTGTGCGATATCGATCGCCGAGGCTGGCACACGAAACAGTGGGTCACGAAAAGAGGCCAGGTCCTAGGCGGGAAGCCATTTTCCAAAGGCACCCTGTACCGGCTGCTGGTGAATCCGATTTATGCTGGCAAAATCGATTACAGGGGCCACATCTATCCCGGCCAGCACGAGCCCATCCTTGAGACTCAGATTTGGGAGGAAGTGCAGACGATCATGCATCGGAGGGCGACCACACAGTGAGGTCTTTGCCGTGGCAAGGTTGCATTTGTCGCCCGACGCCGAGCAAACGTGCAGACGAAGTCTAACCGGTAAGACTCAGTTGAGGCCAGTCGGGGATATCACCGCTGTCGATCCCAAATTCCTGCGACACCAGGCCCCACATCTGGTCAAAATCAGATGCATCTGCTGGACGAGTGCCGTGAGCTGCCATGACTGGTTCCGCTTCTCCAGTGCCGGCTTGAACCGTTCGTAAACCTCTGGGAATCGACGGTGGTCTTCCAAGGGGCTGTATTTCAGTGCGGAAGACGTTTAGCGCAGCCTAGCTTCAACCGTCTGCTCCGGCGTGATGATGTGCTTCTCGCGGACGTCCTGTTTGGGCGGCAGCTTTACGCGATGCGATGCATCGGGGTTCGCAAACGTCTCTGGGATGATCTCCCACTCCTGGGTCTTCCCCAAGGTCGTCGAGATCAAGAAGAACGAGACCGCGGCGTAAGATCGGATCGCGGAGGTTCCGCCCACGAGCACTCTGCCGTGAATGTTTGCTTCTTGTCCGCCACGCCCCGTGATATAGTCGCAGTTCCACATAGCAACTATGGCACTTGACGCGAACGTTTTCTGCGATTGTGTGGAGAGGAATCGCCTGAAGATCCCACATCCCTACCCGAGGCTGCTCTACATTGCCCCCAATGGATCTCCCGAAATCCGATCAAAAGACCCCCGCAAGATAGGCGACCATGACGACTGGATGAATCGGCCGCCATGCCGCCATGAGCAAATGATCCTCGCCCGATGCTCTGTGGGGAATGCCGGGTTTGTCTCCTGGCTGCACGATGAGCTGTTGGCGGGGGCGACCGCACGCCTGTGTCCGACATTATTGAAAAAGGTGCTCTATAGCGGGAGCCACTGCGGTGACTACCTCGCCGTGCGACACGTACAAAGGCTGGCCGATGAGCTCGACCGGCTCGGTCAATTGCATCCCACCGCTCTGGCAGTTGCGCCCCAAGAACGGCTGCACATGATGGCTTCTCTCAGGCGACTCGGGCGAGTCACCGCCGCGGCGCTCAAGGTCGACAAGCCAATAGCGTTCTAACAGCCGGGGCGCTCAGCAGCCTTGCCATCCTCGACGATCTCATGCATCGATCCAAGAAATTATTTAACCGGCGCTTACCTCCTGCCCGGCAGACCCCATTTATGGCCGCAGTGACGCCCCGACTCGGATTTTGGTCGCCAGAGGTACTTATCGCATTGCGCCCCGGCGACCTACGGTGCCGGTTGCTGAGCTGCCTATGCTCAAGCCCAGATGGCAACGTCGCGCTTTCACGGCGCTCAGCGCGACATTCTGAATGCTCTCGGCGGCCGCGAGAGTACTGGCCGGTCGATATCCTCACGCTCGCCTTACAGCTTCTCGAAGTCCCAGCGCGGCAGTAGGGCTGATCAGCCCCACAGAATCGCTCGTGGCCAGGCGGCCTTTTCGGAGTGAAACGTGCTAATATCTGTCGGCTGTGACCGATTGATTTGTCGGTCCAGGGCTGGCGGGTTCCAATGACGGCGGCACCGGCTATGGCCGTAACGTGTTGATTTAAAGGTAGTTGCTGCCATTGGTGTGCCGCCTGCGCATTTGGCATCCTAAGCGCAATCAGTTGATGCGGTTGGCGATGGATATGTCGGTTGAAGACAAGTTCCTCAAATACATTTTCCCCGGCGATGGTGCAGCAATGCGAAAGCTGCGACTGCGAATCGCCGAGATGAATCGACAGCACCGGATTCATCGAAATGTGCCGACCATATTGCTCGTCGGCGATCCGGGGGTTGGAAAGACTTTTTATGCAGAGGCGATCGCTGCACACGCCACATGGTTAACGTTGACGGATTCTGAACAGGCGTTCTACCTGGAAAAAAACGGCGCTTTCAAACTGTCACCGACAAAGCTCATCCGAGCGTTGACGGCGACACGTTTTGATGAGGTCTATGTTCCAGTGTTAACCGACGAAATCGCTGCAAGCGAGCTGTTCGGTTATGTGAAGGGGGCTTTCACTGGGGCGATCCACGATGCCCCTGGGCGCCTCGGGGCCGATCACCTAACGGATATCCTACTTGATGAAATCGGCGATGCCAGCCACGCAGTTCAGGCTAAGCTACTCCAGCTCGCAGAGACAGGAACCTATACGCCCGTGGGCGGCACGGCGCAGCGGACAAGGCATACGGAAGCTCGGCTCATTTTTGCAACTCACCGGGATCTAGCAGCACAAGTACGGGCTGGGCATTTTCGCGAAGACTTATTTTGGCGGCTTCAAGCGTTCATCCTGAGACTTCCGCCGCTCAGAGAATGCCGCGATGCGATCCCAGACTTGCTGCGTGCTGTCCTTGAGGGATGTAAGAAGGATCAACAAAAGGCGAACATCCGTGAACTGTCGTCCGCGGAGATCGAATGGTCTCAAGAGTATATATGGCCCGGTAACATACGAGAAATGCGGCACGTCCTCTGGCAGTTCGTTTATGAGGACGGTGCTCGCACTCTCGACCAGGTTCAAGTCGATCGTGATACGAACTTGGATCTCTACGATACACCGTCAGACCAGATCCATGGCAAGATACCTCCCGAAGAACTGATTAGCCGCGCGGTCGAAATCGTACTTACGGAAATATTAGACGGCCTGCGGCCGAGTCTCGGGTCAGTCGGCGACTTTACGAAGTTTTTTGATCAAAGTGTTCGAGAAGCTCTGTATCGCTACAAGTCTCTCAATAGGTTGACGAGGCAAGACCTGGAGCGTCTGTTCGAAGGAGAACAAGCGAGGGACATCCACACGAAGATAGGACGGTACCGCGACAAGCGCCCTGCCAGGTCGCAGAAAGGGGCCCGACGTGAGAAGTGAACTCTGGATGCACAGGGCGAGGCCCGCAGGCCTGATGTGGCCCGATGTTCATGTCGGCTCCATTTCGCTGGTTGAAACCTGGTTTGACCACGTGTTGCAAGCACCAGAAGGCCGCCTTTTTATCATCGCGCCGTTTATTGACATCGAACTATTGGACGCCTGCGGAGCGCTTCACTCATTCTGGCAAGCCATCAACCATAAGCAATCACGATTGAGACTCTGGACTGCAACTTGGGACCTCGCCATCGCCGTCTCGTCAGCGCTGTCTGTTTGGCCGTGGCAGGAGTTGATGGTCTACTACGGGGGACCGCTGCATGCAAAGGCCTATCTTCATATGCCAGCTCGCCGATCCCCATCCGCACTTATAGGATCAATGAACTTCACGCGCAGCGGCCTTCGCGGCTGCGGTGAGCTCGGCGTGTTGCTCACACCCGGCACCAATACCGCTTTGAATAGGCTTTTGTTCAATCTGTGGCAGGAACTCGAAACAGAAGCGGTGGGCCACCCGGCATGCCGGCCGCTAGCCACTAGAGGAGGACTGAAATGACAAAAGGCACGTTTGCAGAATGGTTCTGCTTGAAGGATGGGAGGGAGAACTTCCGAATCGATCCAGTTCGCGATCAGGATCTCATGTTCGGCAACGCCGAATGGAAGAACCAAATAGAGCGCTATCTCGATCGGGCGCTCTTACTCAAGCGGCCGGTTCGCCTGGTCTGGTGGGGGCAATACGGCATCGGAAAAACTCATCGGATCAGGTATACTATCCACCTGATCGCCCGGCGAAGCCTCGCATTTTATCCCGTGGAGGTGGTCGCTCGCGATCTTCAGGACAAATCCGGATTCGAACTCCTGCATTATTACTTAGTAAACAATTTGGACATAAATCGCATCCGTCCACACGTTGAGAAGTACCTGTTGAAACTCCGCCTTGGGCAACCTGGCCCAGTGCCCTTGGAGGAGATCAGCGCGTCCCAGGATGTGATAAATGCATTTCGAATCGTTGGAAGCGAGAATCCCAATTTGGTGAACGTTGCGTGGCGTTTCCTCTGCGGGCAGAACATCAAAGGCGAGACCCAGCTTGCCAATGTGACAAAGCCGCAGCTCGACTCTTCCCTCGATTTCGCCTCGGTTCTTCAGGTTCTGGCGACGGTGGTTGAAGTCGAAACGTCCACGCAACTGATCTACTTCATAGACCAAGTCGAGGCGCTGTCCAAGATCACGAACAGAAATGCGGAGGCGCGATGGACGGAGACGCTTAGAGCGGCCCTGGATATTGCGAACCTCAGCATGGTGATGGGTCTCGGTGCTGAGCGCCAGGAGGGCATCCCGACAATCATGCTTCAGCCCGAAATAATCCGGCGCTTTACGCAGGGTAACTATGTACAGATGGCGGCATTCGAAAAGCCGGAAGCCGAGCAGTTCGTCCTTGATCTCATTGGGGCGTTGATCGACCCGGCAAGGCGCGACCGTCTCGCAGCGCAAGAGGACTTCGCAAAGAAATTTCCTGGGTATGAACCAAAGTACTATCCGTTCAACCGATCGGCATTCGAAGTCTTCTGTCGCTACTTTGCGGACCAGCCCAACATCGGCAAGCCTTCAGAGATTCTCGAAAAAATGGATTTTGTTACATCGGAGGCGTACTTTGCCGACCGGTACATCATCGACAAGGGCTACCTGGCGGGCCTGGGTATCAGTGCGTGAGGACCTATGAAACGTTACATCGTAGAACCCCAAATTGAGAATGGAACCGTGCTGGTCGGCACTGAAGGTGCTGAAACGACGGTGCTGGTGGGCGAGGTGGCCGAAACGGGCGGACAACGCAGGGTTCACTTCGACGCGACCAAAGAGTTCGTCACACTCATCATCGGAAAGCGAGGTAGTGGCAAGAGCTACACTCTTGGCGCCTTGGCGGAAGGCCTCTGCACGGAAGAGCCGCAGACATCAATCTCGCAGCTGGCGCGAAGCAGAGGGGTACTGCTGCTGGACCCAATGGGCAATTTCTGGACGACGATTTTGGCCTTGCGCGCCGACGGTCCACCCCGTCTTCGGGCACAATATGAGCAGTTGGCGGACTGGGGCCTCCAACCCGAGGAGGTGAACGTCAGGGTCTGGATTCCGGCTGGCTGTCGTCTTTCCGTTAGCCATCCCTCCATCACGGAATTCCATCTTCATGTAGCCGATCTCGATGCGAACGACTGGGCCGACCTCCTGCAAGTCAACATCTTCCGTGATCCGCAAGGCATTCTACTAGCCGAGGCCCACGAGGCCGCCACCCAAACGGGATGGCGTGACGACGCCGGCACGTGGCATCCCCCAAACCAGTGCTACCAGATCCAGAACTTGATCGAATACCTGGAACACGAGCAGACTCGCCAAGGCCAAGGAGTAAGCGATCATCACGCCACGTCTCTTCGGGCCCTCCTAAGGGACCTGCGGGGCCTAGCACGGCGTCCACTATTTCAAGGCGCGGGAACGCCCCTCACCTCCCTGATCACACCGGGCACGCTGGGTATTCTGCTGCTACCGAGCCGCGTTGGCCACGATGTCCGACGCGTCATCACCAGGATCTTAGTTCGCCGAATCCTCAAAGAACGTGAAATAGCCGCGGAGATCCAGAACCGGCTCGATTTCGAAGGTGATCGGCTCGATGAACTCCAGAAGGCAGCGCTGGAAACGGAATTAGGTCGATGCATCCCCCGAACCGTCCTTGCTCTGGATGAGGCCCAAGAGCTGCTTGGTGACGATGGTGGCGAAGCAAGGCAGGCTCTTGAGGACTATTGCCTACGCGGACGCGGCATTGGCCTGTCTCTGGTTCTGGCCACCCAGACTCCTGCCGTCAGCGCCATTAGCGCGAAGGTTCGCAAACAGGTCGATACGTGCTTCATTCACCAATTACTTACGAGAGAGGAAATCGACATTACTGCTCAGAATATTCAGGCGCAGCTACCCGACAAAATCGCATTTAAGCAGCGCGACCTCCAGTACGACGGCCTGATCCGGTCTCTCGATGTAGGGCAGTGCGTTGTCGCAAGTGCGCGCACAGTTACGGCTCGGGAAGGTCCTGGCCGGGTATTCGTTATGACGGTGCGGCCGCGTGTCAGGGTCCACGGGGGCGAGGTCAACTAGTGCGCATCCTTACTTACCTAGACCAACACCAGATGCGCCTTGGGTATTTGAACTGTGCGGCATTAGTTGCAACCCGGCAGTTGGACAGCCACGGGAGTCTGGTTCGGCGACTAGAAGAACTACTGTTCAATCCAGCAGGTGGCAGTCATCCGATAATTGGGCAATACAAGCGTGTAGTGACAAGCAGGAAGTCTCCCGAAATGCCGCATCAAATCTGGCTCAATGATCCGGAGGTCGGCGATTCGGGCTATCAGCTCGCTCCGGATCGGTGTTACAAGATTATACAATGGGCACGCAATGTCGATGTGATAGGTCAAACCTATGCTCTATCTGAGCTAGGTGTTCTTCTCAAAGGCCTATTGATTGATGCGGGTGCTCAACATCCAGATATAGGGAAACGCCTAAATCCTTTTGCCCTGTGGCGGCGCCGAACAATCGCACTGGCGCACTTGTATTTGCTGCTGAGGGCGGATATTCTTCTCCCATTTCTCCTTGCCACTCAGCCCTCAGCCCAGGCGCTGGCTGCCAGCGGCAGTCAATCGCAGAGACCCTCGACTGAAATTAGCGGCCTGCGGCCGCAAAGCCTCCTGGAGGCCATTGACAATTTGGTCGCAGCGATTGGCGATGATCTGCCGATTGATCAGGCGCTTCTACTGAAAGAAATACGCAATATGCAGACGCGGTTCAAGAGCCCAAAGGCGCTGAACCACCACTATAGGCCCAGGCGGCAGTATCTACTCGATCTAAAGCTCCTAGAAAAGAGCAGCCCTTCGAAGGCCGGTACGGAACAGCTATATCTGCCGACGGTCGCGGGAGCACGGGTGGCCGAGGCCTGTCAGGAACTACTACAGCATCCTCTGGAGCAGGATCGATTGCTCGAAGAGAAGTTCTTCGGATGGGTGGCCCGTATCTACGATGTGCCAGTTCGCCCGCCTGGCGGTGACATCACCCGGCTCGAATACTTTGCGCGGGGGTTCCCCCTGGTCGGCCGTGATATCGGTTTCACGCCCGGGAGGACCGTCGCCGTCGCCGGCTGCCTCCTCGCCCTAGAAGACGGAGTACTTATCGAGGTAGAGCACATGTTTCGCATGATGCGAGAAATGGCTAAAAGTCCGTTCAGACCTTTCCTACACTACTCTGGTGGCTCGCGTCTTGACTGCGAGTTTCTTATAAAAATCGACGTGAATCCCTTACTCGAAGCCATACGTGACCCCAGCACTAAGGTGGTTACATCCGAACCGGAGAATTAGCCCTCGGTAGGAGATCTATATGCCGGAGTTTAATAACGACATCCTCAACGACGACTTGAACGTGGTGGATTCTGATGCCGTGATGCGGAAGGCGGTGTCAGCATTGGGTGCTTTAAAGCGGTCAATGGCACGGCTGGCAAGTCTTTACAAGGTTCTGCCAGATCAGACGTGCGATTTTCAGGAGGTGGATTGGCCTAGGGTGTGCGATGGGCTCGCGGCGGTTGCTGAGCAGCACTGGGCCGACGCGAAATCGCTCTACGAGGACTCCGTGGGTCGGATCGCGTCGCTTCGGGCTGCCGTAGGAACCAGCTTGGCAAAGGGCCTAGCTGCACAGGCGGCGGCTCACGGTTGGGCGATCCAGGGGGCATGGCCAGAACCGGTCGTTAACGAGATTGTGTTCTTGCGTTTCGACGCTGATTCCGGACGGCTCTCAATGAACGGTCGAACGCTGAAGGCGATAACTATCAAGGAGGTAGTTGGCTTGATAGAAGGCGAGATCCAAACGCTTACGCCAAAGAACTTCGACCCGGGACAATGGGTTAATCGCCTCGGTGAAGTATACGACGCTGTTCGTCGCAAGCATGCGATAGCCGACGGCGATCCGGTCCCAATATTTGACCTCATTCCGGAGATGGCCCTTGCCCAGCAATCCCCGAAATTCGTCCGTGACCCGATCGACGCCCATTTTTCATCGTATGGTGTTGCCCGCTTCCGTGCCGACCTTACCCGCGTTCTTCGAGCGGAGAAAACAGTACTCGATGATGGCAGACACATAAGGTTAACTGCCAGTTCCTTCGCGCGGGACAACTTCCTCATGTACTTTCCGGCTACTCGCCATCTCGGATCATGCGGCCGGATCGGGTTTCAGCGGTTATTGGACAACGAGCGCACGACCGTATGACAGACATTAGCTCGGAGCTTGCCTCGAAGATCGTCGACCAACTACAACGTGGCACCTGCCCCCTCGAGGGTGTGGTCGCCCTCAATGTCGGGCGCGAAGACTGGTTCAAGCACGCGGCTGAGATTCTTCGCGACATAGAGGTTGCTTCCGGCTCGACCGTTCGCTTTATACGCGGTGATAATGGCGAAGGCAAGACCCATTTTATAGCTATGGTCCGAGCCCTCGCGATTCAACGGAATTGGGTGACGACCTACGTGTGCCTAAGCGACGAGATTCGGCTTGATCGTTTTCATGAAGTCTATGGCGCGATGGTCAGAAACTGCATGACGAATGCGTTGGTCCAAGAGAACGCTGGAATGTTGGATCCTGGCCAAATTGACGGCTGGCGATGGATTCTGGACGACTGGATTTCGCGTCAAAGACGTCTGCACAGCACCGATCTCGATTTTGGCAAATCCGCAACATTGGCGTTACGAGAGAAGATCGTTGGATCTTTGTCACAGCATCTGAAACTAGCCAATCCAGTCGGTGACTTTGCGGCCGCAGTTCGCACATACGTTGAAGCCGCCTTGGACCAAAATACGGACTTACGCACTGGAATTCTGCGATGGTTTAAGGGTGAGCCGTTGAAATTCAGGCCGAATGGCGTGCTGCAGCCGATAAACAAGAACAACTCGAAGCAGATTCTCAGGAGTCTGGTCGCGTTTATACGCGCAATCGGGTATGGTGGACTAGCGATTTTTGTCGATGAAATCGAAAGCGTGATCCACTACCCCGGCGAACGGCGTCGAAGCCAGGCATACCAAAATCTCCGAGAGCTCCTGGACAATGTGGATGGCACAAACGGGATGCAGGGCGCCTGCTTCTATTGCGCGGCTGTCCCGCAGGTGTTTGACGGTGCAACCGGCTTTCGTGAGTACGAACCCCTGCGTGAGCGCGTTTTTCAGGCCGACCATGCGCTACTGGAGGACCTGGCCGGCATGGCCTTGGGCCCGGATTACCGGGCTGTGGTGATCGATTTGGCAAAGGCTCCCTTAACTCCAGCGGACTACGAGAGCCTCGCGCGCAAGATTCGGCTAATCCACTCCAGGGCGTTCAACTGGCCCGCTGAGACCCGCGTGCCAGATGATGTCCTCCAGGGCGTTGTAGAGCGCGCGCTTGCCCGATATGGTTCGCAACAAGGGCTGGTCCGAACAATCTGTGAAACAGTCGTAGCAATTTTGAATCGGATGAAAAGCCGATGAGATCTTCGACCCACCTGCAGCTACTGGGCCGCCTTCTGATGTGTGAAACGCAAACAACATTTACTGTGGCCCGCATCAGGAACGGCAACAAGTCCGCATTGGAGGAGCGTTCTGCCTAAACCCAATGGAGTTAAAGGACTTATACTCCGGTCAGGGATTCCGCAGAGAACCTCCTCACAATCTGCGGGCTGCTTATCTAAGATATACAGAGAGGCGCACCGAAGGAACGTTTGCTGCATTTAAGGAGGAAGCTCGTAAATTTGGGCTGGCGCCTGAGGACGCACTCATATTCGTAGGCCAGTGGCTGCAATCACAGAAATCGCAATCCGTCCTTTCACGACCGGTGACCAGCGGAGAACGTGCAGCATCATCGTCGCCAGCGGCACCTCAGGTTCCCACTGCACCCACCGCGACTCCGCGAGTCGATGTCGGCCAGCGACCGAGCCCGATTGATCGCGCCGGAGAGCGCCCCGCGTCAATTCGAGGCGGTGTCGTCGATGGTGCGTTTGTAGAAGGACATCAGGTCCAGGCCGAGGATTCGCGGGGAGCGTGGCTGCGAATGCAGCTTGCGCACCTCAAAGCTGGCGCTCCACCGGATGACGGACTGTTGGCGGAATTGTCTGTCGGAACGGAGCCTCTATGTCGTGCATTTGTCAGAAACCTTCAGCCTTCCAATGCCGCCAGATGGCTCGCTTTGGCGGGCGATTTCGGCGCCGGCAAAAGCCATCTTTTGGCCGTACTGCGACAAGCTGCCCATCAGAGTGGGTGGGCGACATGTTCGCTCGTGGCAAACAATGCGGAAGGCAGCTTGGCACAGCCGCAACGGCATCTTCCTTTTCTACTCGATACCGTAGCCAGCCCACAGAGCGCGCCCATTGGCATCGTCGAATTGTTGACAGAGTGGCTGGGGAACAATCACCGGCACCCTTTGATGAACTGGGCTAGAGGGCGTGAGTATTCATCGGAAATAGCCCGTGCCTTGGTTCTATTTGATAAGGGGGTATTTCATCAGCAGACAATCCGGGAGGTCATTGGAGCGAAGGTGCTGGGCGCGCGCGTCGGCAGTCCTGCCTATAGGCGGGCAGCTTGCGCACACGTCAGGGACGTCTCTGAGATGTTGGTCAGCGTCGGGCACCAGGGGTTGGTTATCCTCATTGATGAGATTGAGAGCGTCTTTCGCCTGTCGAGCCAACCTTCGTGGGTTGCTGCCCTCAGATCGCTGGCGGTCTATTGTTGCGATCCTGCTCTGAAGAATGTTCGCGTCATATTTGCCGTCACGCCGGAGGCACGATCTCAGATTGATCGTGACAAAGCTGGCGTAGCGCGCGAGATCGGTTCACAGCTTACGACACCAATCGAAGAGAAATCGGCCATTCGCATGTTGGCGGCTGGCCTCGATTCCATGAGTTGGCATGAATGCCCCAGATTGGATCAGCGTCAGCGGATCGAGCTTGCGACACGCCTCGTCCGGCTGCATGCAACTGCGCATACGACTTCAGAGGTTAGGATCCCAGAGGGCTTGGTGCGTTGGCTTGGCAAGGATGAGGTTTCCGTCCGCTCCGCGATCGGCACTCTTCTAGGATGGCTTGATTGCGCACGCTAGCTATGTTCAGACATCTCCTGACTCGGCAAAACGGAGATCATCGAGGAACTCAGATCCGGGCGCGACGGCGGTAACCAACAGGTTATCGCGCGCCCGCGTGCACGCCACGTACAGGAGCTGGCGCTCGGTGTTGTAGACCTCTTCGAGATCCGCATCGTCGGTCACGGTTTCGATCCGCTCCTGGAGAGGGATGACCTCGTCGTCGCAGCACATGACGGCAACGGCGCGGAACTCCAGGCCCTTTGCCAGGTGCATGGTGCCGACCGAGGCTTGACCAGTCACGGTCTCGACGTTTTCATCGAGCACCCTCAACGGAATTCCGGCGGCCGCGACGGCGGCGCGCGCTCTATCCAGTTGGGCCGGCGACCGAACGAAAGCGCCGATCTCATGCGGCGCGACGCCTTCCTTGGCGCGCGCCGCGATCCAGCCGCTGACCGCCACGGTCTCCTCGTCCGTTGAATTGAGAGTCTGAATCGCGGGCTCAGGCCCGTTGAACAGAGAGACCGTGCCGCGGCGATCTTCCTTATTCCCGTCCACGTCTGCCAGTTCAGGGCCCAGGAGGCGGTCCGCCTGCATTCTGATTTGGTGGGATGTCCGGTAGTTGACGCGCAACGTCGAGGAGCGCCCGCGAATATCGACTCCCAAGGCTTTCCAGGAGAACGGCTGCTGGTAGATCCGCTGGCCCAAGTCACCGGCGAAAAAGAGGCCGTTTGGCGTTCCTGCGCCAAACGTGGCCAGGAACCGAAGTTGCGCGACCCGGATGTCCTGCGATTCATCCACGACCGCGTAATCGTACGGCGGTTTCCTGCTGGCGGCGATCTTCTCGGCGAGCCGGCTGAAGAGATCGGCGTACGTGATGAGCTTGGAGGCGTCAAGACCGGAGCGAACCCGCTGGAAGATTTCCCACAGCATCGCGCGCTGCTTTTCGGGAAGGCGGGTCTTGCGACCCAGTCGGGTGACGTCGCGGTAGCCCTCCCAGGTGGTCAACAGCCATGCCTCGACCACCTGTTCCCACTCGGTCATCAGGAAATGCGTGGAGAACCGGTTGCCTGGCACGGCATGTGCCGCCTCTTCGATTAGCCGCCGCAGATCCTCCCGAGAGGCGATTTTCGGGCGTCCGAAGTTCAGTTCGTAGAGCCGGCGGCCGAGCGTATTCATCGAGTACACTTCCAGGCGCTCGCCCAGAGCCGGCTCATTGCTGATCAAGCGCCGGAGTTTCGCGTGGAGGGCATTGGCCAGAGTGTCTGAAAACGTGGCCAGCAGCACTCGGGCATCCGAGTGCGCGCGGACAAGAAAGACGGCGCGGTGGAGCGCAACGATGGTCTTTCCAGTCCCCGCCGATCCCGAAACGCGCGCCGGTCCGCTGTACCCCCGCTCTACCAACTGGCGCTGGGCCGGGTGAAGGAAGACAGTCCACTTGTCCCAGGGGTAGTTGAGGGCGCGCTCGAGTTCTTCTAGGTTGCTCATGACCCGGAAGCGGCGCTGCGCGTCGGGGTGTTCGAATGGATCGCCGCCGGGCGCAGCCGGCTGGGCCACTTTTGGCGTTACCCCGGTAGCCAGGTCAAGCAGCGCCTCCGCGGCTTCCGCAGGCAGATGCGAGGCCAGTTCAAGGATGGTATCTTCGTCGGCGGCGCGCACCTCGTCCAACCAGTCCGCCGGCACGCCGTAGCCCAGAAGCTCCTGTTCAGGAATGCGGGCGAATAGCCGGGGCTTGGGCGGCGCTGGACGCTCAACTTCGATGTACTTGGGGACGACGATTTCCCGGACTGTCTCTCGAAGCTCCACCAACTGCGCGGCGCCGGTTTTTGGGTGGATTTGCAGTTTGCGCCGTTCCGCCCATTGGTAAGCCTCGTCGTGGTGGTCGACGTAGCAGAGCAGAAGGCCGGTGTCGGTTCTGTGGACGATGAGGCGAAGATCCAGGCTCACGCGAACGGACCAAAAGTGCGGGTCCTTCGCCTTATCAAGCTTGTGAAATTGCAGCGCGGGCTGGGCTGGATTTAACTGGAGGTCGAACGCGGTGGTCTTTACTGCTTTCTGCTCTTCGCCGGTCAGGCGGGCGAGGCTGTCGGTGAAAGTGTCCGCGATTCGGAATTCCATTACCCCACCCGGAACACTTTCATGACCTCGTCGCCGAGGTGGTTGATCACCTTGACGGCGATACGGCCGGAGTCGGGTTTCTTGAATGGGCGCGAGGTGTCGCTGTTGAGCGTGGCCCAGGCTTCCTCGTTGATCTCGGCTTTCAGCGTCGTCTTGAGCGCCTTGTATGGGTCGTTCGCTCCGAGGAAGTAGGCGTGGCGAACGAAGAAGCTCTCCTCGTTGTAATCGGTGTCGATAAACCAGCAGGCGATGCCTTCGGCCCCGTCGCTACGGACCTCGCCGGTGTTGGGATGGAACACGTCGACGCCGTTCACCTTGACCTGAATGTGACCATCGCCGGCTGGGAGAATGCCTATATCCGGCTCACCAAAGATCACAAAGAGGTTGCCCTTGCCAGTATTCTTCAGTTCGCCGGCCATGTGGAGGTCGGCGTTCATACGCGCCTTGAGGACGGGAATGCGGCCAAGCCTGTTGAATTCGGTAGAACGCGCGTCGTAATTGAATGCACAGCAGATCAGAACATCGAAGCTGGCATCGCCGGCCTCCCGAGCCGCCTCGACCAGGTCAGGGCGGGACACCGTGCCGAACTCCGGGCCGACGAAGATCGCGGCGCGCTTCTCCTTGCCGCTTTCGCCTCCTTCGAAATACCGGCCTTCAGCGCAGACGAAGAGGCCAGGCCACGGCGTAATGCCCGACAGGTTGATTTTGTCTTCCTTATGAGCCTGCTGGATGCCGGCAGTCTCCAGGTTCTCCAGGATCATCGCGACGAAATCCTGCTCCCCGTTGCCCGCCGGTTTGGAGGAAGGCTCAATCAGATCGTCATTCTCATCCACAGCCAAGACGCGATGGGGCAAGAGGCTTTCAACGGTGAACGGGCCGGCCACCCGAACCTTGCGCTTGTCTTCGTAGGGCTTGTCGTAGAGATACTCGAACTCGGCCTTGGCGGCAATGGAGGCGTCGACCTCCTTTTGGCGGGCGATTCGCTCGCGCCACCAGTCGGCGTGGAGCTTTTCTGCAGGTTCGGGCCATGGATCGGCGGGACGGCTCGGCAGCGCCTCCATCGTGTAATTCCGCTGGAGATTGTGATTGATTGCCTGCAACAATTCGCGCAGATCTTTTGGACTGCGCCCATTGTCGGCGGCCTGGGCGGCCCGCAGCCGATAGAACAGGTCCTGCGTGGCGGAATCCCAAGGATTTTCCGCGACGCGCGGGATCTCCCACTCTTGCCACTGCCGATTCATAGCCTGGTTGAGGCGTTGGCGCAATGGGTCGAGGGCAGCTTGGAATCTCTCCCAGATAACGTCGATCTCGGCGTTGTTGGCGATGGATTTAAGTGTGATGTGGGTGACGCGCTCGTAGACGAAGCCCTGTCGGATGTTGCCGTGGGTAGGCGCTTCTGATGGAACCGAGTGTGTGACTTCGGCTTCCTTGATTTGGCCGTCTTTACTGTCGGCGAGGAGGTAGTAAGGGTAACGTGCACCCATAATGCGGGCGCGGGCAAGCGCCAAAGCTACTCGTGACGTGTCAATCGTAATCCAGCGACGCCCCCACTTCTCGCTAACGGTAGCCGTGGTCCCCGATCCGCAGGTCGGGTCGAGCACCAGGTCGCCGGGGTCGGTCGCCATCAAGAGGCACCTTTGGGCAATTTTTATACTCGTTTGAACCACATAGATCTTTGGGTCGGCCCGGTCCTGAACCGAGCCGGCTACGTCAAACCAAGAATTCGTAATCGGGTTCTGATCGAAATCGCTGAAAAACCGAACGTAGCGCAACTTGCCTTTCGGCGTAATTTGGAAGCGATTGGCTGCAGCCAATCGCTTCATTCCATCTGGGATTGGGGCTTTCCAATGATTTGCATCCCCCGGGTGAAAGGACCGACCGTGAAAAGTGAAATTTGCGGTAGCCGCGCCCGTGCCCTGACTTGTTGGATTGTCGTCGGTGAAGACGCGCGAACCGGCCGGGATATCATTCGGGTTACGCTTCTCTTCTTGGAGCATCGCTCTTCGTTCGAGCGACTTTAGCTCGATCTGGTCATAGTCATCCTGAACCGCCTCTGATAGCCCCTTGCTCACATATAATTGCCGATACTTCACTCTTGACAAGTCTCGGGCATACCAGAGGATGTAGTCTCCCGTGCGGCTCAGGGTGTTTGCCGAAGAAAAACCACCCGTGGTCGAATAGCAAATGAGACTGACGAAGTTCGCATCGCCGAACACCTCGTCCAACACCGCCCGCACCCGGTGTACATTCTCATCGCCGATTTGCACGAAGATTGAGCCGGAATCGGTGAGGAGATCGCGAGCAACCGTCAGCCGATCTCGAAGGTAAGCGAGGTAGCTGTGGATACCATCGCGCCACGTATCCCGAAACGCCTTCACCTGCTCGGGCTCACGTGTGATGTGATCGACATTCCCGTCCTTCACGTCCCTGCTCGTCGTTGACCACTGGAAATTGGAATTGAACTTGATGCCGTAGGGCGGATCAATGTAGATGCACTGCACCTGCCCGCGCAGCCCCTCACGTTCAGCTAGGGAAGCCATCACCTGGAGACTGTCGCCGAGGATCATTCGGTTGCTCCAGTTGGCATCGTGCTGGTAGAACTCGGTCTTAGAATTCTCGTCCGGCAGGCCGTTGAAGTCGGCGAAGAGATCGAATTGGTCCCCGGCGACTTGCTTATCAGCCTTGCTGCGGCGGAGCAAGTCGTCGATCAGTACCTTGGGATGCACCTTCTCCTGGATATAGAGGGGCGGCGCGTGGACCACGAGGTCGGACCAATCCCGCTCATCCTTGCCCCGCCAGACGAGCTGGGGATCAAGGTCCCGGTTACGTCGCTCGTAGGCCAGGCGGATGGGGCTTTGCTGCTCCTTCTGCATCACGGACTGGTATTCAGCGGTGGGAATGTTTTTGCGCGAAGCCTCCTTATGTGTAAGTGATTCGACGGTTCTTCCGTTTTCTTTAGCCTTGGGATTTCGCGCCATCTTTCCTTTCCTCAAGCTACCGCCGCCGCGCTGACGGCTCCGATCATTTTATTGAACTCGCTTTCCACCGAAGCCTCGAAATCACTCTTGATCTGGTACACATCGGTGAACTCGGCGAAGGCCCAGCGCCCGAACTTGCCGTGATTGTTCACGCCGGGGACCCAGTAGGTATCCATGGTCGCCTTCTTTTCCTTGGCATCCTCCCGGCGGTAGCCTTTGATCTCGACGATGAGGTGCAGCAGGTCGTCCTCACCGTGGCCATCGTCCACCAGGACTATGAAGTCCGGCAGGTACTTGCGCGTCTCGGAGCCATAGCGGTACGGCACCTCCAGGCCCAGATTGTGGTTCTTGGCATAGGCCCGGACCTGGGGATGCGACTCGGCGACACGGCAGAATTCGGCTTCCCAGTCGCTATCGAGGATCACCCAGTTGATGTGGCATCGGCGCGAGTCGGTTTCCCATCGGGCCGTCCTCGAAGTATTGAACTTGACGTAGCTGGTGGAGCCGATCGGGTTGTATGGGTCAAGCACTGCTTTGATCGGCCGTTCGCCTACGAGCGTTCGGGTGATGGCGGCCGTGATGCGCTCACAAGCCATGTCGGCGAGTTCCTGGTACATGAGCAACGCAGGATAGGTGTCGCCTTTGCAGACCAGGCAGGTATCCAGCCAGTCCTTGGTGATGCGCTTGAGCTGGCCGAAGAGATGCAGCTTGGGGTCTTCGCCGGGATCGCGCCACTTCGTGTAAAGCAGCCGTTTGGCGACGTGGAATAGCAGCGTGGACCGGCGCATATCTGCCAAGCGTTCCAGACTCAGATCCACGCCTTCGCCAATAATCCCGGAGTTCCTGGTGATGGAAGGTCCGACGAGATCGGGGGTCAGCATCAAGATGGAATCGGCATTGAATTTGGCAGTGAGCCGTTCGGAAGGCAGTTCGACACGGTAACCGGAGACTCGCGGGAAGCGGATTTCGAGGGCATCGCGCTCCGGGCGGACGGCGCGGACCTGAATGGTTTCGCGCGGCGGCTGAGGCGGCGCCACGACCGGCTTGGCTGTGAAGTCGAACGGAATGCCGAGGACGTCGGCATACTCCACGTTGAACAGGTTGTGCTCGTTAAGCTCGTACGACTGCCGGCGTAGCGCGCGTCCGATGACCTGCTCGCAGAGAAGCTGGGTACCGAAAGCGCGCACGCCCAGGACGTGGGTAACGGTGTTGGCGTCCCAACCTTCGGTCAGCATGGAGACCGAGACGACGCAGCGGATGGAGTCTCCGAGGCGGCCATGTTTGCCGACCGTGTTCATGACCTCGCGCAGAAGGTCTTCGTCGGTCAGGTTCTCGGCCTGCTTGCGGTCCCCGGTTCGCTCGACGATCTCTCGCCGGAATCGCTCGACTTCGTCGGAGGCCATGGAGCGGAAGTTGTCGTCAAGCCCCTCGCCGGATTCCAGTTGTTCGCTGTCGATCAGCAGCGTTCGGGGGCGCGCCAGGGGATTCCCGTGCTCGTCGAAATTGCGGAAGAGCGGCAGCCGGCCGTTGTGGAGAGTGGTGCTGCCATCCTCATTCTCGCGTGTAAAGCCGGAGATGTAATCGTAGACCAGCTTCGATGCGGACGTGTTGTTGCAGATCACGATAAAGCAGGGCGGAACCCGAATGCCCCGTTCGCTCCAGAGCGCGAAGGTCTTTTCATAGTGGCCGTAGAGAGCCTCCAGCGCCGTCTGCAGTTCGACTGGAAGGCTGAGGGGATCGAGAGCGGCCTTTCCGGCTTTCGTGCGGCCCTTGCGTGGCATGCGCTTGCGGATATGCTCCCAAAGGTTGCGAAACTTCGGGACCTCGCTGCCGGGAATGTTGTCGGCGACGGGAACGCGCGGGAGCTTGACGATGCCGCACTCGATGGCGTCCATGAGAGAGAAGTCGCACATCGTCCAGGGGAAGAGAGTGCCCTCCGCGTAGCCGGAGCCGCGGAGGAAGAACGGGGTGGCGGACAGATCGAAGACTTGGCTGATGCCCACCTTGCGCTTAATAGTTTCAAGGCCTGAGATCCAGACCCGGGCGGCCTCCTTGTTGCGCTCGGCCTCCTGTTTATCGTCTGCGGTCACGTCACGCTCGGCCGCCTCGCCGGGCTTTTCGCGGTAGCAATGGTGACCCTCGTCATTCATGACCAGGATGTTCTTAAGGCCCATGAGGTCGGGCATGACACGCTGGAGCATCTGGCCTTCGGTCTCGAGGGTCTTCAGCTCCGGGCCGCGGCCCTGAAGCAATCCGCGCCCAACCTTCGAGATGTCGAGGCGTTCGCGGAGCTTGAAGGCGTGGTAATTGGTGATGACGATCTTGGCGCGATCAAGATCGGGAAGCATGTCCTCGGGGACCAACTCCCGGTCCTTGTAGTAGCTGTCCGGATCGTTCGGCTGTAGCACGCGGAGTCGGTCCCGAATGGTCAGACCCGGCGAAACGACGAGAAAGCCGCGAGTGAATTTCGTACTTCCGGGGTGGCGCACGGCGTTGACGGTCTGCCAAGCAATGATCATGGCCATGACCGTCGTCTTGCCGGCCCCGGTCGCCAGTTTCAACGCGAGCCGAAACAGTTCGGGGTTGGCGTCATGGTTGGCGTTGGCAAGGTGCTCCAGGAAGACCCGGCCCGTCTTGCCGGATTTCGGCGCGACTTCCGTAAGCCAGATGGCGGTTTCGACTGCTTCGACTTGGCAGAAAAACGGGCGGATGTCGTTGAACTTATGAAGGCGCCAATGCTGCAACAGCCGCGCGGTCTCTGGCGTGACGAGCCATTCGTTGGGATTGGGCCAAGCCCGCCACCGATCAACGTGCTGACGGAGTTCGTTGATGACGGGAGTCGGATCGTACTCCTGCTTTTCAGTCGATAGGCCGGCGCCCTCGTCAAAGATGATCTGCTGCTGTTCCGCGCGGCCACCGCGCTTGCGAGGTTTCGGGATGGGGGTTATTAGCGCGACCTGGCGGCGGTTTTCGATGATCTGCTGGGTCGGCTGGCCCTCTGCATCGAGTTCCCAGTGCCGCCGGGGGTACTCGTAAGGCGAGTTGAGGATGGGTCGTTCAAAAAAAGGATTACCCATGTCCGGCTCCGTACGACCGCCCGACAGTCCAAGCCCGGACGCGCGTTGAACCTGGCGGAATCGGCTCTCGCTTAAGATAGCATCTCTCCGAGTGGAGTGTCCTGTTGCGTTCTGGCACGCGCGTCACGTCTGGTCGCGCCCGGTGAGGAGGTACTCCAGTCGGTCGCACTCCTGCGCTAGCACGGTCAGGTAGAATTCCAACTCGTTACGGTTGAGCGCGTCAGCGACCTGCTCGATACGCCCTATCAGGCGGCCGGATTCGTCAAGCGCAAACTCCACCACGTCGGTCACTCGATTCCTGGACCAGATCTGACATGCGAGGTCGGCGGGCTCCATGTTTCCCGCCCTGGTGCTGCCTATAACCCGGGAGGTCAGCAGATAGCGCTCGCCAGCTCGACGAATCTGAATGGTCTGATTCCGGCCGTCCGGGAACGCGACCGCCGCCTCGCCATTCTTGTACGTAACCTTTAACTTTGTGCCCGGCAGATCTCGCAGATGAGCTATGAGTTGTTCAAACCTCTTCATCCCAGTCTCCTGAATCCTCCGCGAATAGGTCGGCTTGAATCTGATCCTCCTGGAAGATGTGGCGTTCCAGTTCGGCCGCGCAAGTCACCGCCGAGAATACTGCGTTCTCCACCTCGAGCACCGCGGTTGTTCCGGCAGCAAACAGAATATGGCTCTCGGCGTAAAGTGTTAGAGTGTCGTCTTCCTCATCCAGAAGTGCACAGAGCTTCGCACGCCCGAGCCGCTGATGTGCAGATTGGACTTCCACGATGGTATCGCTGTCGTCGTGAGCGATCTTGCCTACAGGGCTGGAACACTTCAGCAGTAAGTGGCCCCCTATGGCAGAGGTCCGCAGCGTGACATGAAAGCTCTGCCGTCGACCTCCCACGGGCGAATCCTGCGCCGCTAGCACTGATCCTCCAGCGACGTGGGCGGCGCCAGCACGGCTGATATCGCTTCTTTTCCCAACCCACTCGATCGCCCAGGAACTGGATAGTCCGTCCAGAAGATGGTTGAAGAGTTCAATAACCTTCTCCGGGCTTGCCTGTTCCTGGATGGGGGGCCTTCGTTCGCCTCCTTCAAGAAGGTGGCGGTCAATTGCGAAGGAGCTGCACAACGGCACTCGATTGGCCGGAACGGCGGCCATTGTCGAAACGATCCGCTGGGTCAGGTCAATGAACGGACTAGCCGCTTCAGTCTTCTGCACGGCCTCATGCATTAAGTCCAGGAAACGATTCATCCTTCGAAAGACCTCCTGGACCTGCACAATCTCCACAGTCTCCGCCAAGTACGGGAAAAAGACCTGCAGAAAGTCATCGTCGGTTACGCCCGAAGCGCCGTCGAGACGCCGGTGTGCCAGCGATCCAATACGATCTACCCGGCCGGTTCGTTGCTCCATCGCGGAAGGTGTCCAGGTAATACCGTAGTGGACCACGCGGGAGCAAAAGGTGTGTAGATCTTCTCCCTCCTGCACGACATCTGTGGTGATAAGGACGTAGGGATAGCCCGGCATCCGGAACTGGCTTACCATCTGCTGATTGAAAGTCCCCCACATTCCTCCCACCGGGGTCTGCCGCTGCATGGCGGCGCGGTAATAACCCGGCAGATCCTGCAAGGGACGGGACTGGAGGTCAGGAAAGTTCACGTTAAGGATTAAGTCGAAGTTGTTCCCGATAGCCTCTAACTCGCGCCACGAGTTCATCCCCTCCTGATCTCGCTGAGCGGAGAGCAGGTCCAGAAAGGCTGCTGCCAAGGACTCAGGCGTGTCCTCACCCCGCTCCCCTAGTCCTCGCCTCAATGACGGCAGCCGGCGCACGGCGAGCAACCATAGATCAACGATTGGATGCCCCAGCGTCATAGCAGAGGTCAACAGTTCGCGGCGTTGTTCTCGGCTCCGAAATGCCGAACGAAACTCTGTATCGGCACTGCCTGGCCATATGGCAGATGCCAACGAGGGACGAAGGGCGAGTTCGGTAAAGAATGTAAGCGCGTCAAGGCTATCTCCAGGATCAGGGAAGCTTTCCGGAGCGGGAGGCGCCGTCTCGGGAAATGGCGTGTCGAATCTTTCGTCGACGACGGTCCTAGCGCGACGGCCGATTTCGTCGGCGTTCTCGGCCAATGTGCGCAGCGCTGCCTCCTGGTAAGCCAGATACACGCGTCGACGCGGAAACTTCTTCTGTTTTGATCTTCTGAAAATGCGGTAGGCCAGTTCCCGAAGTACTGCGGTGGGAACGGCCGGGCAGGCAGCCTGCCAAGCGGCCAAGACAGTTCCCGAGCCCGCCGCCTTACCGAGGACGAACCCAACGTAGTTGTCTTCGAAGAGCGTCGCAAGAGCCGCTCCTTCGCTGCCCAGCCGGAATTTCCTAAACGAAGCGCCGGAAACGATGCCAGGGGGCCCTTCGCCTCGGAAGAACCAAGCGAAGAAATTGTCCAAACCCCCAGTGTCGTCATCGGCTGGCGGAAGATCGCCCTCACTATCCGTGCCGCCTGGTTGAGCAGCAGTTTGGGTCTGGTTCGGAACCGCCTCCCGTCGGGAACGGACCGCAGTGTACTCGTCGAACGCGTCCTCCAAATCGGAAAGGACTCCGCCAGCGCCGGACAAGCCTGAGTTGAGATACCGGAACAGCCAGCGATCGTACTCGTGCGCGACCTTGTCCCGCAGTTCCTTTACGCTCGCGATTCTTCGGACGAACACCAGAGACTTTTCGCCGCGAAGCACCCAGTTCCAAATCTGCCGGGCTACTGCATCCATCTTCGGATGAGGCATTGGCGCGCCGAAGCGCTGTTCATACGTGCGGCTGATTCTTTCGATGGAAGGAGTGTCGATTCCATCCTTCTCGGCCGTGTTGCGGGCCTGCTCATCCTGATCAAACGTGGCTTCTTCATCGGACTCCGCGGTCTTGACCTTCGCGGTCTGCAGAAAGCTCTCGAATGAAGACAGCATTCCGATCTGGAAACTGCGGCTGAAATGACCGTTCACCTTGCGCCCCGTCTTCTGGAAGGCTTCGGCGACTTTCCGCTGGATCAGCGCCACTATCAAACGTTGCGCAGTGTCGGCAACTTCAAGCGGGTTGTCGTAGGCCGAGACACCGCCAGCTCGCCACTCCCGGCGATACATGTTCTTGGTGTGTGGGGTGCCGTTGATCTTGAGATCAGCAACCCGCCTTATCAGGTAGCGCGCGGCAATTCTCTTCTTCTCCAAATCATCAAGATCTTCGTTGCCGAGGTCCTGCGCAAGGTGTCCAAGGCAGAGGACATCCATCTGGTTCCACAACTCACGGAATGTTGTTTCGATCGGTGTCGCGGAAAGTGCAAGCACGCGTTCCACTTTCACCATTCCACCCTTGATCAGGGGCGCCTCGTCATCGGGGTGGCCGAGCGTGAGACCCAACAGGCGGTTCCGCGATGATACATCCAGCCCAAACCCATGTTTCAGGTTGTGGGCCTCGTCGATAACGAGGAGATCGAACGTCGGAATTACGGCATTTACCGCACGCGCAAACGTATCCTTAAAGGCCCACTTGTTCCGGAGGTCAAATAAGTGCGGTGGTAGCCACGGGAGCTGAGAGATGACCTTGTCGCGAAGCTCGGCCCATTTCGCAGACTGCCCGGCGAGTGGCAGACTGAAGCTAGTCATACGCACGAGAAAGTCCCGGTTTGAATTGACGGCTGTTTCACGAATCAAATCCAGGAGGTTGCCGCACGAAACCAGTTGGCGCGCGGGCGTATCCTGGAACGTCTTCACGCGGTGATCCACCACCAGCCAGTTCTTTGTGACGAAATTCCGAGCCTCCTTCTGCCATTTCCGCTGAAGGTTCTCCTTGGGAACGATATAGAGGACCCTCAACTGCGGGTTGAAATGACGCAACAGCGCGATAGTGCCCAGTGCGACATAGGTCTTCCCCATCCCCACTTCGTCGGCGATATACGCGAATCCCTCGGTGGCCAACAAATTGTGCAGGGCGACTGCGCCCTCCAGTTGTTGTTTGGAGAACGAGAACGTGTTCCCACTCCGCCCGCTGAAGTTGACCAATTCGGCCGCGGTGTCCAGGTCTATATGGGCGATCGGTTTCATGCGGGTTCGTCTTCGACCTCCGGCGCCGGAATATTTAGGAAGAACATCTTTTCGAACCAATCCACGAATTCGTTCGGACGTTCGCCGAGCTCGGGCAGCAATTCCTCTCTTGAGGTCTGAATTGCCTTCTTCAGCATGCCCCGTATCCCGTCAAGTGCCCTGCGTTCCAGCGTGGCAAATTCGTCGTCGTGGTCGGGGAGGTTTCCGAGCAGCTGCAGCGCGCACAGCAGAGTGAGGTAGCGATTCACACGGTCGGCGTTGTCGGCCGTCGTGATCCTCTCTATCAGCGTCTTGAGCGAATCGTACTTCGAGCCAAACAGGAGGCAGCGTGCTTCGCGGGTGTTTCCCGATGACAGGGCCTCTGCAATGAGGTTCTCGACACACGAGAAGGCGTGGAAAATACCCGCGAAGCGATCGAACATCGAGTGTTGTTCCACGCTTTGCGGGTGAACTATCGCGGGACCCTCGTCAACCGATTGTTCGGAGTCTGCGGAGACGAGGGATTCCAGTTTTCGGCTGAGAAAGGCGGACTTTTGCTCAGGGGAAAACAAGGACCAGTATTCAAGGATCTCCTCGGGCGTGAGGGATACCGACAGGGATGGCTTGTTCTCCATCCCTTCTTCCCGCACGAGCACCCGCTGCGGTGGCTTGCCGCCGGCGATGACATCCAGGAAGGAGGAGGAACGAAGGCCGTCTCTCATGCGCGAGGCAACATCGGCCGGCAGATCACTCCACGCATCGAATTTGATGTCCTCGATGGGGAACGGAGCAACTGACCGATGCCGAACCTCCGCACGCTCCGGCAAGCTACCGTCAAGTGCCCAATAATACGAGAACGTATTGTTCTGCCAGTCGTAGCGGAAGGAGACACTGTGGCATGCAAGAGGGGCTGTGTCCTCCGAAACCGGGACTTCGAACGCACCTGGGTGGTAGGAATCCTCCACAGGCGATAGCCACCAGTCCGGCCGGTTTTCCACTGGTGTGGACTGGAAGAGGATTGCGGATTCGAGATTCCCTGAACTTGCCGCTGAGTGGGCGGCTTGTGTCAGATTGACTGAACCCACAAGGAGGTATTCCTGATTCCGCCGCGACGAAAACAGACGGTAGACCTTGGCGTGCACAAATCGGTCAACTGAATCCTCTCTGGTCTTGGCATATCGCGTGAAGTTCCGAGGCAGCAGCCCCCACGAGACACGCGGGATACCCGCCACGGATTCGTAGTACTCCTTGCGGCATAACACGGCCCCAACATCGGATTTAGGGAGAAAAATCCGGGCCGCGCGCGGATTCAATGCCTCGATCAGCGTCACCACCGCTTTCGCTTCGTCGGTGTTGTCGAAATATGGCGAGATGATCTCCAGGTTGAAATCGGCCGCATCGATCTGAACATCTTCGAGCAGAAATCTGGCCAGTGGCATCTGGCCTGCGTAGATGCGAGGGCGCAGTACTCCGTTCTGTGAACGCTGCCCCGACAGCTCGGTCCGATAGCGAAGGAATTTGCGGATCTCTTCTATCGCTCGATGTTCATCACCAGTCTTGTCATGCTTTACTACACGCGACAGGAGGCCGTTGTCGCCCAGCAGATCGTCGCGCAGCAGGCTCTTCGAGTTTTCCGGCAACTCTATCATGTGGGCGGCTTCAAGATTCTCCCACCAGCCAGCGCGCGTCAAGTTCGCTGAAGTCGTGACCAACAATAGGCTGGTCGACTTCTGGGACTCGTCTTCGTCTTCGAGTAGTAAGAGAATGTTCTTGGGGTGGAACACGCCGCCGGGCCGGCTGAGGCCAAAACGGCGATAGTCGAGGCTGGCGGACGATGCGGTTTCCGGAATTCCCCTGAGATCATAATAGACGGCTAGATGCTCCACTTTTCGTAAAACGTCTTCCGCTTGTGCGAGTGCAACCCGGCGGTTCCGGCTCCAATCGTGATCGAACAGAGTCTGGAGAACCTCTGTCTCAAAGAAAGCCGGATCGAACTGGTACGTAAAGAAGACTGCGACGCGGACGCGCCGCTTGCCGATTCTGTCTCGCAGTTGGTCGGATAGTGGTGATTGGGGCGGCAAGGTGTTCACTGCTGAGCCCCTTTCATGAACACCGACGCACCGACAGACTTAAGCGCGTTTAGGAAATACGTGTTGCGCCAGGCATCTGGCAAGTCAGCGGCCTCCGTGGGTTCGCCCGCCTGGTCCGAATACCGCACCTCGATCTGATCATTCTTGATCGCCACCCACGCCCCACCCGAACGTCTCTGCATAACGAACTCATTGTGCTGGATAACCAGGCGAAGCACTTCCTCAAATCGGCCTTCGCGAAGGGACGAGCCGATGGCCTTCAGGCGGGTTGACGTCTCCGTTTCACCGGTTGCCTCGTTCACCGCCGGCACGACATCGAGAAACAGGGACGAGTCGAGATGGTCGAAAGCTCCATGCCACTGTCGGCTCAACTCGGCGGCGACCGTCTTCACGGATTGTCCCCTTTGTCCCAGGGCGAAATCGAAGACCTGCTCTGCCGGGACAAGCACCCGTTCGAGGGTGCGGATCTTGCCTAGCCACTCAGCAAGAACCTGATCCAACTTGTCATTTGAGGCTCCGCACTCAGAACAGATAGCCGACAGTTCAACCATGCCAAAAGGAACCCGCCATTTCCGGTGGATGTTGTTATATCGTTCCATGTGGCTCCAAAGCCGCTCCTGCCTGCCGTCCGGATGGCAATATCTGCCGTCCACCAGATGGGTGGAGTAAAAATCGCCATCTGACTGATTGAATTCAGGACCGTGGAGATTCGCAAGAGTACGCCCGAGAGCTTTGTCTTTTCCGGCAGGCTCAAAGAAGCATTCGCTCGCTGAAACCATCCTGAGGAGGGCATCTATACCACCCCAGCGCCGCTGGTCCAGTACCGGGAGGACGTTCTTCTCCAGGAATGTAGTCGAACGCGATGTAACGCTCAGTCTGGACGGTTGAAGAAGGCCGCTGCTCGTAGCGGCGACACTGTAAAGTCCCCACAGACCATACGTCTTCTGATTGGAGAGGATTTGCCCATCCCGGTCGGCCGCGATGCGAACACGACCGTGACCATTTTTGAAACGAGCCTCCACCCGCCTGATGCCGCGAATATTACCCACGGCATCGCCCGTCTCTTTAGCCCAGGCAATTCGGCTGTAAGCGGCGATTTGTTCAAATCGGAGAAATGGCTCTATGTACTCGGCGGCCGGTACGCCGCCACTCTCCACCAGATGGCTGGCGAGATAGTGCCCCAGCAGCAGAGTTGTGAAGCCGCGGACCGACGTTGTTACCGTGGTAAGGTTTCCAACCAGCTTGCGCCCGAAATGGCTCCAGAGTGGCTGAAAACCGAGGGGATCGCGCGAGTCCTTGAGTGCAACTTCGGGATCGACGTCGGTGAAGAAGAATGATCCTTCGATAGGGAGGGTGGCACTCATGGCAGAGATTCCTTTTGGGGAATGATTCACGATGGGCCTCCAGTGGCCGCCCCAGCCCCGGCACTCCCCTCGGCCACCGCGCGGCAGTACATGTTCACCAATCGGATCTGTTCGATGGACGAGCAGCGGGTTCTGGCCAGCGCGGGGCTGGCGACGACGACGGCCAGCGTCTGTGCGCGCGAGATCGCGACGTTGAGGCGGTTGCGGCCGAACAGAAACTCGATGCCGCGGGGTGACGCCTCGCCGCTCGAGGCGCACATCGAAAAGAGCACGATGGCGGCCTCCTGGCCCTGGAACTTGTCGACTGTTCCCACACGGATTGGCCGGAACCGCCTCTCCAGGCGGCGGACCTGGAGATTGTAGGGCGCGACGACAAGAATGTCGTCCGCGGTAAGCCGGCGAACGCCGCCGTCTTTGCCCCGCACCCGCTGGGCCATCAAGTCCCGAACCAAGCATGCGATCTGTTCTTCCTCTTCGACGCTTTCGTAGATGTTGCCTTCGTGCTCCACCGAGACATACACCAAGCCTGCCGTTCGCGTCATCCACGTTGGCGGGTGCGCGCCGGCAACGATAACGCGTTCTGCCGTGTGCGGCACGCAGCCGAGGCGGTCCTCGTAGACGGCTCCGGAGATGAAATGGCAGAGTGCGGGGTGAAGGCGCCAGGTGCGCGGAAGGAAGATCCCGAAATCATCGGGCACGGTCGGCTGCCCCTGCAATAGATACTCCAGTGCCGATAGCCCGCTCTCACCGGGATGCGATCCTTGGATCGGCTGGCCCAATTGCATCTGGTCGCCGAGGAGCACGAGGTTGGTGGCCGCCGGAGCCATCGCCACCAGATTGGCCAGTGAAACCTGGCCGGCCTCGTCAACGAACAGGTAATCCAATGTCCCTTGCGCCTCTTCGCAACTGAATGCAAACGCCGTGCCGCCGATCAACTTCGGCATGGCGCCGCCGCCGAATAGGTCGCGCCCTTTTTCGATCTGGCTGATCTCGTCCGGCAGGCCGGCCAAATCCTCTTCGTCTCTGCACACCTTGACGGCTTTCCCGCGAAAGCCCGATTTCTTCGCTTCGCACCATGCCTCCCGCAGCAGCAGGTTAATGGCGCGATGGCTGTTCGAGGCGATCCCAACCCGCTTCCCCGCCTTGAGCAGTGCGGTGATCATCCTGCCGCCGGTAAACGTCTTCCCCGAGCCGGGCGGCCCCTGGATGCAGAGAGTCGTTCCGCGCATCTCCAGCGCGGCCACGATACATCCTTCGAGCGTCTCAGTGTCCGGCGGAATGATCGGTCCTTCCGGATTCCGAAGGAGCCGCGGCCGGCGGCGAAATAGGAAGTCTTCGAGAGCGCCCGGAAGACGGCCCAACTCGATCCAACGGTTGACGGCGCGCTCCACGGCGGGGGCAATGAGGTGCCCCAACGTGGCTTCGTCCGGAGCGATGCCGAGGCGGTTCGGCGGGGTGTCTTGCGCCCGGCTGACGACCAGCACTATGCGTCCGCTATCGAAATCCACTTCCTCGATTCGTGCACGTTTCGTCCAGTCGTGGGCGAAAAGGCAGGTTTCGCCGGCGCGCACGTTGGTTTCCTGGTGGGGGTCGAAAGAATACTCGTATGCGAAAGATTGCTTGACCGGCACCGGCGGCCGCCGGGTTCGCTGCAATCCGCCCAGGCAATCCGGATCGTCGATCAGCTCTCTCTCCTCCATGTCCATGCGGTCGAACCGGCGCCACCAGATGGGCTTCTCCTCGCGCCGGTGGAATTCGAGCAACCAAGCCAGCAGCTCCGTGACGCGGTGCCGTTCACCCGCCGGACCCGAGGGCCTGGGCGCCGCGAGGCTGCTCAGAATTTCCTGCGCAAGCGCATGCCGCCTGGCTTTATCGGTCTTGACCTCCGTCTCCTGGGCGGTTTCCTCCGAGACCTCCTCGGCCGCCCTGGGCGCGATTCCCGCCTCTTTTTGCCGGCACCGAAGCCAGCTAGCGAGTTCCACCGTCGATCGGCAATCCTCTTCGTTGTAGTCGCGGATTTGCTTCAGGATCACCGATGTTTCGGGCGTATCGCCGTCCTGCGCGATGAGCCACCGCTGATAGAAAACTATGGATTCGCCCGCCGAGGCGACGTCGCCTTCGCGCTGGCTGCGATAGAGATGCTCAACGTACTTCAGCGAATAGGACGGCTCTCCGATCATCACGGATTGGCGAACCACCCGGTACAGGTCCACGAACACCCCGCCCCGCAGCAAATCGTCGACCTCCTGCTCGCAGGTGCCGTATTTGCCCATTAACCGACGCAGGGCGTTTGGTTCATAGTGGCTGTAGTGGAAAATGTGAAGCTCCGGGTGTTCCCGCCAGCGTCCATGTACCCACCGGACGAAGGATTCGAAGGTTCGCCTCTCCTGGTCAGGGCTATGCGCCCACCAGTCGCGAAAACGCAGTTCGCCGGCATCGTAATAGCAGGCCCCGAAAAGATATTCCCGCCCATCGTCGATCAGCGGAAAGCCTTCCATATCGAAGAACACATCAGCCGGCGACTCAGGCGGGAGCAGCGAGAGGCCGCGCGGCCCGTCCGTTTCGTCGGGACTGAGCAGTTCGAACGCCGGCACCGGCTTGCCACGCGATTCGATCTGAAGGCGCGCCTGGGGCCCCAGTTTCGCGAGTGTGGCGTCGTTCAGGCGCGCGATGTGGACTCCGTCTGCGCCGGCAAGCTGCGCTACCGTTGTGATCCCCGCCGCCCGCAGCTTGTGGATCTGGCTTCTGCGAATATTGGCGACTAGCGCGAGGTGGTCCCGCTCGGTCAGTTCGCGCTCGGCGTAGCCAGACCAACGTCCGAGATCCCGAAGCGGAGGGATCTCCGGTCTACGGTCAGGGTCGAAACTGCGCTGCTGGTCGAGGAACGCCTCTTTGACCGCGCGGTAGTAATAGAAGAAATCGTCCGTGCGGAAATCCGCTGTTTCTGGATCGGCGGCACCCTTGGACCCTAGCACCACGCGCAACCACCTCGGGCGCAAGCCCTGTGCGGCTTCGAGCATTTCGGCGTAGCAGCATAGCTGGATCAGGAAATATGGCTTGGGATGCCGGGCGAGCTTCGTATCCCATGGTTCGTACGACCAAGCTGCGATTGCGGACGGCGGTTCAACGCGAACCAGGAAGTCGGGATACCCGGCGAACTCCCCGTTCGCCAAGTATCCCTGGTAGATGATCTCCTCGCCGCGGCGCATGGCATCCAACGTTGGCTCGGGGCGGCTACGAAATTCACTGAGATCGCAAATTCGCCGGCCGCCGGCTGCTAGAGCGTCCAGGAAGGCGCGCTCGTGTTCGTTGCCCTTATCCTGGATAATCTTCTGCTCTTCGCCGGGCGGATCGGGTTCGATCTCGCCCGGCCGTTGCCAGGCGTACCGGTCCATCCACGTGATGAACTCCGATAGAGTGAAGTTCACCAAGTCCGTCGGCGCGTAGATGTACCGGTCAGCGATCCGATTCAAGCCACTGCCTCCGAAGACGCCAGTTTTTCCATGTGGCACACCACCGCTCCCGGAAGCTCCAAATAACGCTCCGGGTGGCAGGACAGAATCACGAATTGCAAGTGATCCGACTTCTCTTTGATAAGGTCGAGCACCCGCGGCAGGCGCTCGGGGTCCGTGTTCACCAGCGGGTCGTCGAGCACCAGCACTTGCCGCTCTGCTTCGCTCAGGACCTCCGCGAGCGCGAGCCGGGTGGCAAAGTAGATTTGCTCCTTTTCGCCGGCGGACATCTGTTCTACGGGCGCCGCCTGGTTACAACCCTCCGGCCGGACAGATTTCAATTCCATCCCATCGCCAAGCTGAATCTGCGCGAACGGCCGACCGACGATACGTTCGAGTATCCCGGTGGCCCGTGCTTCGACCGGCTCGGCTATTCCCGCCAATACCTTTGCTTTCGCCTCTTCGACGACGCTCTTCAAACGCCGTATGGCGTCCAGGCGAAGGGTCTCGGCGGCCTCGTCATCCTCCAATTGCTTTGCCCTTTCTTCGGCGAGGGCCAGGCTTGTATAGGGACCCTGCTGCAAGAGCGCACGAGCTGCGGCTTCGTCCTCTTTATATGCTTCGCGGACCCGCTGTATCTCGGATTCAAGTCCACTGATCCGGCCATTAATTGCCTCCAGACGGTCGGGGGCATCCGCAGGCAGGGCCGCGAGGTCGCCGTCGATCTTCTGTAGGCTTTCCTCAGCGCTCTCGCATTCACGGCGCCGGGCGCTAAGTTCGTCTTGCCGTTCGGCCAGGCTTTTTCCGTCGGCTTCGAGCGATCCAAGATCCTTCACCGCCACGGCGAGCATGGCTCCGTTCGTCTCTCGCGCCGCAGTGGCAGATGCCGCAACGCGTTCGCTCTCTGAACGGCGACCCTCGGCAACCTGCCACTTTGTCATAGCTTGCGCCTGCGCGTGCGCCCGTTCAGTCTTGAGGGCAGCGACCTGCGCTTTGAGACCAAGCACATCCGGTGACTGCTCAGCCCTTGAGGGTTCCGTCGCAAGGATTTCGTCGCGCCGGGCGGTCAGTTTCTGCACCCGCTCGCCGAGGTCGGCAACGGTGTCCCCACCCAGAGCCGCCCGGCATTCGGCGTTGGCCTCAACGAGTTCGGCTGAAATGGATTCCCGCTGTTGTACGCGCTCCACCAGCTCCTGCCACCTGGAAACCCCGTAGGGAATCAGCAACGATTCCAGTGTTCGTTGCGCCTGCCCCAACTGTGCACGCCATTGCGCCGCGTCGCCCGAAGGCCCTGAAATCGTCAGAGCGGCAATCCCCGGCAGCCGAATCTTCAGTTGCCCGTCTCCGCGCGCGGTCAGGCTTTGACCCGCCGCCACCTGGGCTTCGCCGGCCGGATCGCCGGTAACGACGTCCACCGCCAAGCCGCGTTCTGCCACGATTTCCACTCGCAACTCCAACGCCTCCACTTGGAGCTTGGCTTCATCGAACGTCCGCCCCGCAGACTGGATTTCAGCCCAGCGAGCCGGATCCGGCGCGTTCAAAACGCCCAACCGGTTCTCCAGGGCAGTTCTGCGTTCACCTGCCTCGGAAGCGCGCCGCAGGCGGTCCTGAACGGCTGGAAGTTCCTTTGCGAGACCAAGGAACGTCACCGCGCGCTCGACGCGTTGTTCCATCTGTTCAAGCGTAATATCGGGCCGGGAGTACGTTTCCCACTCCTGCCGCGCGGCATCCGCTTCCTGGATGCGCGCCTCGAGTTCGCTGCGGGCTGCCACTTCCGCCTGTTCCAGCCGCGGCTGCGCTTCTTCGCACGATCGCTTCTTCCGGCCGGCCTCGACAATTTGGTCAATTTGCGCGCGGAGCAGCTTGTAATTGGCGTCGGCCGCATCCTTCCGGCTGAGCGCCGGAACTCTCCGGGCGCGCAACTCAAGCACCTGCCGCGCGACGGGGGCAAGAGCGTCGGCATCGCTCTGAGCGGTTTGCAGTTGGTCCAGCTTCTCCTGGGATTGCGAACGCAGTTCGAGGGCTGCGGCCTCGTGCGTGGCAACTTTCTGCATGATTTCCTGGCTGTTTTGCAAGTCCACCCGCGCCTGCGCCACCTGATCCTGGATCTCTGTCAGTCTGCCTCTCTTAGGCTTACCGCCAGGCGTCCAAAGCGAGAGATATTTCTTGTTCACCGCCTTCTCGAACGCGTCGCCCTTTTTCCCGGAGACTTGTGCGCCCAGCATCTCGCGGACGCCGGTCAAGGCATTCCCGCTGAGGGACGGCAGTTCCTGTTGGCCTTGCGTGCTGCACAGGATGGAGAAAAGCCCCAGACGTTCGCCAGGCCGTTCTTTGGCCCTGGTCCCCTGGCTGAGCAGCATTTCCCGCACCTTCTCGTCGGCCGCCTTGCCTTTTGCGATTGCCTCGAAGGCTCCATCCGGCCGCCTCCGCTCCAGTAGCGCTTTAGGCGAGTCCAGGAACGTCTTGGAAACGCGATAAACAGCGCCGGCCTGTTCGAATGTCGCCGTGATCGAGGGGGTCAGCGCGGTTTCGCGCGGACGCATCTCCTCCGCGGCCGCGCCTGTAGTGTTGTGGTTCTCGGTGAGCGCGCACTGAACCGCCTCAACGAGTGTGGATTTGCCGGCGCCATTAGGGCCCTCGAACAAGTTCGGCAGTTCCCGATCGAAGGTCACCTCTATCGGCCCGCGAATGCCTTTGTAGTTTTCAACGCACGCCGAAAGAAGAATCATTGGGTTACCTCCCTCCACAACCGCGAGTACTCTCGCAAGGCCGCGGCGGCAATGGGGTCGGGCGCACTGGCACAGGCGGCGCTCAACAGATCTTGCGCGGCGCCGCGCAGGTAGCCCTCGGGCAGGTTCTCGATCCAGTCCGGCCCGCTCTGATCCGGTACAAGACCGCTGACATCCGACCGGCCGAACAGGAACCGCTGCTCCACGATTTCAAGCAAACGCGCCAGCGCGTCGTGCTCGGCGCCGAAGAGGGTACCCCCGACGACGCATTCGACCAGCGTCCGCTCAGGGTCACTCAGTTCGTCTAATTCCGTCGCCAGGGCGGCGATCTGGCCCGATTCCTCGATTTTGCGGTGGTGTGTGAGCCATTCCAGGATGCCTGTCCTCACTGCTTGAATCTGAGGTGCCGCGCCCCGATGCGGGATTTCGACAATGAGCACGTTGCCACTGGCGGATTCCCCGAATCCCGTCGGCTCATGCGTTCCGCAATACGCCATCCGCACCACGTCGTCGCTTCCCGGATACAGCTTCTTCGAATGGAAATGCCCCAGAGCCAGATAGTCCAGCCCGTGGACTTCCGGCGCCTGCCGCGACACAGGTGCGGCCTGTTCGTAAGCCGGGGTCTCTACGCTCCCGTGAGCGATTCCAATCGCTATGCCGCCGTTGACCGGCCGTATCCAGGCAGTGGGATCGTCACGGGAATCCTTGGCCGAGACCGGGCAGGGGTAGAGCGTAGCGCCGGGCGCTTCGACCGGTGCTTGGTCCACCAACAGATGGATATCGGGCCATTCGCTCCAGGCTGATTCCTCCCAAACGGAGCCGGGCATGATCGGGTCGTGGTTGCCAGGGATGATATAAACCGGACACCCCGCGCCGCCGAGGATCTTCGCCACCTCGCGGACCTTGATTCGCTCTACCCCGTTGTTCTCAAAGGTATCGCCGGCCACCAGGATGAAATCCACCTTCTCCCGGCGCGCCAATTCGATCACGCGGCGTGCCGATTCCAGGCGCGCCACGCGCACGCGCTCGCCCTTATCACCCAGCATGGCGGCGCGCATGCCAATCTGCCAATCCGCGGTGTGCAGGAACTTCATTTTCGAATCTCCAATGTTGAGTTTGAGCGCGGGGCTGGCTCACAGAATGAGCCTGCAAGCGAATCTTTGCAGAAACTGGGGCCTGGGGTGCGTCTAGCGGGCGCGCACCTCGCGGCGGGCATCGCCGGGCCGGGCGGACGCCACCGAGCGCTTTGGCAGTTCATATTTCTCCGCAGCCTGGCGGTGCTGTTCCGCGACGGCGCTGCGGAGGGAGGCTGGCTGGAGCACCTCAACGTGTGGTCCGTGCCTCAAAATGTCCATGATGATTTCTTGGGGATTGCTATAGGGGACTTCCAATCGCAAGCCGCCATCGGGCAGCGTGGAGGCGCGCTGTTGCGGATGCCATTCCTCCTCGGCGACCCAGCGCGCGGCAACCTCATCGAACACGAGCACGGCGGTATGCTCGGCGGGGCCGGAGAAAATCCCGTATCCCTGCTGCCAAGTTGCAGCTTCCACTTCCTGGGCAGGCTCCTCCAAGACTGAGGCAAGGCGAACGGCGTCTATGGCAAACCGCCGCACGGCTTCCTTCTCGTGGCACCAGGCGTCCAAGTACCAGTTGCCGCGATAGTAAATCACACGCTGGGGCGAAACGATGCGGTCGCTCTCCTCGCCGCGGGACCGCGAGTAGTAGCGCATCCGCAACTTCTTGCGGCGCAGCGTCGCGTCGCAGATGGCTTGAAAATGTTCGGGATCGACAGGGCGCTGCGGTACTGCGGTGACCTGCATCCTTTCCAGAATGCTCTTGGTGCCCCGTCCGGACTTTCCCAATAGTGCCCGCAATTTATCCCTGAATGGTCCGAGTTGTTCCTGCACGAAACCGGGCTGGAGCTGCTCAAGAAGCGAATTCATCACAAGCAACGAGTAGACTTCACGCTCGGTGAACCACAGCCCCGGCAGGTTGAACTCCTCGGAGGTGTACTTATAACCGCCGGCCTGCACGTCGAAAGTGACCGGGGCGCCCAGCCGGTTTCGCATATATTCCAGGTCGCGCTTGAACTGCGCCTGCGAGATCTCGAACATGTCGACGATCTCGTGCCTCGACGGCGGTTTCTTCCGCCGGAACAGGCGGTCAAGCTTATAGATCCGCTCCATCTGGCTCATGGGTCAGTCCCCGGTAAGCAGACCTCATAATCTTAAGCCAGTTGGAGCCGGGATGTCGATGCCTATGAGCGCTATTGCTGCCCTTGTTCCCTCGCCGGGCGTCTGCGCGTGGGCCGGCTGATGCGGGTGTGGAACTGTCGGGAACCGCCATTTCCGTTCACCGTAAACGCGCACAGATGAACGTATCGCTCTTCCGCCCAGAGGGCCGCTCCCGAAATGCCTTGCCCGGTCAACCGGACGTCCTCTCCGATGCCGACCGCCGGCCGCACCAAGCATTCCGCTTTATCGATGCGGGCCAGGAAGTTAGTCATCTGGTCGGCAGTCGCCGCTGGCGATCGCGGGGCCTCCAGCGCGTCCAAGGCGTAGCTTCGAACCAGTTTCGGGAACATCGACGTCATGGTGGAAGGGTGGTCCATCAAGTCTAATCCCATGGCCTGGCCGATGGCGAACGCCATACCCGCTTGGCCTTCGGACCAGGCAAAGGCGCGCATGTAGGCGTCCAACGAATCCGCCCTGGAGTTGTAGATTGCGTTCATCGCTTGCGTCGGCGAAGGAGCACTCAGACAATCGGCTTTCTCTGCGACTTCACCCCAGATCGCGGATTGATCCGACCGGCGGCTGTCATTCACCGCCATGTCGAAGGAAACCTGAGCCGCTTTAGCGGCCCGCGCTCGCGAGTACATGACGTGCCCCGCGGGCCGGAACGTGTCCGATTCTGCGTGCCAGCGGCCAGCTTCCACACAGGACACCGGTATGACGATTGCCTGTTTCGCGGGGGCGAGGATCGTCAGATTGAGAACGCGATTCTGCTTGGCGCCCACCAGTTCCTCGCCGTCCAGCAATAGCACCGGCGCTTCGCCGAGGTTCTCGAAGCGCAATTCGGGCACCGAGCCGGCTTCGCCGAGCTCCGTCACACGCGCCACGCCGCGCAGGACGGCTTCCTCAAGCAGCACATAACCGGGCTGCCCGGGCGCGGTGCCGTTTCTAAACAGCGGAAATATCGTGAGGCCCCCGAAATGGCTCGGGTTGCCTACCTTGACTGACTCGAACTCGCGGGCGACGGTTTGCATCTGATTTGGGTTCCTCCTTCCGAAATCTCATTGTGCCGGGTCGGGTAGCTCACAGAGCGAGCCTGGAGCGGCCTAAGCGCATGCGCCACGATATCTCTGGCTATGGGCCGCGTTTACGCGCACTCGGACTGGGCTTGGAGCTGTCGAATGGCGATCCGAATCTGGCGAGTCGTGGTTCTGCCGATGTAAGACAGCTTCCGGAGTTCGTATTCGGAAACCCAGCACAAATCTCCCAAAAAGCGGTAGCCAGCATCGAGCAGTGATCGCACAACAATCGGTCGGAGCCGGATCTTGTGCTTGGCCAATTCTCCCCGGTCATCCAGCCGGATGTCCATCCAGGCGGGCCGCTCGGTCAAGTTGCGCAGGGTACGCGAGCCAAGGTACATCTTCTCTTCCGAGAGGTACCCCATCGCGTAAGCCTCTTGTGCCAGCCTCAACATGCAATCGCGCAACTGCCGCTTCGTGCAAAGGACCTTCTTGCCAGGAGTCAGAAGCAAGAAGCCCATTGCATCCCTTACCAGATCGTCTGCTACCGCAGGATCGATTTCTTCGGGCACGCTCGGCTCCTGTTTTGCCAGCATACAGGAACCTCACGCGGATCGGAATACCCGAGATCAAAGCGTTGGACGCCGACCGCGAAGCATACTACGCTGCGCAGCGCTGCGCCAAGCGCGCTACTCGGGGCGGTTCAGCCCTATGCCTGGCCGCCGCCCGAGCGGGTGGCCGCGGAAAGCCCCAACATCTGATTGATTGCCTCTGACGCCGTCACTTTGCCGCGCTGGAACTTGGCGTCTTTGCCTTCGTATGCTACGTGACCGGAATTGATGCCTTCAGTCATTTCGCGGAATAAACGGGCCACATCCTGCGAAAAACCGAGTGCTGTCATCGTCGGTATCACCGCGTCCAGGGGATGCGTTTCCAGCTTCACCGGTTTTCCCAACGCGGCGGCGAAGGTCTGGGCGATATCCTGCGGACTGTAATCTTCGGGGCCGGCCAGTTCCACAACGCAGCGGCCGCGCGCCGGGTCCATCAGATACTCGGCGGCGATTCTACCGATGTCGGCGGTTGAGACCATTGGAATCTTTCGTTCCGGCGTGAGAAAGTTGTGGAGCACGCCTTGGTTTCGGACTCCCTCCACGCCGCTGGCCCAGTTCTGCAAGAAGTACGCCGCCCGGAGCAGCGTCAGGTTCTTGGCGGCCGGCCACAGCACGGATTCGGCATGGTGCAACGAGCGGATCGGTCCGGTACCCTGGGCGTGCTGGGCCGCGACCGAGGAAAGCAGAACCACGTGAGGTATACCGCTGGTTTTCACTGCTCCTGCCAACGCTTCGCCCACGCGGAATCCGTATCCGAGAGCATCCTCTGCCTTGTAGTTCGGCGGGATCAAAAGGTACGCGCCTTCCGCGCCGGCCAACGCCTTCGCCACCGCGTGAGTGTCCTCCAGAGAAGCGGGAGCCACGTGCGCGCCCTTCTGCCGCCAACTTTCCGCCTTGCGCGCATCGCGAACCAGAACGGTTACGGGTTTACCCTGCGCGAGCAGAGTGCTGGCCGCTACACTGCCGGTGTTGCCGGTCGCTCCAGCGATTACGAACATAAAAGAAACCTCCTGGGGATAGCTGATGCCATCCTCGGCGTGCAGGATTCGTCGAACGGCGCGGCGGCGTTGAGCGGGTGGTGAGGATGTCACCCCTTTGCAAATCGCGCCGAAATTATGGAGCGCGCTACCGCGCCGAAGCGATGTAAGATCATCTCATGCAAGATGCCGTCTGCGCGATTTGCGGTAGGGCGGGCGTGATCGTCGGAAAGACCGCGGCTCCAATTCCGGTCTGCGCGGATTGCGCTGAGCACCTTGTCATCGATGGCGACGAGATCTACGATGACCGGAATCCCTCGGCCCGGTCACGGTTGCCGTGGAAAGCCTCCTGACGCTGCGCTGCCCGCAGTTGCATCTCACTTCCCGCATCCGATGCGTTCAGTCTTGTCCTTTAGTTTCGCCGCGGACGTGGTCTGCCACTGCATATTGGATGGGGCGTCGGCGCCGCCGCAGGCCAGAGGCTTCACATGATCAATCACGTAGCCCTTGCACGGGCCGGTTGTCTTTCCGGTCGCGGGGCATGGATTGCTCCTTTGGAAGGCGCGCTTCGCGGCCGCGCTCCGCTTAATCCTCGGGGGTTTCGAGGGCTTCTTCGTGGCGGGCTTCGAAGCCTTCTTGGCGGCCGCCTTAGAAGGAGCCTTGCGGCTTATGGCAGGCCGCCCGGTGTGGCTCGCCGCGGATAGGCTGGCAACAGACAGGAGAGGGAATGTCAGGAGCAAGGTCAAGAAGAGGGAATTCAATCGGCGCATACAGCTTCCTGCCGCTTTCAATTCGTAGCACACTGTCCGATTCAGGTCCAGGGTTTGTGAACGTCGTTGCCGGCGGCGAGAAGTGAAGAACCGGATCCTGGGCGCGATTTCTCGGGACTTCCAAGTTGAACTCGAATCCCGCAGGGCGTAGGATCGTCGCAAGGGAGACGATCATGCCGGACGACATCAGAACAATAGACTATTACTACACGAGCGTGCCAGACAAACCTGGCGAGGGCGCGCGCATCCTGGCCGCCCTACAGGGGGCGGGCGTCAACCTGGTCGGTGTCTCGGCCTTCCCGCACGGCGCGCGCCGATCGCAACTCGACCTGATCCCTGAAGACGCTGCCGCTCTCGTCAAAGCTGCCAGGGCCGCGAAGCTCAAGCTGAGCACGAAGAAGAGTGGTTTCCTGATCCAAGGGGAAGACCGGCCAGGCGCCGTGGCCGATGTTGTGAAGCGGCTTGCGGAAGCAAACGTCAATGTCACATCGGTCCAGGTCTTTTGTGCCGGTGGGGGTCGCTACGGCGGAATGCTGTGGGTCAAGGCGCCCGACCGGCGCAAGGCCGCCAAAACGCTCGGCGTCGGCTGATCCACCGCTCGGAGGCATTCATGCGCTTCGAGGCATTCTCCTTCGGCTCGATCTGCATCGACGGCGTCACCTACGAGCATGATGTCGTCATTGACCATGGCCGTGTCCGCAAGCGCAAGAAGAAGCCGTCCAAGAAGTTCCGCCATCTCTTTTCCCACGCGCCGCTCTCGCCGGAGGAAGAGATTCCATGGGACTGCCGGCGCCTGGTGATCGGGACCGGAGGCGGGGCGCTGCCGGCCGCGAAGCCGAACGCCGCGAGGTCAAATTGGTACTTCTGCCGACAACCCAGGCTATCGGGGAGTTGAAGCAGCACCTTCGCGACACCAACGCGATCCTGCACGTGAGCTGAACGAGCTTGCGGCGAACGTGGCGGCCCTACCCGCCGCGATTCGTCCGAGGCCAGTCGATCCGCCAGCGGCCATTCCGCAGCGGCACCCAGAACTGGCGTCTGGCAGGGGTAGAGCGAGCATGATGGTAGAGCGCGTCGGTGCGATCAAACCGCGCGGCCTCGCGACAAGTGCTGTGCTTGCGTGGTGGCACCGGGCCGGCAAGAACCGTACTACCAGTCGTATTCGTCTGAAAGTACAGTACGCAGCCGAAATCCACAAAGAAACCACCTTGCAAACTTCGTATTATCAGTGATTTGAGGCTGATAATCAGAATGAGGCCTTCTCGCGGAATCCGGCCTCAGATATCTCCCTCATAAGGAAACGTCACCACCCTTTGATTAGCATCGCGTTTTTGCGCGTCTCGCCGAACGCCAAAACGGAATGCACCCAAAATATTCGCGCGGGAAAGCTTCCCAGGGTTGCGGCGACCGCGACGGTCAGGGCGATTTGGATTCCGGCCGTGGATCGGATCGCAAAGCCATGTGACTCGTCCAAGAAGAAGCCGGGAACCAAAGACATTCGTCCTCAAACGATCAGAAGCTTCGATCACCCACCGGGCTCCCCTCAGGAAGGGCTACTGGGACTCCATCATCCGGCGATTGGTCCGGACTGTAGGCGAGGATGAAGCCTTGGGAGTTGCGTTTTCTGGTGGCTTGCCGCCGTACGGATTCCGATCATCCATCCACACGGCTGCCAGGCGCGCAGGCATTCGAATCAGCGTGGCTGCCAATGGACCGTTGGTGCGCGTCTGGAGGGCCGACGCGCCCAAGCCCGGCGAACGGCTACCAGAGAAGCCCGACCTTCACTGCAAGGTGTGCGGGAAGAAGATCCTGCCCAAGCCCGGCGCAACAAGACAGCTTGTCCACGCCGGGAAGGGCAACAAGAGTGAATGCCAGAAGATTTGGCGGTCTAGCCAGGCACACCCAGAATTGACGATTGAGGAGGCCAAGGCACGATATTACCGCCGGCATCGCCGGGCCCATGAACGCCGATTATGACGCGAAGGTGCTCGGCGTGAAGCGCTGCGGACGGAGCGCGAGACGAGATTGGGGCATCAGTCATCGTCGCGGACAACACGCGGGCCATGACGATGCTCTTGTTGCACGAGTGGCTCTCGCGGAAGCGCCGATGAGGGCCGGGTGAATCAAAGTTTAAGGCTGAAGTTTGCACGTGCGCGAAACGACGGAAACGATGCACCGCCTTTTGGCCATGGCACTGGCCGAGCTACGGCGGAGGATGGGTTGGAGCCAGGAACAGCTTTCGATCCGAATCGGCCGGCATGGACGGCGTTCGATGTCGGCTCCGCCGATACAACGGATTTCGGAGTGGGAAGCCGGCCAGCATGCGCCGGCGCACGAGTACCGCGTGGCGCTCGCACGGATCGCGCGGCGGCAAAAGGCAACCGAGGATTTGGCTCCGGTATTCCTTGCCTCTATCGATACCTGGGATGTGATCAGGATACTGTGCTCCTTGAGCCGAGCGTGGGGAATTGCGAAAGGCCACAAAGAGCACTTACGGACAAACACGCCAGCGGATGAAGCAGGGGCGATCCTTTAGGACCCAGGACATCCCCGGAGCGGATCGCGCGTCGACGGCGATCTCGACGCAGATCGGCAAGCCAACCAACGTATCACCGGCACCGCGTTCCTGGAACCGCTGGTCAACGACACCGACGGCTGGCTCCGCGGGAAATGATGCGCGCGCTCCCCGGGCCGTTGTTTCCGCTCCTCACGGCAGTCTACAATGGCCTTCTATTGTTCTGACGGCCGCTGGAAGTAGTTCCAGCCCTGGAAGCGAAGCGGCCGCCGACCGCCGTCTTCCAACCACACACCTTGACCAGGCTCTACTCGTCCTATTATCTGCAGGTCATGGCCAAACTCCGCGATTGCCCTCTCTTCGGACCACTCGCCGCGAAGTGTCCCAACGAGAGAGAAATCCGCTCCACCGTCGAAAACAAATTCCAATGGCTCCTCACCCGTTATCCTACCGACATCCGCCACCGCGACTGGAATCCTGAGCCTTGATCGATTGACTACGAACGCGCACGCGCTAGCGTCGCTCAGCTCGGTGAGCGTTTGCCCAATCCCATCCGTGTTGTCCATGCAAGCACCACGCTCCGGACTCGCCGCCAACGCTTGGCCGAGCTGTAACATCGGGCCCAAGTCAGTAAATTGTCTTCTGAGCAGACTTAAAACGTCGGAGGGGATCTGTGATTGGATTCCTCCAAGGAAAACTCGGAACGCCGCCGGGGTCAACCCCAGTTGCCGACTGAGAAAAATGCTATCGCCTAACTTAGCTGCGCGCCGCGTCAGGACATGGTCGCGTGCGACTCTCCCGATCGCCGTTGCGCTTATACTTAATTCGCAGGCCGTCGTCATATCGCCCCCGAGAACTGTGGTCCCGTGCAGCTCGGCACGAGAACCGAAGCCCCGGCAAAGAGCCTCCATGTCCTCGTATGCGAGGTTGCTGGGTAGTCCTAAGTTCAATAGAAGGCCGATAGCCTCACCACCGCACGCCGCGATGTCGCTAAGGTTCAACCGAGCCAGGTAATCTCCAAGGCCCCGATAATCCAGAATTCCGAGTTTGAAGGCGGCCAGATCACTGGGCACCCGGTCAGTTGAAAGGAGGGCGAGCTCCTCCCCAAAAGGCACCATTGCGCAGTCATCACCAACTCCGCCAGGGTTGTCCGCACTATTGAAATACGGCTTAATAAACTCGCGGATCAGTGCCTTCTCTCCGATCTCAGATAGCACTTTCGACATCTTGGTTAGACCTGGGCTTTCAGCCTTTCAATCGTTGCAAGCACGTCGCTTACAGTTTGCTGAATGACATCCATGCTCGCATCCTTGAGTGGCGCTGGATTAGAGAGGCACATCGCTTGATTGTGCCAATCTTCATTCATGTAATGCCAAAACCACTTTTCCACTCGGTCTAATTCGTCGCGTGAATCCACACCGAGCGGTATAACCGGAGTAGTTTTAGCATGGTCATGCATCGCTCTAATCTCGATGGACACATATGAGTTATCGAAGTATTTCCTCAGATAGTCAATCGAGCAGACGGCCAAGATAACTCCCGCGGTGTTGACGAGGAGCCTGCTGTTATCCGCAACCGGGGTTCCCGTCCCCTGGATCTCATCATGGTCCCAGAACAAGAGGTATCTTCTTCGACGGTTATAGAGTTCGCGAACTATCGCCGCAACCGTGGGGAGGTCGTTATGGCAGTATGAAATGCTGATAACGGGAGGCAGGAAATCATCCCGGGTGCGTGTATCGGCTGGAAGGCCACTCCGGATGCGTCTCACGTCTTCCCACCGAATTCTCTCGAAGACAGCGCCCGAAGATATTGCGTCCTTGAGGCCGCGGTAATCCCGTCCTTTGCTTTCCCACCCTCGGGGCAAAAATAAATAAAAGCCACCTGGGACCAGCATGGGAGAGTTCCCGACAAAGAACAGCTGGGACAATGCACCGGCGGCTTTCTCGAGCGGGACGGCGACATCAATTTCTCTTGTGAGATGCTGACTTACAAAAACACTTCGCGGACGATAGAGCTGGTGATGGTCGGCCACGAGATCAAAGAAGACATCGCTGGGCCAATCGGCTTCGTCGCCGGCGGCTAATCGAGTTGGCCGACGCTCCAGGATTCTGTACTCGTACTCTGGAATGGCGCGGAGGAGAACCTCCTTCGCTTTTTGCCTAAAATCCAGCACGTCGCCGACGTCGAGATCAGCGATCTTCTTCAGCAAGGTGTTATCGTCTAACTTTAGGAAGTCATCGTAGTCCAGGTCCGGGTCGAGCTTTTGCTCCTTGAAGGCGCTTGTTGCGGCAGCGCTGTCAGAGTAACCGTCTAATACAGTCTTGAGGAGTGCTTGTCTAAACCGGACATCTGCGGAATTGTAGACGAACGTAAACAACCGCATCCGTGTGCCGAGAAAATCCGTCACAGGACGTGGGTCGTTGACGACCACGCCCTGGGGCTCATATTTGACGATACTGTCGATTACGCTGCTCGGGCTACTGAGACTCCCGATGGTGGCCAAGGCATCGCGATAGACATAATCAAGTCTGTCCGCGTCGATCGCAAAACCGTCAACCAACTGCAACACCGTTCCCAGCGGACTGTCGCCGATGTCGGCGCTACGCGTCGTCATCAGATAAGTAAGAAAATCTCGGTCATATTTCGAAAACGCATTCGGATGTTCGTCCATATCCTTGATGAGGGCAGTAAGTGAAAAGATCTGCTTCCCGGTCCATCCATGGGAGCGCCCACGGCGTAGGCTCAGTGCAGGTCGAAAGTAGAGGCTAGTAACCTTCTGAAACGGCAGTTCACCGGCGTCCTGATAAAGCGCCACCAAGAGGAGGTGGCAATGAAGCATTCGCCAGGAATCGAACTGGTAGTGCTTGCTGATCACCTCGGGGAGTGTCTGAGGAAGTCCCTTTTTGGCCTCAAGGTGACGAAACAATTTGTCCATTACGAGCATGGTGCCAATGGCATGTGAGAAGCGAGTGTGGGTGGCAGAGAAGAAACTGACAGAGGTGTGGCCGAGCTGGCTAATCCCTTTTAGCCGAATTAGCGCTTTCGACGAGAGGGCGACCTTCAATGGGTCGTGGAATTCGGCGGGGAGATCTTCCAGGGCGAACCTGCCGTGGATCGTGTCGTAGAAGTAGCCGAGTTCTTCAAATGGAGGGGCACTGTCAGGCATGATGCACCAAGTGATCAAGATGTGATAGAGAGGGAACCGGACTCTTGTGATGGCGGTACTTCCCATCGTATTGTACGCGCCGGCCATAGGTTCGCCAGAACGTAACCTGTCCAATCAACATTCCCGGATAGACACGCACGGGCTGGACTGCATGAAGCTGGAGAGTCCACTGGTTAATGGAGCCAAGGTCGATTAGATCTGCTGTGATGTCGATAAAGATGCCGAGTCGCCCCACGGAAGAGCGGCCACGGATGATTGGAACGAACACTTGGCTACCCATCGTTTCCTCTGTGTTCACCAGGTAAATACGATCGGGCCGGAGGAGAAGGCCCTCTTCGGAAATTGAGAAGAGGCGCGTCTTGTTTGGGCGGCCAGCGTCCAGCATGTGGTCGGTATAAACGCGGCATCGTTTGCCAAGGCGAAAGTCATACGAGTTCGGATTGAGTTGCCGTTTACGGAATGGCCGAATTACGATATCCCCCCGATTCAGGGCAGATTGGATTTCGGGACCGGTGAGGATCATGAGCGTCTAGTCCGCCGAAGTATGCGGCGGTCGCGGTTCGCCACTGGCCGAGAATCTCCGTGGTATCGACCGCCGTAAAGGTGCGAACTGGCCTCATCCGTCAACCAAAATGAAACCTGGCCGATCTTCATTCTTGGGTAGATTCGGACTCGCTGAACGGCAGTCAGCTCCAATGTCCAGTTTGAACGGCTGCCGAGATGTCCGAGGTCGGCGGTGACGTTGAGGAAAATGCCAAGTCTGCCGATCGATGAGCGACCGAGGAGAAGCGTTACAAATCGATTGCTCCCGATCTGCTCTAGCGTTGCGCCGAGGCAGACCTTACCCGGCTCCAAAACGTATCCCTCTGACGGGATCTCGAATTTGCGCCACCTCATCTTGCCCCTTGCTGGTACGAGCAACCTTGGTGAAAGGTGGTAGTTGTAGCTGTTGGGATTCAGGCTGTCCTCATCGAATGGCTCTATGAAGACATGCCCCCGCTTAACGGCGGTTTTGATCGCGGGGCCCGTGAGAATCACGCTCAGCAGCCCTCCGCCATTTCATGGAGCGCGGTCTTCTGACCAGGTAACGTCAGCGATCGGTACATCCGTGGTGCACTCCGGTGTGCCCGCCGCAACTGCAACGGGTTCTTCCTCAGCCCCTTAAGGAACCTAATGGTATCAGAGTGCGTGCCAAGCTGCCCAAATCCGGCTTTTCGAACCGCGGCGGCTCGCCCGGTCCTGCATGGACGGGACGCATCTTCGAAAATCATCGCCTCGGATGCATCGTGATAAGATCGGCCAGTCGAACTGAGGAGTCGCAAAATGGCCGGTACGGCGAACACACCACCCCCAGGCTTGTACGTGGAATACAACCACGATTTGAACGTCTCGGAAGCTTTTCTGCAGAACTACGCTCCAGTTCAGGAGGCTCTGCGGGACCAGCGGCTGCTTGCTCAGTTTAAGTACTACGACTCCAAGGCGAAATCGCACAAACAGATGTTCCACCTTCTTGGATTTGGATCGCTCCTCTTAGGTTTGCTGACGTTGGCCGCAGCTGCGATCTCGGTTATCGCTGGGCGATCTCTGGTCCAGGGGATTGGTCCCCTGGCGACTGTAGCTGAGGGCGGAAGCGCGGCCGCGGTGTTCTTGATCCTCTGGAATCGGCTGCGGCGTCATCGAGTGTTGTGGTGCCAATCGGTATTCTGTCGTGAGCGACTCAGGCAGTGGCATTTCCAGCTCTTTCTCGATGGTCGACTGATCAGTCTGCTGGCCACTTACCCGGACCAGTTCCGTGCGGAAGTGGACCGCCGCTGGGGTACATTGCAGCAAAACTTGCGTGATGGTTACGGTTTGATGATGGCCTTCGTCCGGCACGGTTCACGGGCGGATGATTTCTTTCATCAGCCGTCCCAGTATGCCGACGCCTCGTTGGCAAAACATGTCCTTGATGCTCTGTGGACCATTCGATTCGAGCACCAACTCCGATACGGTCAGCGTAAGGTGGAGCCGGAGGCAGAGCAGGCCGGAATGGCGCTCGAGGAGAGAACCAACCTTTCGGAGGCGGTCGCGACGTTCACACTGGCCGGAGCCGTCTTGGTGGGCGCCCTCGGCTTCTTGGTTGCTTTGTCGCAAGGTTTTCCCGGCCTGAATCTCTTTTCCGGGAGCCCAGAAACGGCCGAAACCATGAGCAGGCGATTTGCGGGTTCCGCCCTGCTCCTTGCAGTCTTGAGCGCAGCCACCCGCGCCTACCGAGCGGGCTACACTTTGCCCGATGAATCCGAGTCATACGAAGAATACTGTGATCGCGTACGCGAATACAAGGCGGTTTTCGAAAGCGCCAGCACGGACCAGGAGAGGTTCCGAGAGTTGGAGCGCCTGGAAGCGGAAGCCGCTTTGGAACTGCGCCGCTTCATCAGAATGAAAATGCGGGCGACATTCATCTTCTGAGAGCCGCCCCCTTTTGGCCCAAACGTTCTGGAACCCCGGTCGGGGGGCACCCCGCCACACTACTGCCACACTACTCTCCATGCCGGCTGCGCACACGCCGGTCTGCCACATCTCCCCACGGCTGCGCGGCCGTGGCGCCGAGCCGAGGATCATCGACCGCCACGTACGTTCCGAGGTCCCCGTGAGAGATCGGGACACCTCCATATATAGGGATTGAAAATCTTCCTCGTCTTCGTCTATGAGAACGAAGGGCCTTTTTTCTGATCGCGGCGACCGCGCGCGCGAAGCACGCGTGATACCGAACTTTTTCCATTGGGGTGCAAGAGGTCCCGGTTCGAAGAGCGGGAGCGTCTGGAGGTACCCGCAGCACCACCTCCCCGCGTCCGAAGCCGTCGCCTAAAGGCGAGGGTTTGAAGCCACGCAGACTGTGACTTGTAACAGCAGCCCCTCGTCCGACTCGGGCACATTGGGCGGTTCCGCGGCGGCAGTCAAGAACATGCGGCGGTCCGAAGGGGCGCGCCGAAGGCGGCTGAGAGACACAACGTCCCGTTCGAAGCGACTCATCTGAAGGAAGTCGGTGCTCCTCAGTAGAACCGTAGGGACGAAGGCTGTTTCGTGGTGTCAGCTGGGAGGCCCCATAGATGGGGTTGGCGACTCGCCGCAGTTGTCAGAAAAAGAGATTGGATATTCCGAGATTGACCGGCCAATCTTTCCTCATTTTCCGGCTGTAGCGATGTGGGCGAGCTGATCCGCTACGGCGCGGAGGCGCCGATCGAGAAGTTGGAACTGGCGCCGGGCCTTTTCATCGGTCAA
>Ga0335069_10000845_pt1 | contig 49235 bp, 76 predicted proteins | sample Lox_Sample_11_FD_206714 | JGI IMG/M metagenome (GOLD analysis project Ga0335069, IMG submission 206714) | Soil microbial communities from Loxahatchee National Wildlife Refuge, Florida, United States - Lox_Sample_1.1 | ecosystem: Environmental > Terrestrial > Soil > Wetlands | place: USA... | reverse complement strand
TGCTACCGCTCCCCACAAGTCGATCACCATCAAGTGCATCACCGGCGGCTCGCTGGGAACGATGACGGTGCAGTTCTCGCTCGACGGCGGTACCACCTATGGGCCGGTGACGACCTCGGCCTCGGGATGGTCGTCGACGGGCATCTTGGTGCCAGGCACCTACTGCACGTTGACCTTTGCCGCCGCGACCTACGTTGCGACCAAAACCAACGTGGTCGGCATCGACGGCACCGTCACGGCGGGCTCCGGCTGGGTGGGAACCGTTGCTATCGGTTCCGCCAGTCCGATCGACGACTACGAGGTCGTTTGCACCGTGGCGAAGGCGGGAGCGGTTGGAACCGCCGTTCTCTCGATCAGCTTGGACAACGGAAACACCTCGTTGCCGCCGATGCTGGTGCCATCGGGCGGCGTCGTCACCTTGCCGGGAACGGGCATCTATCTCACGTGCAGCAGCTCTTCCGGCAATTTCAACGCCGGCGAGACCTATTCATTCCTGACCATCGGGCCCGGGTTCTCGACGAGCGACATCACGAACGCCTTGAACGCGCTGAAGGCGATCCGCACCCTCCAGGCGTCTTTGCTGCATTTCGCCAATATGCCGAGCTCGGCGGCGGGCGCGTTCTCTCAGGCGTCGACCGTCGATAGCTCTGTGCTCGACGGCTTCAATAACAACGTTTTCGACTGGGAGGCGATGGTCAACTGCCCGAGCTCGGCGGGCGGGATGCGCATCACCTCTCCGCTCACGCAGCGCAAGCATATTCGCCCGCTGTCGTGGCTGGCCGCGGAGCGCTACGTCGAGACCGACCCGCGCAACGAGCTGGCGGCGACGAAGCCGGATGTTCAGACGGCGACGGGCGATGGCTCGCTGCATATCTTCTTGCCGGCGGGCGCGACGACGATCGCGGGGCCCGGCGACATCGTGATGCCGTCCTCGACGGTGCTTTACGACACCGCAGACACCGACTCGGTAATCCTCGCCGCTCGAGGGTCTGATCTCACGCGCACGTCCGTGTTCGTCGGCGGCCGCGACGAGTTCATCAACCCGGGTCTCGACGACGTGCAAATCAACACCGCGCGCACCTACGGCGGCCCGCTCAAGGCTTACCTGTCGATCACCGCGGGCGTCATCGGCTGGAAGAACCTCACCACCAATACGAGCTATGTCGACGCCGGCGGTCTGCGCGCGCTCAACATCATGGTGGCGGCGCTTCGCCCCGTCGTGCAGGGGCTCCTGGGCCAGCGGCCGCAGGTCAACAGCGACGGCACGATCGCAGAGAGCGCCGCCCGCACGTGGGATACGCTGCTCGACAATGCGGTCAAGCGCGCCCTTGGAATGACCAAGGGCGGCGACTTCGTCAATCCGCAGTGCTCGGCGGCGTCCGCCGTCGTGCTCCGCTCCTCGCAGCTCGGCCAATCGCCCAAGCGCCTCGACGTCGCCTACACGTTTCAGGCTCTCGGCGAGGTCACGCAGGAATCCAATAACGTGCAGTTCTCCGGCGTCCTGACCGTCCAGTAAGCCCCCCGCTCATTCCCTGACCTGAAAACGCGAGGCCTCGCCTCGACGGGAGTCGTCTATGCCCAGCATCAACGGTCGCGAGCTTCAGCACGCGCTGGTGAATCTCCAGGCCACGTGCGCCGTGACGGGCGCGCCGGCCTTTACCTTCAAGTTCTTCAAGGCGCTCAAATACAAGAACGGCGCGAAGAAAGAGCCGGTGCGCAACAAGCAGGGGCAGATGGTCAGCTACGTCATCAAGGAGGAGGAGACCGACGCCTCCTTGACCACGCTGCTTTCCGAGTGGTTTTCGTTCCGCGATTGGTTGCGCCAGCAAGCGGCGATCATCGCGTCGCAGGTGCAAGCGCCGATCGGCATCGGTCAAGTCGAGTTCGAGCTGACCGTGACCTATGGTCAGGTGCTGGCAAAGCTGAAGACCGATCGGCTTCTCACGGCGATGGTCCAAGAAGAAGGTCGCGACTCGAGCGACAACCAAGATCCGCTGGCCGCCGAGATTCCGCTCTTCACGCTCACCATCAGCGACGACCAGAACAATCACTTCATCGAGTATCAGCCGTGATCATCGCGCTTCCGTCGCCCGAGGAGCGCAAGGCGTTGCTCACGCAGAATGCCAATCGTTACCCCGAGGCGTTCGACTTCACGCTGCCGACGGACGGCGGAAAAAGCGACACGCTGAAGATCGTGCTCGGCACTCCGAAGCAAGACTCTCCCGGGTGGTCGTCCGCCGTCGCGGCGACGTTCAAGCCGAAGACGGTCGATGCAGACCCGGCCGCCCTCGTGGCCGATTGCATGCTCTGGCCCGAGCCGGGCGACTGGGGAAGCGTCACGCGGCGCTGGCCAGCGTTGCCGCAAACGGTCGCGACCGTCGTGCGCAGAAAGCTCGGCGGCGCGCTCTCGATGATGGAAAGCCCGGAGGGCGAGGGCCCGCCCGAGCTCGTCAAGGCGGCACAGGAGCGCAACCCGCGCGTGGTCTGGCGGCGCTTGCGCCTCGATGGCGCGCTCGTCGAGCTCGCGGTGCAATCGCCCGACGAGATGGTCTGGCGGATGTTCAACTCTGAAATGGCAAAGGACGGCGCCGACTGTTGGAAACTGGCGCTTGATTTCGCCACGGCGTCGGTGGCGGACGCCTCGGTTCCGGTGGCATCTTTATTCCTTCGCTGGCCTGGTGCGGCGCTCCTGGTGGCGCTCACCTCTTCGCAGCTGGCCGGACTCGCCGCGGAGTATGCCAAGGGGGAATTTTAGCGGCCTATAGGGCCGCTCGCGATGCGAAGGACGAAGGCGATTTGCTGGTAGCTGCGGACGCCTTGCTTGCTTACCACGGCATCGAGAACCCCACGACCAAGCAGCGTGTCGGCGCCATGCTCGACGCGGAATTCAAAATCCGCGTGATCAAAACGCTGAGAGGAAAGTGATCGGATGGCACTCGAGTTTAAAATCGAGCTATCCGGTAATTTCTCCGGTGCGCTCGAAAAGGATGCCGCGGCAGCCGAGAAAGCCGAGGGAGCGACCAAGAAGCACCGGCATGAGCTCGAGCTTTTCGAGAGCGAGGTCGGCAAGGCGAAGACCGGCCTCGCAGGATTCGAGATCAATCTCGAGGCGCTGAGCAAGGGCGGCGCGCTGTTCACGTTCGATTTGGCGACCGGCTTGCGCGAGGCCTACGAGGTCATCGAGAAAATCGTCGACAGCGTAGTCGACCTCGGCAAGGAGATGGTTCGCGCCGCTGCGGACGCGCAAGATCTGAATCTCGCGATCAAACTCGACGTCGGCGAAGAGGGCCTCGAAAAGGTCGACAAGCTGGCCGAGTCTTTCGGCGACACGCGGTTCAGTCCCAAGGCTATCAAGGAGGCCTTGCTGCCGCTGCTCGAGGAGAGCGGCGACGAGCACAGCGAGCAATGGGACGATCTGGTCACGGCGGCGACCGACGTTGCAACGCGCCGCAAGACTGGCGTGGCTGGCGCAAAGTCTGCTCTCGAAGCGCTGCGCGGAATCGAGATTCAGCCGCAGCGCATCCGTGGCGCGCTGAAAGAGCTGGGCATCAAGCAGAAGGATTTTTACAGCGACCTCGGCGACCTGTTGGGCATCTCGGCGACGTCGGCAGAGAAGCAAGTCAAGGCCGGCCAGATCAAGGCGAAGACGTTGCTATCGGTGGCGCTGCACCAGATCGCGCAGCGCGAAGGCGGCGCTCTCGGCGAGGCGACGAACCAGGGTAGCAAGACGCTCGGCGCGACGCTCGACCGCTTGGCAAACCTGAAAGATACGCTCTTTGAGCGCGTTGCCGATTCTCCGGGAATGCGCGCGATTCAGGGCTTTCTGGATAATGTCGTCAATACGCTCGAGGGGCCGATCGGTACCGATCTGGTCAAGAAGCTCAGCGATGCGTTTACGACAATGTTCGGCGACCTCTCCGGGCCGGAAGGTCTGGAGAAAGTGCAGCAGGGAATCATCGAGATCGCCGACGACGTGAAGGGCTTTATCGATGGCTTCCGTAATGCTTGGCCTGAGATTAGGGCCGGCGCCATCGAGGTCGGCGAAGCGCTGAAAGTGGTCGCCGAAACCGTGGCAACCATCGCCAAGGGCTGGCTGAGCATTGTCGAGCTTGGCCGAGAGGCGAGCTCGGGCCGTTTGTTCCGCGACATTGGCGACACGCTGACGGGAAATCATGGCGGCGTATCCGGCGAGAATCAACTCGCTCCTCTCGGCTATCACGAGACCAATTGGCGCGGCGTCGCATCGGGCGTCATCGGGGCGACCCTTCAGGCTTTGCCGATGGCCCTTGGGTTGCCGCATTTTGCGGAGGGCGGCATTGTCAACCGCCCGACGGTCGGTCTGTTCGGCGAATCGGGGCCCGAGGCGATTGTCCCTCTCAGCAAGGCCGGGATCGGCGGCGAGGTCAACATCACCTATGCGCCGCAATATCACGTTACCGGCGGGACAGACGTGAATGACCAGCTCGAGCAATTCGACCGGCAGGCGCGGCTCGAGTTCTCGCGTCTCATCGACGAATTGAGGGCAGCATGAGCTCAAGCACATTCGGCCCCACGTTCTTTCCGCCGCTCGGCCCGGCGAAGGTCTCCGGCGGGCTCAAGCCGACGGGGTGGGATCGCTGTGTTCTGGGCGGCCAGGTGCTTCCTGCGTTCGCTTCTGTCACGCGAGGCGGCATCAAGCTGAAGGAAGATCCGAAAAAGAAGGCCGGCTCCGATGGTTGCCATCCTACTTATCACGGCGTCGATCCGCAGCCGATGCAGCTCGAGCTCGAGACCTATACCGACGACGACCGTGAAGCGCTTGCGTTGATTATGCAACCCTATGTGCCCAAGGAAGGGCAGACGCCAAAGCCGGTATCGATCGACTATCCCGGCATCCGCTTTCTCGGCATCACGAACGTGCAGATCATTGGCGTGGGCCCATTGGTGCCAGTCAAGCCAGGTATGGCCAAGATGGTCGTCGATATGCGGCATTGGCTGCCTCCGCAGTCATCGCGTAGCGCGACGACGACGCCGGTGCGGGCCATTCGCAATGTCCGCAAGGAAGCGGCCCAGAAGGCCAAGCCGTCGAATCCCCCGCCGACGCAACAGCCGAGCATGGGAAAGCCGCCGGCGTTCACGGGCGCAGTGCGGTAAATGGCGCTCGTTACCTGCGCCGGCGCGGATGTTCTGCGCATGCGCGTGCACATGCCGCAGCGCCGCAGCTGGTGGGGCTGGCTTGACCTCGACACGGCGACGGCGCCTACAGGGAAGGTCACCATCGCCGCAGCCGGGGGCCTGTCGCTAGTCGGAACCATCCTGCAGCCGTCGGGCGTATTTCTCGATTCCGCTCGTGTGCGCGTCGTCGGCGGCGCCGGCGGGCTCGAGCAGGTCATCTCGCCAGGGGCATACGAAAACGCTCAGCTGCGCGACCCCCTGAATGCGATTCTGAGCGCGGTTGGGGAGTCGCTATCATCGACGGTGTCCGCATCGATTCTGTCGGTGCTGCTGTCGCACTGGACGCTCTCGGCTATTCCTGCGGCGCAGGCGATCGATGAGCTTTCATGGGCGGCGGCCGATGCTCTCGGGCAGTCGATTATCTGGCGCGTGCTTTCGGACGGTACGGTCTGGCTCGGCGCAGAGACATGGCCGTCGCAGACGATGCCGGCGGGCGCTGACGTGCTCGAGCAGGCGCCGGCGGAGGGCCGTTTCGTCATCGGCGCGACGACTCCATTCATCGTGCCCGGTGTGAATTTGCAGGACGTTGGCAATGTGATCGCGGTCGACCACTGGGTCAGACATGACCGCGTCAGGGCTGACGTATGGACCTGAAAACCAAATTTCGGGCGCTGGTGCGCGAAATCGTTGGCTTGCCGTTCGACGAGGGGAAGCCACCGATTATCGATTTGCTCGCGCTCTACCGCGCGCGCGTCGATGTTTGCGCCAGCGACGGCAGTACTGTCGACGTGACGCCGGAGGATACGCGGCTATCTCCGCGCAAGAACGTCATGGTGCGCGTAGGAATTCCGGGCGCCGTCGCGGTTGTCCAGGCGGGCGCGATTGTCCTGCTCGGCTGGGAGCGCGGCGATCCGAAGCGCCCTTATGCCGTGCCGAGCTGGGAAGCGGGCGCAACCGTGACCACGCTCAAGCTGAACGCGACGACGATCATCCTCAACAGCGGCACCAATCACGTCGCACGCGTCGGAGATGCGACGAGTGGTCATGTGCACGTCGAGAGCGGCATGGCGGGGCCGTATCCTGTTTCCGGGTCGACGGCATCAGCGACCGACACCATTGCCGAGAACGGCGGAACGGTGAAGAGCGGCTGATGGCCAATTACGCGTATTCTCCAAACGCGCCATCAGCCGACGTTATCGCGATGGCCCTTCAGTGGGCTCAGAGGCAAAGCGATTCCGGATCGACGAACGGCGGTATTGTCGCCAACGGAAATCCGGCCGTTGCATTGCTTGCGCAGGGTGGCGCAAATGACCCCGCTGGAATTGCGACGGCTTATTTCCAGGCCATTTGCGATGTCATCCTCGCGCAGGTCGGATATCAGGGCGTTCAGTTCAGTCAGACGAACAATGCCAACGGCAACAATACGCATAGTCAATCGTTCGTCGATGGTCCGTTTGCAAGCTACACATTCAATGCGCCGCTGACGAAGAACTATCTCGTGCACGTGGATGTGACGACGTATTTCTCCGCCATTGCAGCGAGCGCGAACGGTCAATGCAATTTCGGCCTCAACATCGACGGCGTCGATCATTCGGATTCAGGATGGTTCGTGCACGACAACCGAACGGGAATCCATGAGCGCTGTTCATTTCGATATCTGGCTGCGCTCGCCGCCGGGTCTCATACGATCAAGCTCCGCTGGCTGACCGACGCCTCGACGACGTCGATGGCGAGCGCTATCGGTTTCGATTTCTGCCAGCTCGTGATTACGGGGTAAAGCATGGCGACCGACTACGGGATTGACGTGCGTTGCCTCGACGACGTCGACGATCCTGAGGTTCTCGTCTCAGGCGACCTGAATGTCGCCTACGCTCTCGCGCGGCGCTGGCTGCACGACCCGGAAGAATTCGAAGAAATCGGCGAGACAAAGCCATACGACTGCATCGACATCCGGGGATGGTTCGGTCAGCGGCTGAGTCTCACAGATCGATCGACGCTCGATAATATTCAGACGCAACACGCGCAGGTGCTTCTCGGAGACGTTCGCGTATTGAGCGCGACCGTTGCCGCGTCCTTCGCTAATGGCGTCTTGACCCTGACCGCAAACGGGCAGGGCACCAATGGGCCCTTTACGCTTGTGCTCGCCAGCAATGGCGTGACGGCGCAGCTTCTCAGGGGTGGATGATGCAGGCACCATCGTTCACCGACATCATTGCCGTTCCAACGCAAGATGAGGTTCTAAATCAAGAAGTTCTTCCCGAGGCGACCAGGCGCAGCTTGCGGGTTACCGACTGGAATCCCGGCGGCGTCTGGCGCACGTCGGCCTATGTCATCGCGCTCATGCGCGCAAATGCTCGGCTGGCCATTGCCACGCTGATGTGCGCGCTGTTCGAAGATTACGTCTTTGGCAAGTCGCAGCCACCGGCGGACGCAGATGGCAACGTCCTCGACGTCACCGGATGGGCGGCGCTCGTCGCTCAGCAGCGTTATGGCACGCCGATCATCGACGCGACCTACACGCGCCGCACCATCACGCTCACCAATACCTCTCTGAGCTCCTACGGCCCCCTTCAGCCCGGGCCTTCGCTGATGATTCAATTCCCATCGGGCAATCGCTACGTACTCGACCAGGTGGTCACCATCGCCGCCAATACCACAACGACGGCGACCTTCCGCAGCGAATTCCCGAACGACAGCACAGCCGGTCTCGTTTACAACGATATGGCCGGCTCGACGCTGCAGATGATCACCTCGAACTATGCCGGCGTCACCGCGAGTAATCCGGCGCCCCCGTTTTCGCCGGTGGCGCACGCTGGCACCGGCCTCGGCACCATCACGCCGAGCGGAACGCCGACGAGCCCGCCGCACTCGGTGGCTATCCGCATTGTTACCTCCGGCGTGGCGGGCGTTGCTGGCTGGCAGTACGCCATCGACGGCGCGGCGTGGTCGGCGACTCAGACCTCGTCGTCGCTCTTAATTGGCGACGGCATCACCGTCACGCTCGCCGACAACAGCGGAAACCCGTCGTTCCTGCTGAATGAGGTTTATTACTTCACAACCCCGGGAAGCGATATCACACAGGTGGGCGCCGACGTCGAGACGCCGCAGGCGTTGGGCGCGCGCTGCCGCGGGCTCATTCCGGCCATCGCCTTCCCACAGGACAGCAATGGGCGATGGATTCCGATATCGCCGACGGCGAGCGGATACGAGACCCTGGTGCGCAACGCGAATGCCAACGTGCGCATTGTGCTCGTAGCTCCAGACGGAACGGTCAACAACAAAGTCAACATCGTCATCGCGGGGAACGGCGGCGCCCCTCTCGCTTCGGTCGACGTTGCCAATATGCAGCAATTCCTTGCTGCGTTTTCAATGGAGACCGATGCACCGAACGTGTCGACCTCGACGGGTCGAGCGGTTTCGCTCAGCGGTCTCACCGTGACCGTCCCGTCGTCGCAGCTGACGGCTTCACAGACGTCGATGACGCAACGGCTGCAAAAATACTTCGGCGGCCTCGATGCCTTCACCCCTATTAGCATCAATCCCCTGCTCGATTACGATTATATCCTCTCGCTGGTGCGCACTACTCCAGGCGTGACAAAGGTGTCAGGCACGCTGACGATCACCGTCAACAGCGTCGGCTATACAACCGACGTGCAGCTTCCGGCAACTCCGGGGGCCTTCGAATCGGCGCAATGGTCGCAAAGCGCATCGAGCGCTTTTAGCTGGACGACCACATGAGCGTTCAAGGCGTCTCGAGCTCGCTCTACGAGAGTTGGATAACCAACCTCAAAGCCGTTCAAGGGACCATCCGCAAGCGCATCTTCGGTGCGTTCGCGCGCGCGCTCGGCGACAAAACGGTCGAGTGGATGACGCAGGTCAACCTCGAGCACATGCCGTCGTTTGCCTCTGACCAGTCGATCGCGCTCATCGCCAGCGAGCGCCAGCTCGACACAGCGCCTAGCGAGGCAACGAGCGCCATCGCCGCGCGCGCTCCCTTCTGGCTGCAGCTGGCGCAATTCTCTGGCAGTGGTCTCGGCATCCTCCTCGGCCTGCACTTCACCGGATTCGATGGCGCCTATCTGGTACAGCAGAACGGCCTGGCGCTCACTCTGACACTACCGTTACCGGCCTTCACGCTCGGAACGAAGTGGGACCCGACGCCGAATCTAGTGGTGACGAATTGCTCGCAGCTGACTGGAGTCCTGACGTCCAATGTCACGCCCCCAACGTGGATGACGCCAGGGCGCTCGATTCCGGCCTCTCAGCCTTGGTGGAAATTCGACGATAACACCGACTTTTGCAGCCGCTTCGCGGTTGTTTTCACGGCGAATCAATACCCAAGCCTGAGCGCCGCCGATCAGACACGCATGCGCAATACCATCTCAAAATGGCGCCCAGCGAAAGCGACCTGCGTCGGCATCTATTCGCTTTCATCAGGGCAAATGTGGCAGACGCTCCCAACCGCTGCGACCTGGGGTCATGCCGGAAATTGGGGCGGCTCCGTCGTCAGCTATGCAGGGGTCTAAATGAGCTCGACTTATACGGGCAGCGCATCGGCGGTTCAAACGCCGGCGCCTGCGCCAGCTCCCGGTGCGACGCCGATTATTACATTACCAGCCGACAATGACGCACTGAACGCTGCCAGCGTTGCTCAGATGGTCAAGGTCCCTACGGATTACCTGACTTTCATTCAGAGCGCTGTAAAGCTTGATGTGCCGACTATCAATTCCGGCGGCGTCGGCTTCACTTCCGTCACGCACACCGGCACCGATACCGGGACAGTCACGCCAAGCGGCTCGGTGAAGATCGCCACCGGCGTGCGCTTTATGGTGAAGATCATCGTCGGCGGCTCCGTCGGCACGGCAACGTTCCAGACGAGCGTCGACGGTGGCAATACCTACGGCGGCACGCAGACCACCGCGGCGAGCATGACCGACGCGACAAGCGGCATCACGCTGGCCTTCGCGAACCACTTCACCGCGAGCGAGACCTATGCGTTCCGCTCTTCGGAGACGCCGCAGGCAAGTTGGCAGGACTCCGCCGGCAATACGCGCTTTGCGATCGATCATGTCGGATACCCTATGGGCCATGGGCGCATGGAGTTCCGAGAGGATTGGGTGGGCGCGTCGACGTCCGTCAGTTCCACCTCTGCGCCCATCTCCAACTTTCAGCGGTGGTCGGCAACCATTGCGACCGGCGGCACCATTACCAGCGAAGCCGCCGACGCGAATTACCCGGGGCCGTTTATGGCTCTTGCCACGACGAACAGCAACGGCAGTCAAAGCGCCTTGGATACGGCCTGCAAGCTTGTTTACGTCGAGACATTCTCGAGCATCGTCGCGGATTATGACGTTGGTGTTGGCACGGCGCCCGGCGGATCTCCGACTTGGCAGGTGATTCACGGATTCAGTACGTCGGCTACGTCTTGGGGAGGGGCTACCTCGGGCGCTTTCTTCCAGGCATCCAATGCTAATGCGAATTGGCAGTGCATAACGTCCGAAGGCGCAAGCAATGCGCAGGTCGATTCAGGTGTTGCAGTGTCGTTCGCTGGCCAAGATCAAATGGCATCGTTCCGCATCGAGATCCATGGCTCTGGTTCTCCATATGGCGCGAAAGTCCGTTTCTTCATCTCTGGGAAGCTTGTCGCCGAGACGACGACTCATCAGCCGGCGGGCGCGCTTATGTTCGGCATGTTCGTGAATGCCGGCGCGGCGAGCTCGGGGATTACTGCTGGAATCGGTGAAGTTGTTATCGCTGCCAATAAGGCGCTGAGTGTCCCGGGTCTCTAAGTTAGAGGCCAAAATCCTGTAGGTTGTAATTGATCCCGGGGACCTGATGCCAGTCGGCAACGATTGAATGCGTCGAATCAGCGATGCCCTTATCCTTGAATTGCCAAGCATGAATGAGCTCATGGGCGAGTGCTGTCTCGTGAAATGACGTGTTCATCCACATGATGATCGCGAATCCGCCGCTATAGTTATATAGGCCGGCGACGCACTTTCCTTCGCCGTCATCAAACCCGAGGCCTGGTTCGCCATTCGGGCACGATGTCATTGGACGCCATGAAATCTCGGGCAATGAGCTTTTGGCTCCGAGATAGCCCCAAATGATCTCGACCGCGTGATCTTGGTTTGGTTTCGGCGTGAGATCGATGGGAGCTCCGCCGCAGCCAGCCAGCACCAAGACGATCAGCATCGTTTTCATGTCCGAACATCAAAGCACTTTCCGGACCGATCAGCAATCCGGAGAGCGCCGTGCACCTCTTGATCAGAAAGTCAACTTTTGTTCACGCCTCGGCGTGAACCAATGGAGCCACCCAAATGGCGCAAATCCCCTATGCCGGTACGCTTTCCGGCTCGTCGCCGATCTCCGTCGACCATACCGGCGAGACCGTCAGCACTCTCCCGTCGGCTGGCTATCCGCAGTGCTACTGGATGCGGATTGCCAATCGCCCCGAGTCATCTAACAACGTTGATGTCAGTTTTGACGGTGGCACCACCTTTACCGCGCATCTTTTGCCGGGCGAGTCGCGCATCTGGGGTGGGGTGGTCGCGCCGATCGCCATCTCGAGCGTGTTCCTCAAGTGTCCCGACAGCGGCGGAACCGCGACGTGCGACGTCGAGTGCTTGCCGCTCGATCAGGTGCGGCTGTGAAGCGCCTGGCGCTATTGCTGGCGCTGCTCACGGGGTGCGCCGGCGCTGGCACGTCGATTCGCAGGGGCGACAGCATTCCGCCGATGCGCATCCAAAACGGCGGCGTCAATCTGCCGATTCGCTTCAAGATCAATTGCACCGGCGCGTTGACTTGTAGCGACGACTCATCGAACGCACTCACGACATTCAGTGCGACCGGAACGTCGCTCGGCAACTTCACTCTCTCCGGCAATAACCTCGATTTGACCGGCGCAGGGGCAATCGGCATCGGCAATGGGACCGCGACGTCGGTCGCATTCAAGCCGGCGACTTTGACGCTGGCAGCAAATACGATCGCGACGGCGGGAGCGAGCGCGACAAATACGACGGGTTTGCGATTCAATTCGAACGTTGCCGACGGCTCCTCGAGCATTGGGATCTATTTCAATAACTCGACGACGCTGAGCAATACCACTTCGCGATTGTTGCGCCTCGATAACAACGGGACACAGGTACTAGGCTTCTATCCCGACGGCACGATCAGCAATGCAGCCGGCCACGGCAGCGGCGCAAACGTCGTCATTTCGGATTCGCTCGGCGTCAAGATAACCTATGGCGCCTCGGGAATGAGTTACATCCAAGACTCCGCCAATCACACGATGGCGGGAGTCACCGCGAATAACACGCGCCTCATCTTGTCGACCGTCGGGGTGAAGTTCACTCGCAACCCATATAGCAACAGCACAGCAGGGACCTGCACCGAAACCGAAGCAGCATTTACAGATACGAGCTCGGCACGCACCTATACGTTGCCGTCTCCGTCGACGTGCGGCAATGGGTGGACCGTGTTTGTGTGCGACGACGCAGGCGGCGCTGCTTCGCACAACATCGCCTGTGCACAGAATGCGAGCGAAACGATTAACGGCTCTGCCTCGACGCTGACAGCCTGCGTGAAGGTCAATAACTCTTGCACCATGTGTCGCAGCGACGGAACTAACTGGCGCTGCATGGTCCAATAAAGGGAGAGGTCTATGAAGTCTTTGTTTTTGGTCTCGCTGCTTCTCTCAGCGTGCACGTTCAGTGTGCCATCGGTCTCGACCTCGCTGCTGATGGACGACGGCGGCTCTGATATGGGCTTCGATATGAATTGGGGCCCGGCTCCCCAAATCAAGCGCATGAAAATCATGCCCGCCGGTGACAGCAACACCGACGGCCTGTATGTGCCTGGCGGCTATCGACCATTTCTGAAAGAGCGACTGAGCGCTGCGGGCATCAAGAGCGACTTCGTTGGGTCTCTGCAAAACGACCAGGGCGACCCGCTCCTCGAGCGCGACTACAGCCACGAGGGCCACCCCGGTTATGTAATCTCGCAACTGGCGTCGCTGATCGATGGCCCTATGGCCGAATATCAGCCCGACATCGTGGCGCTGATGATCGGAAAAAATGACGCGAATCAAGCAGCGATTGCCGGTAATTTCCCCTCGCCAAAGGGCGAGATTGGCGTCGAGCTTGCGAGCCTCGTCGACAAGATTCTCGCCGACTGCTCGCACGATTGCCGGGTGGTGCTGATTTCTGATCCGCCGAGCGGCGCCGGTACAGCGATCGATCCATACGACCAAGAGCTAAACGGCTACATGCCGCCAATTGCGGCCGCTCGATATCCCGAGGTCGAGTTTTGCTCTCTTGCTAACGTGAACACGGCCTATCTACAATCGGATTGGCTTCACTACAAAGCCCCTGGTTACGATGAAATAGCGGAGGACATTTATACTTGTATCGCTCGCATTGAACCCTGGAGATTCCAGCAATGACGGACGAGGGGAAGGCAATGCATTCGAGAATTCGCTATCTCCGCTACCTGACTTATCTCATTCCGTTCCTACCGTTTGTCGCCGCAATAACCCTGTATTTGGTGCATCATGGAGCATTCGCAGCGCCCCATCATTGACCGAACGGTCGGCGAGATCTTCGCCTGGTGCAGCGTCCTATTTGTTCTCGGGACACTGTTGGCCATCGACCTCATCAAGTTCGGCCAGCTCAATCATGAATTGATGGGATGGCTCGGCGGCGTCGTTGCGGCAACGCTCGCGCGCGGAGCCGTGCCGGCGCTCTTGCCGAGTCCAAAGCGAGGCGAGATCTCGACCGATGAGCTTGAAGAGCTCCGCGAATTGCGCGCGCTCACTCGCGAGCGCCTGGCGGAGAATCTGCGAGAGAACACGGGAGAGATTCGCCGATTAAGCGAAAAGCTCAGCGATCGAAGCGCCATCGTCGAGGAAATCGTCGACGACGACCCCACGCGCCGCTCTCGATAGTTCCAAACCAAAAGGAGAAGCACCATGGATAACCTGTCTTTGACGGGGTGGCCGGCGGCCATCCTGCTCGTGCTCACGCTCGCCAGCTATGCCCTGCGGCGCTTCACCCCGTCGACGGGCCCGCTGCACACGCCAATCGCCTTGTGGCTCATCGCTACCGTCAACGCCAGCATCACGGCGACCATTCAAGGTCTGCAGTCGCACGCGTTCAGCTGGGTCACCGTCGAGCACTTCGCCATCGCTGGCGCGCTCTCGGCGCTCGCACAGGCCAATCCGTCGCAGGTCGCCACGGCGGCGAAGGTGCTGGCGTTCGCGCTGTTCATGCCCTTCGCATGCGCAACTCCGGGCGGCGCGGCCCTCGGGGCCTGCGAGCTCGGCCAGCTGCCGAACACCGCGCAGAGCGTGATCGCGGCGGTTGTCTCGATTGCGCTAACCGCCGGCGCCGACTGGGCGACGCAACTCAAAACGCTCGGCGGCCAGGTCGGTCCCGCTCAACTGAATTGCGCCGTCGCCGCCGTCGAGGCGTGGCTCGAGGGGCAGGTGCCGAAGACCGGCGAGCCGACGAAGCCGTATCTCGAGGCGATTGCGCGGCTCAAGACGTGGCAGGCTTCGCACTCGGCGACGGCATGTGCAGCGCGCGTGCCGCTGTGAAATTCGCCCTCCTCAACTGCAGCAAGGCGCCGGCCGATGCGATGGCGAAGATTGGCGAAGCGCTGCAGCTATATCTGGCGATCGTCTGCGCGGCCTGGGAGCGTGTGCCGATCGCGGTCGAGTGGATGCCGGGCGTCACCGCGGCGCCCGCCGGCACCATCGCGCTCATCGTCTTCGACCACCCTGACGCGGCCGGCGCGCTCGGCTATCACGCCATCGATGGCCAGGGGCGGCCCTATGGCCGTGCCTTTCTCGACGTCGTGCCCGATGGCGAGCTGCTCTTCGACAAGGGCGGCACCGGCGCTTCGCTGGCGGGCGTTCTCAGCCATGAGGCGGCGGAGACGGCGCTCGACGTCTTCGCGGGATTTTGGAGTGATGGGCCGCTGGTCGATCGACAGACTGGCCAGTCGCACGGCGAAGTGGCGCTCGAGCTCTGCGACCCGGTGCAAGAGCAGGCCTTTGCCGTCAGCTGCGCGGATGGAACCAAGGTCGACGGCTCTAATTTTGTATTGCCGGCCTGGTTCAGTGCGGCCGCTCCGCCGGGCACAGCCGTTGACCAGATGGGCGTGCTGGGCTCGCCGCTGAGCATCGCGGCTGGCGGATACGCCATCGTTCGCGACGCTGGCGCCGATGGGCAGGTCGAGGCGCGCAAGCGCGTCTATCACCCGGTGCGGCCTGCCAACTGGCGCGAGAGCACCAAGAAGCACCCGGCGGCGAGGACGGCTCGCCGATTGCGTGCCGCATGATCGCCGCGCTCATCGCCGCCATGGCGCTGAGCAATTTGGTCTCGCTCTTCATCATCGCCAGGCGCCGCCCCCTCCGCTACGTCCCTCCGCCGCTCGACGAAATCCTGCAGGAAACTCAGCGCCTCGAAGATATGTTTGCGGTCGTCGGCGAAGAGATGGGTCGCCGGCTCGTCGCGCTCGAGCAGGCTGCCGCTGAAAGCGAACGCCGCTGCGGCGAGCTGCGCGACGAAGTTCGCGCTTTTGCCGGCCGCTGGTCCTGGCCCGCCCCTGCGTTTCACCCCTCTGTGCCTCATCCGCTTCCCCCTCTTGAGCCCATAGACGACCCCGAGCCCACGCCGGCCGAGCGACGTCGCAGCAGCAAACGGTGACCTGGTTTGAGCTATGGGGCGCTTTCGCGCTTGGGCTCGGAGTGGGGGTTCTTTTCGGGATGCAAATCGAAAGGAGACTCCGATGACCACAACCACCATCGCCGCCGTGCAGCTGGTGCGCGGCGCGCTCGCCTGGACGTCAGGTTACGAGGTCGACGCCGATGGGTGCCCACGGGCCTATCACCCGGGCGGCGGCGGCCTGGACGCGCTGGGCAACGCCAGGGCTGACGATGGCGCATGGGTGGGCGTCGTTACCAATGCGATGGGCTCCCCACTTGTGCAGGGGCCCGATGACCCGGCGCCCGGCTATTACATCAGCCAGACGGCGCTACAGGATCGCTCGCGCGCGTTCGATGATCCCGCGCGCTACGTCGACTCGTCGATGGTGCCATATATCTCGATCCCGCCCGAGCTCGAGCGGCGCGGGGTGAAGCTCGGTGACTTGGTGATGGTGGCCTACAAGGAGCGCGCCGTCGCCGCCATTGTCGCCGACGTCGGGCCGCACAGGAAGCTCGGCGAGGGCTCGATCGCGCTGGCGCAGCTGCTGGGAATCCCTTCGAGCCCGCGCAACGGTGGCGTTGACCATGGCGTGACGTGGGTGGCGTTTCCGGGCAGTGGGGCGGGATGGCCGGTGGCGGTCGAGGACTTCAGCGCGCAGGCTTCGCTATTGTTCGAGCAGTGGGGAGGGATCGAGGCGGCGGAGGCGGTGCAGGCGCCGAATGCCTAGCGCCCCTGCACGTGCTCGACGGCTTTCGCGTACGGGCAATTGTCCGCATGCGATCGGCGTCCGTTCATGATCATCCCCTGAAAACAAAACACGCAGGGTATCGTTGTCTCGATGGGCTGATTCGCCAGCGTACGCACAATCGCCTCGGCCGCGCGCAGGCGGTCGATCTCGTCGAGCAGGGCCGGCATGGCGTTGCGAGCGGCGGCGATGAAGGCGGCGTCAGAATATGTAATTGGAATATCTCGACCGGCTTCGTTTTTGACGGCGCCCACGTGATTATCTCTCCACGGCCCCGGCGTCGCGGCCTGCGCCAGCGCGCGCAGGCGTTGCAGTTCGGCGTCGGTCATCGCGGCCCTATGTGCAGGTTCGTAGCGTCGACGGCAACCCATCCATACACGCCACCGTTGAGGTCACTAACCTTGATGCATCCCCTTGGGGGCAATCCGCCGTATTCCATCACATCGCCAGGTCGGCAAATCTGATCAGAGCCGACTGAGGAGACCGCGGCCTTGGTAATTTCCACGGCGCTTTGAAAGAATTCATGCATGCAAGCGGTGGCCTCCCCGGTGGCGCGCCCGACGAAGAATCCGCCCAGCGCGACGACTATCAGCGATAGCGCCATTAGCACTCGATTGTTCATAGTCATTCCCCCTTCTCGCGCGCGGCCAGTGCGCTCTTTAATTCGTCGATCACGCCTACAATTTCGGCGTCAGCAACGACGTAGCCGTAGGCGCCACCGTCCTCGCGCCATGCTCGGCCGCTGATTTCGCTCAAGCGCACCTGCGCCGTCGCCAGCGCCCGCCGCGCGTCGGCCAGCTCGCGTTTTACCGCGTCCAGCTTAGTTTCAAGCGCCCGCGCCGCGTTGCCATTTTCCTCGGCTAGCCGCTTGTAGCGAGGCCATTCGCATTCTTGCTTGACCTCGGCCAGCTCGCGTTCGAGGGTGGCGATTCGGTCGTCGCGCTCACGCCTAAACGGACACAGCGGATCGTGGGTTAGCCTTTGGTCGATGATGCTCAATTGAAACCCCTTATTAAAACTACCCTTGCCTTGCCAGGCCATGCCCAGCCCTACCTGGCCCTGCCCATCCCTGCGCCGCCTTGCCTGGCCCCGCCGCGCAGCGCCGGGCCGGGCTTCGGTTTACTCCCAGTTTTCGACGATGAACTTCCCGTACAGCCCGCGAAAGGTACCGAGCCCGAGCGCACGGCCACCTTCGTCGAATAGGTTCAAAATCTCCTGCTCTTGAATCTCCCTGTTCGGGAAAATACTCAAATCAAACCTCAGTTCCCATGGCGCCGGAAGCACTGGCCGCACCTTCGGATTCGGGATTCCCTTGTCGAGTCTCGCCACGGATCGATGGACGTAGCAACCGCTTACAGCATCCCGCCACAACCTATCGTTGCTATGCCTGGTCGAACAAATCACAGCCACGCCTGCCGTGGGTGACTGACGAGCGCCTTGCGCAGGTTGATCGTCTGCTGGAAGAGCTCAAGCACCTCACCCGTATTTTCGACCACCTTGGGTTTCGAGCCGACGAGGAACAGAAGCGTGGGCGGCCGGCGTCGAAGCGACGTCTACAAGCCGTAGTCGCCGAGCTACGAGCCATCGTTGGTGATATTTCGTCGGCCGAGGCCGCAAAGTGGCTCTCTCAGAACGGCTGGCGCATCACACGTGCTGAAATCGACGGCGCATTGAAAGCCGTACGTTCGCAGAAATCCGCACAGAAATAATCCGCCTTTTATACGTTTCGACGTATTCGTCTTCTGTCGTTAGCTTCGACTCAAGAGGCAAACGACATGAAAAAATCTCCAATCGCTGACAAGCTTCCCGTTCCCGAGCGGCAGAAGTTGGCGCGTCTCGTCGAGGAACGCGGCGTAATCGCCGCCGCCGTGGCTCTCAGAAGTTCTCGCGGTGTGCTTGAGCGTGCCGTCGGTGGTCTGCCTTGCCGGCGTGGCAGCATCGCGCTGCTCCTCATGGGACTACGCGAGCTCGAGGTCGGGTAGGTGGGCCTCGATGCATTTCTAGCTGAAGTCCGCGACGAGTTGCATGCGCTTCGGGCCGACGTCGCTGAACTGAAAGAACAGAACGCCAGAATGGCCGCACGGCTGCCGACGCAATGGGCGAGCGTCGCTGAGACGGCACAGGCGACCGGCTACTGCGAGGCCACTGTCCAGCGCCTGTGCAAAACAGGCCGGCTGCCGGCGACCAGACACGGGCGGAAGTGGCTTATTGACCTGTCCCGCGTGCACGCTGTTGACGCCGAAGACGTGGCGGCTGCGGCGGCCGAGGCGCGCGGCCTGCGCGCCGTCGAAGGCGATCGCTGATGCCGCGCCCCGACTCGATCGACGATCCCATCCTCGCCGAACTTCTCGACGAGCTGGCGCGCCATGGATTCGACGGCGCTGTCCTCCGAATGAAGGTTTGGAGTCGTACCACGGCAGTCGGTGATTGCTGGATCTTCGGCGGCAAGCATGATCGCAGCGGCGCGCCGCTCATCAAGCTCGCGCAGTGCTGGCAGCCAGTGCGTCGCCTGGTCTGGCAATTCGCGATCGGCCGGATTCCGGCAGAGCACTGCGTCCGCTCGCGCTGTCGACAAGTCGGATGTGTCAGGCCTGAGCATCTCGTGGCGAACGTGCGCCGCGACCTCCACGCCGCATGCGAGCGAGCCGGTATCGACTCGCGCTGCTTGATGTACTGGCGCAGGTTTGGCAGCGACAACATGGACACGTCGATCGCGCCGAGTAGCCGCACGAGCTGCGCGCCCTTTTCGATGTACATGCGCACCGTCTGCGGGGCGATTCCGGTCACGTTGTCGACGAACCAGTTGACGGCGTCGTCGACGGTCCATGGCGTCGCGTCCCTGGCGGTTTCGGACGCACTCTGCGCGGCGCGCTCGAGCCTGGCAAGGAAGGCGGCGGCGGCTCGCTTGTCACGGCACTTGGTTGACTTGCGACGCGTGACCCCTTGCGCGTCGTAGTACCAGCAGTAGTAGATCTTGCCGACGAGATAGAGGTGGTCGGATTGCGACATGTTCGCCTCTCGAGATAAGCGGTGACAGCCGACTCGGGCACGCGGATCGAGCGCCGGCCGAGCAGGACGTATACCATGTGCCCGCGGATCTCTCGGTACGTGGCGCTCTTGGACAGCCCTAGGCGCTCTGCGACCTCGGCGGGGGTGAGCAGGGCGGTCACTCGTCGTCTCCGTGCCCGGCGCATCTGCCTGTCTTCTCGTCGATACTGTCGCAGGGCGGAAACACCTCCCAACCCTTCGCCTTGCACTCGGCGCGAAATCGCTCGAACTCGTAAGCCGTTACGGGTCGACCTTCGTGAGTTACGAATTTCCCCCACTTGCGATAGTCGGCTTCGATATTGAGCGCCATGTGAAAACTGCGACTCATGCATCCCCCTCGCCGCGGTCCAGGCGGCGGGTCACGGCGTCACCTTCGGGTATTCACGCACGCGAAGCTCGGCGGGCCAGCGGTCCATGTCACCGCCCTTCGTGTCGTCATAGCCGTTAAGGAGATTCTCACGCGCCCAAACGCTGCCCATTTGCTTGACGTGGACAGCGACGCCGGCCGCCTTGCACTGCTCGACGATGCTGCGCGCCCACGCCAGATCGAACGGGCGTGCGCCGTGGCCGCTCTCGCCGCCGACGATGACCCAATCGATGGCCGAGCGACAATCGCCGCCCGCCTCGGGCATCCAATAACGCCGCTCCGACGTGAAATCGAGCGGGCCGAGCAGTGGCTCACAGCTCAGAAACCGCAACGCCGCCGGCACGCGCAGCAGGTGCGGGATGCGCTCGTCGGCGCGCGGCTGGTCCTCGCACGTAGTTCCCAGCCACACGTTGGGGCGCCATGTTCTCCAATCATCATCGCGATCGGCGATGACGTCGTGTGCCGCCATCCAAAGACGATCCGCATTCTCCGGTCGCTTGGTCAGCAGCAGCCAATCCAGATGCGGCGTTTGGTCGATGAGCGCGTACAACCGAGCGCGCGGCTCTACAAGGTCCTCGCGCTCCTCGAACACATCCGCCATCGACGCGCAGAACACGCGCTCGCGCACGCCACGCTTCGCCGCCGATGCATTCCACTTCACCGGCTCGGCCCAGTGCTTATCGCCGAAGAAACGGCGCTCTGCTTGCACGCCCCAGAGACTGCGACCTAGTCGCTTGGAGAACGCTTCAGCGTAGCAATTCTCACAACCAGGAGACACCCTGGAGCATCCATGCCATGGATTGAAAGTATGATGAGTCCATTCTATTTTTGAATTCTCACCCACTTTTTGTTTTCCTTTCGCGCCGAGCACGCCACCAGGCAGCGGGCCGCTGGCGCTTTTTCTGAGCGCGACGACACGCACGACACTCACGCGTCCCGTTCTCCCTGCGCTTCGTGTTTTCCACCGTAAATTCATGGCCATGAATACAATGCGTCTGCGATGCTTTCGCACCATGAGCGGCATGGCATTTCGTACAAACCGAGACGACATCAAACCAGTGGTCGCGGTGATATCCACGGTGGTGGTGGTATTCGTGACGTCGCTCTCCTGGTTTCCAGGCATGTCCACAGTCGACGCATGGAATGCTATTCGGATGCGGACGTAAGCCGAACCGAACTTCAACGTTCACGACCTGGCGGGCGGCCTGGGCATTGCTATCAGCGCCCATTGCTACTCCTCATCGTCTCCCACGCCCTCACCGCCATCCGCGCGAGCACCAGCGCGACGAGCAGGCAGGCGCGGAAGGGGTGGCGGAGAAACGCGCTCATGGTTTTCTCCGCAGTTCATTGGCACCGGATGAATCAAAGTCTTCCTCCGGGCATCCCAACTGACGCAGTACCGCCTGCAATGTCCGGCGCTCTTGGGACGCCTCATAAATACCGATGCCGCTGACGCCGAGCTTGGCTTCTTCCATTCGGCACCAATGAATGCGCGATATCGCCCACATCCGAAGGTCGGCAATCGCGTCTTGCAAGCCTTCACGCTGACCACAGGCGCGACATCTCATGCTTCGCCAATCAACCGGCTTCATTCGCCACCCTCCCGCGCCTCGGCAGCGAGCGCGGCGTCGAGTATTGGCTTGAGCCATTTCACCACCGACGGCAATACACGCGGCGGCTTGGCGACCTTCATACCAGTGGTCGGGTGCCACGCGTGTGCTTTGTTGACCTCGTCGGCGATTTCTTGCAGCGCCTCCCGCATCCGCTTCGCCTCGCCGCGCGCGGTGCTAATCGCGGTCAGGAGGGAACGCACGTCCGCCGCGTTCAAATGCGCCTCGTCGGCACCGTCGCACAGTCCCCACAGCGCGGCCTCGTCGTCGGTCAAATTCGGCGGCGCGCTCATTTGCGAGCCTTAAAACCGCTAATTGCCTCGTCCACGCGGTCGCGCCATTCCTCTTTTGGGAATGGATATGCGTATAGAAAGGCAAATAACTCTCCGATACCGAAGCCTCCTCGGCATCCCCCGGTGATTAGTGCCTCCTGCTGACCAAATACATGTCTGTAGACTTCATATGCACGCATATGAACTACACGCGGAACGGACCCACTGCGAGCGCAACACGTGGTTTGAAACGGGCAGCATTCAACATCACTCATTTCGGCTCCTTGTCCAGTTCGGCGACGGCGACGATGGCGTCGTCGAGATCTCGTTTATCCTTTACCCATGCTGTACGTGTGTCGTGTTTGCGTCGATGTCGGCGCGCCGCCTCGTACACCCGCTCCAGCCGCCGCATCCGCTCGGCCGCCGCGGCGCCTGCGGAGGTGGCAAGGGCTTCGCGCGCAACCGAGCCGATTGATCCGTCAGGTTTCGGATATTCGGTGATGTCGTCGTGCTCGATGAATGACTCGATTACTTGGCGCATCACCGCCGCGCCCGCCTGCGCCTCGGCGAGCTGCGCCCGCAATGCGTCGCGCTCGTCCTCGAGTTTGAGCGCCTCGTTTCGGTAGTGGTCAGCGGCGTCGCTTGCTAGCAACTCCTCGTATTTCACCTGCCACTTCCGCGCGCTCTCGAGATTGCGGGCGGCGAGGTCGCGTCGCAGTCTGCATACGCGTTCCATTCCCGCAAGTTCGCCGATTACTTCCCACTCGTGCGCAAAAGCCTGGCGCCAGCAAGCGTCGCGCTCGATTTCCAGCTCGGCGATTCGCGCCTTTGCTTCGGCCAGCACTGACTCGAGCATCGCAATGTCGCCGTCGATGGGCATCAGCAATCCCTCCAAAACCACACCGTCGAATCCGAGATGCCGCCAGGCGTGTGATAGAGCCCGATTGACCCGCGCCGCCCGAGCAGGCCCGCGACGATGAAGCACGCGCCCATGACGAGGACGAAAGCGCGCGCCGTCGTGACTTCAGCGCGGCGATTGGCGAGGTCGTTGCCCTGGTCGGGAATGTCGATGTAGAGGCGCATCAGCTACTCGTCGGTCAGCACTTCGCGAGCGCCCACGCAGTAGCTGCATGGGCAACCCTCGGGGTCCATATGGCCGGCGATGAAACCGCGAAGCCGCTCGATGCGGCCGCCGGCGCTCATCAGCTGCCGCAAGGGGAGAGAATCGATTTTCGCGGATAGTTCATCGCGTAGGGCCGAGATCGAGCCCGGGTAGACGTCGGGATGCCGCTGCGTCGGCGGCGCGAGCTTGGCCAGCGCCTCGTCGCGCTCTTTCACGGCATCGAGGCGCGCCGCCTCTCTCTCCTTTGCCTGGTCGAGCGCATTCTGCAACTGCAGCTCGAGCTCGATGACGCGCGCCTCGTAGCTCTTGATCTTAGCCATGACCTCGACGTGCAGGACGGACACGCCGTGGCCGAGCTCGGTCAAACATTGGTCGACACCTTCGACGGTGGCGACAGCGAGCCGGGCAATATCTTTCATCAGCAGTGACCTCCCAACAGCGAGCAGACGAAGAACCAGCAAGGCACAACGCATCGCCGGTCATCGGTGGTAATCAGCCCGCTGCCCTCGCACGAGCCGGGCACGTTCTCGTAAATTGGCCCGGCCGAATTGAGGCACGGCGGAATGCAGTCGTGCCCCTCGGTGCAGACCGTGCCGCCGGTACAACTCACGTTGCCATTGCCGCAGGGAGGCAAGCACTGGCCGTCGACGGTGCAGGTCAGGCCAACGTCGCAATCCGGCGAGCATTGCAAACCAGGGCCGCACGGCGGCACCACCAGATTGGGACGGCACTGCATGCCGAGCACGGCGACTGTCATATCCGGCGCGCCGCCGTCATCGCTCAGCGAGAACGACCTCGAGCGCTCGAGCTCCGTCGAGCAGCCGGACAGAACCAGAAGCATGATGATCAGTCTCATAATCCCCACCTCGTCTCGTCTCGCAGCTGGTCTCGCATCTCTTCGACGCGTTCGAGCAGGCTCTTAACCTTTTGGCGCCGGACGCTGCGCAAGTCCGACACCGCCTCTGAAAGCTCTTCGGCGGCCTGCGAGAGAGCAACGTAGGCCCGCTCGAGCAATGACAATGGGTCGCGCTCCATTTACAGCTTGTCCCGGTTCGCGCGGAATGACGCCAGCGCATCCACCAGGCGCAACCTCGCGCGCGGGCTCAGGACGCCGGAGAGCAGCAAATCCGCATCGGCCTCGTCGAGCAGCACCTTCACGCGCTTGCCCTGCGGAACGCCCGCCGTCAGCGATACGAGGCGATAGCGCTTGCCGTCGCCCTCTTCGACGTCATTAATCGCAAAGCCGAGACGACGCAGCTCGAGCAGCCGCGCCCCATAGCGGACGCCTCCGACGCGCGCAAGCTCCGCGTGTCCGTGCCATTCCAGGTCGGCGAGCAGCTGAAAGATGCGCTCGCGGGCGCTGCGATACTTCGCCGCAAAATTGATCGATAACTGCATCGACCTCTCCTAGGACGGCTGGCGAGTCCTGCCCTCGCTTGCTGGGGTTCCCACGCGCCCAACGCTTTGTTGAACACCCCAGCTCCGCACCATGCGTGCGCGTCATCTCGCCGCGCCGCAGCCGTCGTGAATGCCCGCATTGGCCGGCGGGCACGGCAGATGGTTCGCGCCATCCTCGCCTACTTGGCGTCCTCGCCTTTGGCTCTGCCGCCGGTCGAGTACCGCGACGCCTTTCGACCCCTTGGGGTGAATTCGGTCAATACGATTCCGGCTCGTCTCGCGGCGGGAAGCTGGTGTCTCCCTTCGGCTGTTTGGGCCTTGCCGCCATCGTCTTCAAGCGCGCCGCGAATTGACGGCGCTGGGCGTCGTTCATCTGCTCTTTGAGCGTCACGCCCTTGCCGCCGGCAAGGTCGTTGATCCATCTCACCTTGGCTTGCTTCTTTCCTTCCCAGGCTTCGTGCTCGACGACGATTTCGACCGTGACGTCGTTCGTCCCTTCCCAGTCGCTCGTGTCCGCAGGATCGAAGCCGCAGAGCCGCAGTGACTCGACCGTCCGCTCCCAGGTTCCCTCGGTGAAATAACCAAACCAGGTGATGCGATGGCCGGCGTCGGACGCGTCGACGATTTCGAACGTCACTGCGACCTGCTCACCACCCTTGCTCGTAAATCCCCACTGCCGTTTGATCGGCCTGGCGCCATAACTTCCCGCTGCGAGCATCTCTAGGCCCCTTTCTTGCGCAGCGTCGCCGCCACGCGGTTGTCAATGATGGCGAGCTTCTCCGCGTCGTCGCCGGCCGCTGCGACGTCCTTGCCGACCTTGGCGGCGACGTCGGTGTCGCCGAGCTCGGCGAGCTTCTCCTCGATGCTCGCGCGCAGCTCGGCCGGCGAAGCCACGCGGTGGGCGGCCATCGCCTCGCTGAATGCGCCATAGTCGAGCGCCAGCGGGTCGGGCAGGCTGTGCCGATTCTTCGCGTCGTACGCGGCGTGATAGCGCGTGCGCATCAGGCGCACGCCGGTCGAGATGCCCTTCGCCTTTCCGAGCTTATCGCCGGGCAGCTTGGCCGCCGCGACCTCCTCCTCGACGAAAAGGACCTCTTTGCACCAGCCGACGAGGAGGCCGGCGCTCGGCTGGCTGATGTTCGGCTCCCAGCGGTCGAAGTTCTCGCCCGTGGGATTCTTGAACCCGCGGCGCACCGAGTGAGAGACGAGCACTACATTCATGCCGCGCTTGGCGACCAGGCGCTCGAGGGCCGCCACCAGCTGGCGCCACTCATCGACGGCGGCCTTTTGGCCCTTGTTCCAGCCGCCTCCCACTTCGTCGATGCTCGTCGCGCCTTTGGCGTCGCGCTGAATGACCGCGGCGAATGCCAGCGGCTCGAGGTCGTCAATCTTGTCGATGACGAGCGTCTTATACGGATGCTCCTCGTCGGCGAGCCGACGCGGGATCTCGAGGACATCCGCCCAGGATTCGATGTCGTCGGGCCAGCGCGCGACGCAGAGCTCATCAGCGCCGAACCGTTCCGCGCAGACGAAGATGGGCTCAGGGAACTTTGAGGCGAAGGTGGTTTTGCCTACGCCGGGCAGACCGTGCACGAGCACCACCATCGGCGCGCGCTTGGCCTCGGGCTTCACCGCGCTGAGCGGCGTGCGTTGTTTCGCGGCCGGCGCAGGTGTCGCCGCCGCTGCTGTCTTTGCACTCATAGGTTCAGGCCCTCCGGGGTCAATTCGGGGTGCTTCCACTCGAGCCGCGTGAAACGATGGCTATCGAGCTGGTCCTCGCCGGCGCAGACGGAGAAGTAATTGCAGACCGATCCGTAGCGCGCGCACGCGTCGGTGTTCCGCGGCGCGATGCCGAGCCGGCGCGTCGCGAGTAGCGTCTGCGAGAGCAGCCAAAGCTCGCGGTCATGCTCGCGCAGCTGCTCCTCGAGCCGAACAACCGTCGCGCGCTGGTAATACTTATCGGGAGACGTCGCGATGTCCTCGCGCACGCGCTCGCGGTATTCGGCCGGCGTCTCGTCTTGCTCGCGCTGAGCGGCGTACAGGCGTGGCGGCTCGAGCACGGCGCCAGTCTTTTTGTCGATCTTCGGCTGCGTGTATTTGCGCTCCGCCACCGGCGTCGCCTTGTGCGGCCGCAGCGACGGCTTGCGGATGACGTCGTAGATAAAGCCGTCGACGTCGGGGTGCCCGAGCGCTTCCGCGCCGCGGATGTAGCCGCTCGACTGGCCACCCATACGCAAGCGCGCCCAGAAGACCGAACCGGGGCCAATCTCTTCGCCCGAGAATTTATGGTCCATGATCAGCGTCCGCTGCTGTGAGCGCAGAAGCACGTCGATCTTGCCGGCGAGCTGGAACGTCCGGGACGCAGCGCCGGTGTCGGGATTGCGTAGCGGCGCTCGAAACTCGAGCTCGACGCCGATGGCCTCGAGCGGCTCATCGCCCCATCGAACGTCATAGCCGCGGATAAGCTCCTCGATGGCCACGAGCTCAAACGGGTTCGAGTCGGGCGTCGCGAAGGCCTCGATGGCTTGCATCGCGCGCTCGAAGCGCTCATCACGCGACGCGCGCCACCAGGCCTCGAGCGCATGGTGCCCGAGCGTGCCGATGCGCAACGCTTCGACCATCGAGAGCACTGGGACGATGCCCTCTCGATAGCGAAGATGCTCCTCGCGCAGGCATCGGCGCGCGGTCTGCGCGCGCGACTCTGTGAGCAGCTCGAGCATTACGCGGCGACCTTGAAGAACCTGCACGGACGCTCGGCGGCGCCGTCGACCTGATCGCGCTCAATCCAACGCGTGGCGCTACGGCTGCCGACGTTGGTGCGCTCGGTGTCGTCAAACTCGGCGTGATAGGGCTGCTCGATTTCGAGCGGCCTCGCCGGCTTGGCGAGCCCCGCGTCGAATTCGGGCACGAGCGGCCGCAGCGCGGGCTCCTCGACGAGGATGGGAATCTCCTCGTCGAGCGACCAGAACATCGCGCCGCCGATCCTGCGCACGGCGGCCTTCACTGATGCACCCGATAGCAGAGCGCCATCAGGATGCCGCCGAGAGCGAACAGCATCACGCTCAGGCATACCGCGAGGATGAAGCTGTAAACGCGATGGCCGCGTCGCTTCCGGTCGATCTCCGGGAACGGCAGGACGGTGTCGCGCTTCGCCTTGCGATATGGCGTCTGCGGCATCATTGGCGCACCTGCTTGCGCCAGATCGTCGAGCAGCAGTGCTTGCAATTGGCGCCCTCGAGCACGCCGCCCTCGCCGTCGGGCATCTCGCCGATCGGCGTCGTGCCCAGGTTCCACGCGACAGGATTGCGCTTCATCTGCGCATGTCGGTCCAACTTCTTGCACTCGAGCCCGCGCTTTCCGAGTTCCTTCAACGGCACTTCAGCGACCTCAACCATGTTCCCTCTCCCCGTCTCCCTTGCTCGCTCTGCCCCTCCGCGCCGCACTCTGCGGAATCGCATCTCGGGGAAGGTCCCTACCGCCGGGGTCTCCGGCTCGGAGGCGTCGGTGCTCTCACAGGGTGACGAAGTTATGTTTCGCAAATTGCGAACGTCACGTCAAGGCAAAAAAGTCGCAAACTGCGAACGCGAAAAAGCGGCGCGGAGGGCCGTCTCTTGAATGGTGCGGAATCCCAGTGAGGGGGGTTACCTGTCGATCAAGGCAGAGAGCGCAGAGAGGATGCCAGCGGCGACCTTCAGGGCCTTCGGATCTTTCTTGGCGTACCGCTCGATCATGTTGATGACGAGCACGACCTCGGCCGGCTTCTTGAGCTCGTCGGGCTGAAAGAGCTCGACGACATCGACGCCGAGCGCGACGGCCAGCTCCTCGATGCAGCTGGCCGGGAAGATTTTGCCGCTCTCATAGCGGGGAACATAGTCCTTCGCGATGCCGGCGGCCTCGGCGAGCTCCTTTTGTGAAAACCCGCGTGCGTGGCGTAGCTCGGCGATGCGTCGGCCTATGCGGTGTCGAAGCTCGGGGGACACCCGTCCACTGTATTGATACTTGCGACGTCTCGCCATCTGCATCAGATCATGTGATCTACGACATACAAAGTCTACTGAACACGTGTGACGGCAGACAGATTCTAGAGCAGGACCCGTATACAACTCGTCGCTGAGCAGTTCCTTCCCAGTCATTTCCGCGCCTAGAGGGGGTATCGGACAATGGCCTACGTCACGCTGATCGTAGAAGACGATGTGAGGACGCGCACGAAGCTGGTTCGGCAGGTCGAGGAGGCTTACGCTGCTATCGGGCTAGAAAACGAGGAGGTCTTAACCGCGGCATCACTCGAGGAGGGGCTCGCTCTCGCCGCGGTGCACCGGCCGGTGGTCATCCTGCTCGACGTCCGTTTCACGGGTCGCAGCGTCAACGGAATCGATCTAATACCGGCGTTTCGCCAGGTGAGCCGGCTCGCTCAGGTGATCATGATCACCACGATGCCGGTCAAAGATGATGAGATTCGGGCGATGCGCCTGAAGGCGTTCAGCTACTGTCCGAAGGACAACGTCGCGATCATCAAAGCACTGGTTCTCGGGGCTCGGATTTCCGTGGTGGAGATGGTTTCTTAGACTTCCTGGGTCGCCCTCTTTTTCGTTTCTTCAGCGCAGCAAATCCAACAGCTAGAGCCGCAGCAGCACGAGGGTCGCGCACGGCGCCGCTCGCGCCCGGAATCACGTCGTCAATCTGACCCGAGAACGTCTCGGCCTGCATCTGCTTGGCAATCATGTGCAGCAGCGCGGACGCGGTCGCGATGTCGAGCCCGAAGGCGAAAAAAATTCGGTCAATGTGTGACGCGCGAAACTCTCTCGAACCGTCCTCGAGATAGGAAATGGTGCTCGCCGGCAAGCCTGCCCGACGAGCAAGCTCTCGCTGAGTCATGTCTCCATGAAGTTCTCTCTGCGACTCCATGAGCCGAGACATCGCCTGGCCGAAAGCGATCTGCGGTCGACGTTCCACTGAGTTTCACCCTACCCGGGATATTCGTAATTGCAATAGCGCAATTTTGCATCGCAGACGGCGAGCGCGATTCCCTTGACATAAATTCGCAGATTGCGATAAATACCTTCGTAGCATGACACCCATCGAGGCGGCGCTACACAGGCGTCGCATGACGCAGATCGAGCTGAGACGCCGGCTCGCAAAGATGGGCGTCGAAGTCTCGCAAGGGCATCTCTGCCAGATGTGTAACGGCAAGCGTCGGTGTCCGACGCGGTTCGCGGTGCCCATTGCCAAGGTGCTGCGAATCGACCCGGCGCCGATCGTGCTTTACGAACCCAAGGGGGAAAGTGATGCAGCGTGATTTTCAGGATGTATTGACAGATCTCGACGAGGGCAAGGTTCATCGCCAGCTGACCGAGATGTTACCCGAGTTGGTGAAGGCAGTCGTCGAGTCGCGGAAGGCCGGCTTCATCAACCTGAAGATCACTGTGCGCCCGGAAAATCGGCAGGTGTTCCTCAAGGCCGATGTGACCTCGAAGATTCCGCGCGCGACCACCGAATCGACGCTCTTCTTTCCCGACGAGGAGGGCGATCTGCATCGCAGCGATCCGAAACAGCAGACGCTGAGGGACGTGCCGCTGCGGCCGAACAACCTGCGCAATCTCAAGGAAGAGGGGTAACCAATGGCCGACGAGAACGAGTACTCCTCTGGAGAGAACAACGTGTCGGCGGCCGTTGTCGCCGGCATGGACATCGCGCGCGCTCACGATCGCATTACCGATTACGAGGGCATCCCTATCGCGGTGGTGCCCGGCTCCATGCGAGCGGAGGTGCTGAAGCAGGCAATCGATCTGGCCGACGCGCGAGCCTCGCGTCCGCTGCGCCTCAAGGGCACGGCGCAGCATCAGGAGCTCGACTCGTTCATCGAGCACATCGAGCGGTTCAAGGATGAGCATTCGGTAGTTTATGCAGACGCCGAAAAGGTGCAGCTGACCGCCGTCTTCGATTACCACGAGAAAGAGACTCACGAGCCGCGCTGGTGTGGCCATCGCAGCGTGTATGCCTGCCCGCTGTCGGCGCAGTGGAAGCGGTGGCTAGAACGCAACGAGCGCCCAATGTCGCAAGACGAGTTCGCTCAGTTCATCGACGATAATATGGTCGATCTCGTCGCCGCGAAAGAGGGCGAAGACTTCGCGCAGCCTGCGAAAGTGCTCGAGATGGCGCGCCTCCTCGTCATTCGCACGAAGGGCGAATTCGAGCGCAAGGTCGACCAGACCACCGGCGAGTTCTCTCTCGTCAACAAGCTCGAGCACGAGACCACCAGCACCAAGATTCCGCGGGCCTTCTGCATCGGTATTCCGGTTTTCGAAGGCGGCAGCGGATATCGTATCGAGGCGCGCCTGCGTTTCAGCCTGAACGGCGGTAGGCCGCAGTTCTCGTACGCGCTCTATCAGCCGGAGCAGATCAAGCGGCACGCCTTCGGAGAAGTCCGCGCGAAAGTCAAAGATCGCACATTGCTTCCGCTGTTCGTCGGTTCGCCCGAGTAGCTCTTCTTTCTCACGCTACGCGCCGACGTCGGGCGCGTGAGGGGGCTTTGCATGGTGGCTCTCTTTGCCACGCGTCGTTGCGTCGCCAAGACGAAGAACGACCGTCGGTGCTCGCGCCGCGCCCAGGTTCCTGATCACGTCTCGGGCGCGTGGGTGTGTCTGCATCACCACATGCATGGATGGATGCCATTTGAGCTCGATGAGCAGGTCGACCCAATGGTCGCAGAACGCGCACGCGCAGTGCGCCAAGGAGACTAGAACGATGCCCCTCACGCCTCAGCAGAAAAAAGCCATCGCCGCGGGCCGGCGCGCCAAGGTGCTCAAAGCGCTCGAGCGCGCCGATCACCTCACCATCGCCGAGCTGGCCCGCCGCTGCTTCCCCGGCTATCGCCCGGCCGCGCGCGCAAACTCGACGGTGCGGAACCAGCTGCGCGGCCTGGTCGCTCAGAGGCTCGTGCGGCAGGTGGCTCGCGGCACGTACCAGGCGGTCAAGTAACCATGGTCGGCGGCGCGCTGTTCACCTCGGAGCATGATGACTGGAACAGTCCCGAGGAGGTTCTCGCGCCGGCGCGCGCGTTCAACATGGGACCCATCGGGCTCGACCCGTGCTCGAACGCCGACAGCATCGTGCACGCGACGGTCGAATATCGTCTCGACCGCGGCCAAGACGGTTTGCGCCTGCCATGGAACGCCATGGGGCTCGTCTGGATGAATCCTCCCTACGGCGAGGCCATCGGCGCATTCATGCGCAAGGCGTCGCTCTGGGGCATGTGCGGCGTCGAGATCATCGCGCTCGTACCCAATCGCTCGGACACCGCTTGGTATCAAGACAACATCGGCGGCGTCGTCGCCAAGTGCGAATGGCGCGGCCGGCTCGTGCATCCGCGCGGGCGCGCCGACAAGCGTCAAAAATCGTTGTTCGCCACAGCTGAGCCGCCCGCGGCAGAGAGCGGAACGGCGCCGTTTCCCTCGGTGCTCCTCTATTGGGGCCATCGGCCGATGCGCTTTGCGACGTTCTTCGCCCCGTTCGGGAAGGTCTGGCGATGAAAGCCGTGCGTATCTGCCTCGTGTGCGGCCGTGACGGCGCAGCGCTGCACGAGCTCGCGCCCGGCCGGCGCGTTCTCCTGTGCGGCGAGTGCGCGGTCGATCGCTTTCGTCGCGATGAAGCACTCCGGCGTCTGGCGGCGAAGCGATGACCATGTCAGACGCGGTACACGAGAGCTGGGTCCGCCGCCTGCGCCTCTTGCTCGAGGAGACGCATGCGGCAGCACTGCAGGTCTCTTCGTTCGGCGAGTCGCCGTGGGGGCAACAGGTTGTGTACGCGCTCGAGCGCGTGCGGCTCGAGGTCGACTACTACGAGCACGACGTCAAAGCCCGCCGAAAGGCGGGCGCGTGAAGTTGCCGGTGGTCCGCGGCGACTGCCTGCCCGGCGGCGCGTCCTATGTGCGCCCGTGCCCCTTTGCGTGCCGATATCGCCTCGACGTGCAGCCGCAGAAGAACGCCAGGCGGAAAAGCGACGCTTTCGATGAGAGCTGCGCGCTTGATGTCGCCGATAACGGCCCGTTGACGCTCGAGCAGGTTGGCGCGCTGATGCACGTTACGCGCGAGCGTGTGCGGCAAATCGAGGTCGATGCCCTTCAGAAGCTGAGCCGCGCGTGTAAGAAGCTCGACATCGACGAAGAGGACCTCATCGAGCATCCGCGACACGTGCTCGATGTAGCGCTCTCATGGGCGGCACGTATGCGCCAGATCCGTCGCGAGTATCAGCGGCGATGGGTGGCAAAGAAAAAGGGTGCAGCATGAGCCGCGGCAAAGAGCTCGAGGCGGCCATCGCGCGCGCGGCCCGCGACTATCGCAAGGAGGGCCGAGCCGTCCTCATGCGCCAACAGCCGATGACGGCGCCGGGCAAAAACGGAGAGGCTATCTTCGTCTCCGACGCGCCCGTCGACTTTATCGGCGCTAAGAATGGCGGCCGCGCCATCGCGTTCGAGGCCAAAGAGACGGGTGAGCATTCGTTCCCGCTGGCCAAGCTGCGCCATGACCAGCGAGAAGCGCTCGCTGCGCTCGCCGCCGTCGGCGTCGAGTGTGCCGTGGTTATCGACTTCAAGCGTCTCGCTGAGGTCTACGCCGTCGATTGGGCGCGCATCGCCGAGTTCATCGCGGCGCCCTGGCGCAAATCACTGACGGTCGACTGGTGCCGCGCGTACGGCGTCCATGTGCCTGAGCAGAATCGCGACAGTAGCAGTCATCCGCGCAAAACGCTCGTGCTCGACGGTGGCGTACATCCCGAGGCGATTGAGATTCACGATCGAATCCTCGCCGAGCAGCGTAGCTCGCCCGTCATCTCGCTCGAGGATGAAGAGGATTTGCAGCTGGACGTGCCGATGCCGCCTCGAGAGCAGCTCACGCCGGAGCAATGGAAGGAACGCATTATCAAGGCGGCGAATGACGGCATCGACCGACAGCTAAATCAGCGGCGGCGGAAGTGGGCGCCGGGGCGTGGCCGGTGATTATGCGTAGACCTGGTCGAGACATTCCTCGCAGTCGTCTCCCGGCGCGCGCATTTATCTCGTCGCCGACGCCCCCCAACAGCTTGGAGTCGGAAGAGAACGTGATCGGCGTTGTGCTCGTGCACGCGCTGAAGTTCGACCAGGTCAAAGACCTTGTCAGCGTCGATGACTTCTATCATCCGGCGCTGCGAGCCATCTATCAGGCTATCTGTTCGTGCGACGCCGATGGCCAGCCGATTGACCTGATCAGCGTGGCCGAACAGATGCGCACGCTCGGCACCATCGACAAGCTGAACACGTGCGGAGGCGTCGATTATCTGACCGACCTCATGGCTCGCATGGTGACGTCTGAAAACGTCTCCTATCACGCCCAGGTGGTGCGCGATAAAGGCACTGCGCGCCGCCTCGTCGAGAGTGCGCGCGAAATTGCCGCACGCGGATACTCAAACGAAAGCAATTTATCTGACCTGGTCACGCTCGCCGAGACGGCGCTGCAACGTGCGCGCGATGAGGTCTCGTCGAAGCGTCCGCAGCTCATCGAGCTCGGTACCGCCATCACCGCCGATTCGATCGCGCTCAAGCGCGCGCCAGTCACCACGGGCATCCGTTGCATCGACGAGCAGCTAGGAGGCGGGTTGTTTCCCGGGGAGCTTGTGATGCTGCAGGCGGGCCCTGGTGCTGGTAAGACCACGCTCGCGACCCTCATGCAGGGTCGCAGCGTCGCCAGCGATCCAAGCGCTTGCGGTCTGTACGTCACAACCGAAATGCAGCCTGAAGAGCTTCAGGCGCGACGCGCATGCCAGATTTTGAATGACAAGGGAATCAAGTGCAGCTGGCGCGACGTCATGCGCGGCGTGGTTCCGCTTGATCGAACGCGTGAGGCGACGGCGAATAGCCGTGTTTTCGTATTGCCGATCGCTTTCGATCCTGACCCGGTCTCGACGGTGCGCGCCTATGCCAAGCAATTGGAAGCGCGGTTTGGTCGGCCGCCGTTTCTCGTGATCGATTATCTGCAAGCGTTCGCCGTCGGTTCCACCGACGATGATCGACGGCTCGTCACGGCTGCGCGCGCGTATGAATTTCAACAGCTCGCGATTGAATTACGAGTGCCGATTCTCGTGATCAGCAGCATCAATCGCGCGGCTTATGGCTCCAAAGAGCGTCGCGACTCCGACGAGCCGCTTGATTTTCTATCGGCCGGCAAAGAGGCCGGTGAAATCGAATATGCAGCCGCAGTGCTCTTGCATCTCGACGTCAAAGCGGAAGCCGATAATCACGGCTGGCGCAGCGCGCGCCTCGTCGTGTCCAAGGCTCGCTTTGGCCTGCTCGGCATCATCGGATTGACCTTCCATGGCGCGAGTGGACGCTTTGAGCCGAGCGCTGCATCCGCGCTCAGCGAGCTCGACCGGCGCGTGCTCGAGGTCATCTCTACGAAGTCCATTTCTAGTGCGAATCAGGTAGCGGAGTCGCTCAAAAAACATCGTCAGCAGGTGCTTCAGTCGGTTGCCAAGTTACGCGGACTTAGCCTCATCAAAAAGGCGCCAAACGGCGTTTTTTTGGCAACGGTTCCCGGAACCACCCAGGAGGTTGACGAAAATGAATAGATATCTGGTATCTACCACCTCGGAACCACCCCCTATTAGGGCGGGTGGTTCCCGCCCCTATAGGGGGGCTGGTCGGAACCACCTGTTTTTGGCGTTTCGCTCAATCGGCAAAACGGAGAGCCGGTAGATGCGAAGCGCCCAATACATGAGCTATCTGCGCTCGCCGGAATGGGCGGAGCGGAGGCGCGCAGCCATCGCGCGGGCCGGCGGCAGATGCCAGCGATGCCCGATTACGTTCGGGCTCGAAGTGCACCACCTGAACTACGACCGGCTTGGCAACGAGCTCCCAGATGACCTGCTCGTCGTTTGCTCCGATTGCCACCAAGGCGAAGATCTGCGGCGCGCTGCGCGAACGCGATTCAAGGCGTTTGGTCGCCGCTTGGATGCGTGGGCGACCAAGGTCTACGGCGAAGACTGGGCGCAGCGGCACGACGAAGACGTCGTCGCCGAACGCTTCGAAACTTGGCTCGAGCGTCGAGGCGAGCTGTGAGACTGCTCATCGCGGTGATTCTGCTGACGGCGTGCCACCAGCCGCTTGCGCCGCCTATGCGCGCTTGCGCCGCCTATGCGCGCTTGCCCGCCCGACCTCGGGCGCGTCATGGCTGCGGTGAACCAGGTTTCGCCGGAAGGCTGGCCATGCTTCGCCTGCGAGCGTGCGGCGCGCTGTGTGACGCCAGGAGCGCAGTACTGCTGTGCGGACTGGTTCTGCTCGGAGTGCGCCTATTGGGGCTCTCCGGCGTTCCCACAGCGTATGGCGCGCGATGGGGGGACACGATGAGCCTCATCGAGCAGCAAATCCGGGAAGCGCAAGAGGCGGTGCGAGGCATCGAGCGCGAGATGCTCCGCCTGCCTCAGAGCATCGTCGAGCCGTGGCTATACATGTTCCTCGGCGACCTGAAGGACAGTCACGCGCTCATCGACCAGGGCGAACCGCCCACGCTGACCTTTGGCAGCGATTTCCAGCACTGGAGTTTTGGCCTGCACAAGCGGGCGAGTGTCGAGTCATGAGCGAGTCAGCTGCAAATCGCCTGCTGCCCCGCACGTGGATGCTGAGCAAGCATCGGTACGACCCGCGGCAGCTCGGCAACGATGTGATTCACGTGCACGAGACACCACCGCATGCGCTCTCGCACGCGAATACGACTGCGACCGATGAGCAGCTCGAGCAGGAACGTCGCGAGCGTGAGGCGCGCGCGAAGTTCGATGCGCTCGCGCCCATCGACGTTGAGATTTTGCGGCTCTCGCTCGAGCGCCTGGCCGTGCGCGATATCGAGATGCCGTTTCCAGCTGCGCAGCGGCGCGCACGCGAGGATGGCGGCTGGAACTTCGTGCGCTATCGAGGCGCCGGCAATCGATTCGCGATTATGGCCAAGAGCTGCATTGGCCAATGGACGCATCGCGAAATCGCTGTGCGCGTCGGGCTCAGCGTTTGGCAGGTGCGGCGGCGGCTGTCGGCGCTCGATCCGCTGCTCGTCAAGTATGCCGAGATGAGAGGGTGGATATGAGACGCAAGATGCTCGACGGCCGCGGCGAGATTGCGCAAGTGCTCACCGAGGCGGCTGGCGTGCCCATCAGCACTGACCAGGTCTCGCGCTATGCGCGTCGCGAGGTCGAGCCCTTGCCGATAAAGCGGATTGGAAGAGGAGAGCGGAAGAGGATCGTCGCCGAGGAGCGCGCGGTGGTCGAGTGGTGCATCAAGGAATTCAAATGAACCGCTGCTCAGTTTGCGGAGAGGAGGGACATACCAAACGCAAACACGAAGGCGGCATCGATTGGGATGCCCAGCCACTTGGTCATGTTCTCGATATCGAGCTCGCTGAAAGGCTCGGCGTTGGCCGTGAGGCTGTGCGGCGTCAAAGGAGCAAGAGGCAAATAGATCGATGTCCGAACGGGCGGCGCGGTGGGAAGGTTTTCATTGGGGCCAAGTTTGGCAGATGGACCGTTGTTGGGCGTGCTCCTTCTTCGAAAAGGCGCCCGAAATGGTTCGTGCGTTGTGAATGCGGAACGTTGAAATCGATTCTTGGATTTGTGCTTACCAGGGGAAGAACGAAGTCTTGTGGATGCGCACCCCGTCCAATGGACGGGCAATCGATGATGAAAGACAGACTGGGAGAGATACATGGTCGATTAACGATCGTTGAACTTGTCCGTTATAGGCCGGACAGACGATCTAAATGGCGATGTCGATGTGAATGTTCATCGGAGATTGTTGTGAGTTATGAAAGCCTCGTCCGAGGTAAGTACCCTACTAGATCTTGCGGCTGTGATGCCATGGGATGGGAATGGGGAGATGGAACCGAGTACGGTTACTTGAAGTCCTGGGCACAATCCAAACGGGTTTCCATATTAACGGCGAGACGAATTTCGCATTCTCTTATTGCCTTAAGAGAACTTGGAGTTTTGATCAAAACGCAAGGAGGGACCAAATGAAACCGGAGCGTGTTTATGATCTCGAAATGGAGGCCAAGGCAATTGGAGCGAAGTTACGTGCAGGAGACATGACTGTCGACGTGGCGAAGCAATTGCTAGGAACCCTGCGCGTTAGAGCCCAATTCATGGCCATTCGTCTTGAACATGCGAGGATAAGCGGGAGAATCGGACAGTCCGAAGACGCATTGCCCCATCTGCTACTGGCACCCAGCGAAGAGTGACCTTTCGCCACAATCGCTGTAATCGCCACAATCGCTTCTTCGCAACATGCTCAATTGCCGGCATCTTTGACCTGGCACTCCTGCGCCCTGTGGTCGTCGGCTGAGAGTTTCACCCCTCCTCGGGCCACCCTCCCCCGAGGGGGGGTGGCCTCGAAATCATGGACCGTACCCCCATGAAGGTTGCGCGAACGCGACCTATTTTTGGCGGATCGAAGGGCTAAGGGGCCCCAAGGCCGAATCGTTTCACCCGTTTGCGCGGCATATGCCGCGAGAGCGAGCCAACATGAGAAAAAAGCGAGCATCCGGCGGCAAGCGCGCCGGCGATAAGCGGCGCGCAGAGCGCGCGGCCGCAAAGGCGCGGGCGCTTCAAGGGCGCGACGTCGTCGCGGAATGGTCGGCGAAGCTCGCCGACCTCGGCCCGCGTCCCTCGAAGGCCGATGATGCGCACGCGTGGCTTGGCCGCGCCGCGCTTCTGCTCGTCGAGGCGACGATGCGCGACACGGCGATTCCGCCCGAGCAGATGCGTCGCGATGCGATGAAGCAAATCGAGCAGGCGTCGAAGGTGCTCGACCCGGCGAAGCTCTCCGAGCAGCTAGCCGAGCTCGAGCGCGCGCTCGCCGAGCTGGAGACGAGGCATGCCGGCGCTCTCGAGGCGGGAACGCGTCGCGAGACTGCAGCGCCAGCTGCTCTCTCCTGAGCGCTGGATCGATGCGCGCCTCGTCGTCGAAGATCATACCGGGGCGGAGCTCTTTCGTGTCGGTGGCGCGTGGGATTGTCGTGCGCGCGCTTATGTCGAGCGCGAATGCGCGGCGAAAACGGTTCGGCTCAAAGAGTCCCAAACGGAAGCCGGCCAAGGTTTCGCGCGCTGGCTCGAATCCTCGCGGCGCGGCGTGGTCGATCCGCAACGGGCGATCGTGATGCTGCTCGGCGGCGCTCGCGGCTCGGGTAAGACCTGGTTCGTCGGCTTGGCGATCGTCTGCATCGGCCTCGAGTGGCCCGACGAATGGCAGTACAACGTGAACCTCTCGACGGGCCAACGGCGCGAGGTTATCGAGGCGATCGAGGAGGTTTCGCGTCCCGATTGGATTGCCGATCGATCGGATGACCTCCGCGACCCGTGGCTCCGTTTCGTTACCGGCTCGACGCTCGCGTTCGTCTCCTCGCGGAATCCAAAGCGGCTTCGCGAGGCGAAGCTGCGCATCCGCGCGGTGCACATCAACGAGGGCCAGGACCAGGACGAAGCCGTTTATGTGAATGCGGTCTCGGCCACGCGCAACGTCGACGGCCTGGTCGTCGTGGCGACGAACCGGCCGCAAAACGAGTCGGGCGATTGGGTCTCGCTGGCGGCGACGGGGATCGAGGGCGGCGAAATCGTCGGGCAGTTCTACCTGCTCGATCCGCGCAAGAACGACGCGGTCTCACGTGTCGCGCTCGACAAGCGCGCGGCAGCGATTCGCGTCGTATCGCCGGAAGCCGCCGCGGCGGACACCGACCCGGACGCGCCGATGCGCTTGGCGACCAAGACGGCGTATCCCGCCTTTCGGCCTCTCCCGGTCGAGCGCGGCGGCCATATCGGCGATGTGCCCGACGTTGGTTGGACCGACATCACCGTCCAGATTACGGGAGCGCTCATCGGCAGCGGTCTCGGCTATCCGTACATTTGCGGCGTCGATTTCCAGCGTGAGCCGGGAGTTATCGGCGCCATCTGCAAGATCTATCGCTTCGACGGTCGGCTCGTCTTGGCCGTGCTCGATCAAATCGGCGTGCGCGGTGTCGAGCCGGATTTTTCGCAGGCGCTCTATGCAGCCGGCTACCGCCCGTCTCACGGCGCAGATAAGCCGCCCATCCTGCTTGTGGGCGACGGCACCGGAGGCAGGCAGAACGCGAATCACAACTTCGCGCAGCCGACATCGTTCGTCGCGATGCAGTCGGATGGATGGAAGATCATCGGGCCGGACGTGCATTGGAAGCACGGCATTCCCTGGAACCCTGGCGTGCGCGAGTCGCGCGCGCAGATGCACACGCTTCTCGAGCAGCGGCAAATCCTCATCTCGCGCAAGTGCAAGGAGCCGTCCGAGGGATTCCCTTCGCTGGTCGATTCGTTTCGGCGAGCTCCAATCGGCCCCAAGGGCGGATTGGTCGAAAAGGGCAATTTCCAGCATGGTCCCGACGGCGTTCGTTACGTGGCCTGGAGATTCCTGCCGCGGCCCGAACCCAAGAAGGTCCAGGGAATGGACGTCGCGACCTTCGACGCCTTGCGAGAGATTCGCATTTTCGGGAATGGGTGATCAATGGCCGACGAGAAGCCGCCGCGCATCTATGTCGAGCCACCTATCCCGCTTACGACCGAATTTCACACGGTCGAGCAGGTTAGAGCAGTCATCGCGCAGCATGTCACCGGCCGCTTTCGCGTCTCGACGCTTCTGACGGAGCGCATGCTCTGGAATCCGCGCTTGCGCGGCGTGCTCGGAACGCGGTTGTCGGGGTTCATGGCGGCTGAAATCAAGTTCGAGCCGGCGGCCGAGAACCGCGACGCGCGTCGAGCTGCACGAGAGTTCGCCGAGGATTGGCCGGCAATGTGCCCGTCGGCGGTGCGTCGGCAATACAAGAAGTGGTCGATCACGATGGGCGTGGCGTTTGGACAGCGCGCGCTGATGCTGTCTCCGTCGAGCGGTCGCCAAATCTTTCGGCTGCGCCCCTATTGGCCGGGCTTTGTGACTTGGTATTGGTCCGAGGGCGGCTATCGAATTCAGACCTACGACGCCGGCGTCGTTGATGTCGCTTCGCCTGGCCTCGTAGATGTGAGCGCGCCATCGCCGACGATGACCGGGCTCATCAATCCGAGCGAGCAGCCTTGGGTGATCGACGAGCCGAACGGAGAGAACAGCTGGCGAGAGGCGATGATCCTCGCCTCCTGGCGTCCGTGGATGGGTCACGAGTTCGCTTTGCGCGATCAGAATCGCAATAGCGAAAAGAACGGCATCGGCATCATCAAGGCGAAGTATCCGCGCGGCGAAGGCGACCAGCACGAAAAGGCCGTGCAGCGCTACACCGACGGCATGCGCAAGTCGATGGGCGCCGAGGGAATCATCCCTTGTGAGCAGCGCGCCAATGGCGAGCCGAGCTTCGACGCTGAGCCGTTCGAGTTCAACGGAACGGGCAATGCGGCGATCTCAGACGCGCTGAATGCGAATGCCGTCGCGCTGGCGATTTTGTATCTCGGCCACAACCTGACGACTGAGATCAAGGGCGGCGGCTCCTACGCGGCGGCGGGCGTCGGCGAGTACATTCGCGACGACATCAAGCACGACGATGCCGCGGGAGAGTGGGGCGTCTTCGGGCCGCAGCTGGCGCGCCCCTATGCGCTTCTGAACTACGGCGACCCTGAGCTCGCTCCGCGCGCGCGCTATATCGTCGACTCGACGGCGCAGAATCGCGCGGTCGCGCAGATGTACGCGGCGCTCGGGCAGGCGATCCAATTTCTGCGGCTGAACGTGCCGAGCTTCGACGTCGATGCGTTCTGCGAGCAGTGGCGCATCCCGCTTTTGCCGAAGGGCTCGGTGCAGGTTCCCGCGGCGGCGCCGATCCCGCCCGCGGCGCCGCAGCCGGGCCAACAGCAGTCGCAACCGAGTGAGGCAGCATGATCGTCGAGCGTATCAATTTGAAGCGCTGGAAGATCATGCGCGACGCCGGTGAAGCGCTTGAGCTTGGCGGTCATGTGTACCAGGTCGGGGCGTATTTCATGGCCTGTCCGGCGCATTACGGCCTCGGGGAGCCAATGATCGGCGAACCTGTTCAAGCTCTGTTCAACAGCTTGAGCGATGCAGCTGCGGTGCTGGCGTGAAGCCGATTCCGAGCGTGCTCGCTGCCCCCTGGGCGATTGAGCCGACATGGCTGCGCGTGGTCTTCGGCGTGTGGTCGCGCGGCAAGATCGACGCGGCGGCGCTGCAGCAGGCGCGCGCCGACTGGGAAGCGCGCAAGGCATCTCGGCCGCGCATCGATGAGCCGAGTGCGCCCGTCGAAGGCACGGGCGGCACGCTGCGCATCACCGGCAACGTCGGAGTCATTTCGGTCGAGGGCCCGCTCTTTCGGCACGCCTCGCTCTTCAGCGACATCAGCGGCGGCACCAGCTACGACGCCATTTGGCGTGGTCTCGAGGCGGCGCTGAGCAATCGTTCGGTGGCGTCGATCTTGTTTCGCTTCGACACGCCTGGCGGAGAGGCTGACGGCGTCAACGAGCTGGCGAAGGCAATCCGCGCCGCCCGCGAGCATAAGCCTGTTTGGGCGTACGTCGATGGGATGTGCGCGAGCGCTGGCTATTGGCTCGCCTCGCAGACGCAGCACATCATCGCCGAGGAGACGAGCGAGGTCGGCTCGATCGGCGTGCGCTGCGGCATCGTCGATTACAGCGCGCAAGATGAGATGCGCGGCGTGCGCGAGATCGAGGTCATCTCGTCGCAGTCTCCGGGAAAGCGATCGAAGCCGGTCGATGATGAAGTGGTCGGCCGCCTGCAGGTGCGTATCGATGACCTGGCGGATTTGTTCGTCGCCGCCGTGGCTGAAGGTCGCGGCGAAGATGTCGAGACGGTGCTCGCCGACTTCGGCAAGGGCGACGTGATGATCGCCTCGAAGGCGGTCTCCGCCGGCCTCATCGACGAGATCGGTAATTTCAACGGCGCGCTGACGGCGGTCGCCGCGGCACAACCACGCGGGCGCTCTGCTCGCGTAGAGGACCACATGACCAAGAACGCGAGCGACGCAGACAACGAGTGGAAGTGCGAAGGCTGCAGCGAAATGATGGGCCCTTCGGCGAAAAAGTTTTGCGCCAAGTGCGCCGAGCCCGATGGCGACGAAGACGAGGATGACGACGAGGACGAAGACGAGGCCAAGGCGCTCGGCCTCGACCCGAAGGCCACGGCTGACCAGCGTCGCATGCGTATGGTCGCGCTCGTCGAGCTCGAGACCAAGGTGCTCGCGACCACCGGCGCCAAGAAGCTCGACGCGGCCCTCGCGGTGCTCGAGGACGCGATGAGCGCGCGCGAGCAGGTTGCCAAGGTCTGCGCGGTCGGGCGCAGCGCGGCGTTGCGCGTGACGCTCGAGCGCGGCCTCGCCGGATCGCCTGGCAAGCAGCCGACGCTTTCGCTCGGGCAGATTCAGAAGACGATGGCCGTCGCATTGCGCGGGCCCACCAAGAAGGCTTGGCTCGCGGCGGTCGACAAGCTGGCGAACGATGCCCATGTCGCCAATACGACGATTACCGCGGCGCAGGTCATCGACGCGGTGTGCTCCGTGCCCATTAGCGACGAGGACTTGGAGTCGCTGCAGGATTATGTCGCCGCGTCGGCGCCCGTTGCGGCTTCGACGTTCGTCGAGCCGGCTCGCAACGGCGAGGACGAAAGCGCCGAGCTCGATCCGGTCGCGGCCGAAGTGTCGCGGCTCGCGAACAATGCCCGTGCGGTGCTCGACCGCAACAACAAGCCCGCGGCCAAGTAGCCGCACTACCACCAGGAGATATCCATGACTGCTTTGGCTCAGGGCGTTCAGCGGCCCCAATGCTCGGACGTCACCCGCGGCACGGCGCCGCAAAAGGGCAGCACGATCATCTATCAGGGTGCCCTCGTCATGCTGGACACCTCGGGCTACGCGCGCCCGGCGGCGGCCAGCGTTTCGGGCGCCTATTGCGTCGGCGTGGCCTGGCCGCGCGGTCGCGATCTGGACCGTTACGATTCGACGGTCACCGGCTATACGGCCGATGGCTCGCTCTCGATCGAGTTCGAGCAGGGAATCTTCGGATTCCAGAACGACGGCTCGAATCCGGTTCTCGCCACGACGCAGCCGGGCACCGTCCTTTATGCCGTGGATGACCAAACGGTCAGCCTCTCGAGCGGAGGCTCGACGCGGCCGGTCGCTGGTCGCCTGGTGCGCCTCGATTCGACCTCGATCGGCGGCCCGGTGCTGATGGAAGTGAGCATCGCGCTCGGAACGCTGCTCAACACCCTCATCACCGTCACCGACGCGAGCGCGGCGCACTTGGCCGGCACGGAGACCTTCACCGGCGTGAAGACCTTCGGATCGGGCGCCGATCCGGTCTTCGCCAAGGAGGCGGACCACACCGTCAACGTCGTCGCGAGCACCACGGCGGCGACCGTCGGCGGCGCCCTCACCGTCGCAGCCGGCGCGGGCCAGACCAGCGGCAACGGCGGCGCGGCAAGCCTCACCGGCGGCGCGGGCGGCGCGACCGGAGCGGGTGGCGCGGCCAATGTCACCGGCGGCGCCGGTGGCGCAACCTCCGGCACCGGCGGCGCGGCAGCGGTCGCCGGCGGCGTCGGCACGGCGGGAAACAGCGCGGGCGGCGCGGCGAGCTTGACCGGCGGAGCTGGTCAGGGATCGGCGGCGGGCGGCGCGGCTTCGACCGTGGGCGGCGCGGGCGGCGCGACCGGAACCGGCGGCGCTGCGGCGCTGACCGGCGGCGCGGGCGGCGCCACTTCGGGCACTGGCGGTGCGGCCGCCGTGGCCGGTGGCGCGGGAACCGCTGGCAACTCGGCGGGCGGTGTCGCCTCGGTGACCGGCGGCGCGGGCCAAGGATCGGCGGCCGGCGGCATCGGCAAGACGGTCGGCGGCGCTGGTGGCGCAACTGGCGCCGGTGGCGCTGCGCAGCTCACTGGCGGCGCGGGCGGCGCGACCTCGGGCACTGGCGGCGCGGTCGCCATCGCTGGCGGCGCGGGCTCGGGCGGCAACGCCAACGGCGGCGCGGTCACCATCGACGGCGGCGCGAAGAACGGCTCGGGCGCCGACGGCGCGATCACCATCGGCGGCACTCGCGGCGTGGTGAACATCGGCAAGAGCGGCGGCTCGATCGGGTTCTTCGGTGCGACTGCGGTCGCGCAGCAGAGCACGACCGGCACCACGACCGGCTTCACCGCCGGTTCGGGCACGGGCGCGAAGAGCGACTCGACCTACACCGGAAATAGCGGATCGACGGCTTACACCGTCGGCGACGTCGTCCTCGCGCTGAAGAATCTCGGATTCCTCGCCGCCTAAGTTAATGGACAAAAGCAAAGCGTCGACGCTGGAACGCGAAGACCATCTCGCGCTCCAGGTCGTCGACGAACGCCTCGAGCGCTTGCGGCGAGAAGCCGAGCTCATGCTCGAGCGCTCAGGGATTGCCGCGCAGATTCGCGCCGCAGAGACGGCCAAGCAAATCGTCGTCGATGCGATCAGCTCCGCTTATGAATTGACCGCTTTCGATCATTTGAACATCGACGACGGCTCTATCAAGCGCGCCGTCGCCTCTTCCGCCACCTAGTCGCCTAGTCAGAAATCCGGGGCTCGCCCCCGCACAACACAACGCGCGCGAGCGCGTGATGCGGGGCGTTTGCCCCGACGGAGTCCACCACATGGGCGTCACGATCAATCCAGCAGCAAACCGAATCTTCCAAGAGTTCGACACCGAATTCATTCGGATGTTGAACGCCTCGCCGCGCGTGTGGCCTGCGTTCGGAATGGAAGTTCCGAGCACGAGCCGCAGCTCGCTGCACGCGTGGTTGCTCGATGAAGCATCGGTTCGCGAGTTCAAAGGCTCGCGCGTGCTCAACGAGATGGGCTCGATCACGTGGGAAGTGATCAACCGTCACTGGGAAATTTCGTGGCGGTTCCAGGAAATCCAAATCCGCGACGACTTGAGCGGCCTGGTCGCCCTGGCGATTCAGCGCGCGCGAGGATACGCGGCGAAGTGGGCGCGTCACGAGGATTCGCTCGTCGCGACGACCACGCAAGCGGGCGTGTCGAAGTCCTGCTACGACGGGCAGAACTTCTTCAGCGCGTCGCATCCGACCGACCCGCTCGCGATCGTGTCGGGCACGTATTCGAATTACAACACGGCCAAGCCGCTCAGCCACGCCAACGTCATGGCGGGCTTGGTGCAGCTGCGGAAAATCAAGCTGCCCGACGGCTCTCCGTGGATCGGACCCGAGACGAAGATCAAGCTCATCGTCGAGGCGAGCAACGAATGGGCGGCGGATCAAATCTGCAACTCCCAGTGGCTCACCCCGGCGACGGCCTATGCGCTGTCGGGCACCACGGGCCCGAGCGAGAACCCGCTGAAGGGCAAGCTCGAGCCGGTGCTGAATCAGTACATGAACAATGAAGCGGGCGTCTGGTATCTGGCGGCGGAAGCCGACGGGATGCGCCCGATCATGTTCCAGCGCCGCCAGGGCGTCGAGACCGATGAGGTCGGCCCGGGCTCGCAACTCTGGTTCGACAAGAAGGAATACTTCATCGGCCAGGATGCCCGCTACGAGTGCAGCTACACGCACCCGCAGCTGATGCAGCGCAACGAGCCCACGTAATCAAATCCCCGCTCCACCCCTTCACAGCAAGGAGCCATTTCAAAATGAACCAAGAGCAAATCGCCGTCGTTCGAGCCATCCCCATGCCCGGATTCAAGCGCCGCTGGTGCGGCCTCGAGCGCTGGGTCGAGAACAAGGCCAAGCGGCCCAATCCGGAGGAGAAGCATGGCCTCCCTTGGCCCGATCACGAGATCAAGGTGCGCGTGGTCGATAATCCGGCGCCATTCGACCCGGATAAAAATGGCGGCGTTCCCGTCGAAATCAGCCCGGCGACCTTCGCGATGCTCGAGCGCGATGATCGCATCTCGGCCAAGCTGCTCGGCGTCGGAGAGGGCGATCCGGCCGAGAACGTGCGCGTCAAGGCGCAGGTCGCGAAACTCGAAGAGGAGCTCGCCAATGCACGCCGCGAAAGCTCGGAGCTCATCGAGCGCTTGAAGCTCTCCGAGTCGGCATCGCAGAAGATGCTCGAGGCAGCGGGCGCCAAGTTGGCGTCCGTCGAGGCGCAGCTCGAGCATGTGCGCTCGCAAATGGGGGCGCGGAAGAAGTAGATGGGAACGGGCCCGGTTCCACCAGGATTGCTCGTCACGCCGGCGCTGCTGTCGCGCTACAACGTGCCGAGCCTATTCTTGGGGCAGTTCGAACCGCGCCCGTTCAGCATCCAAATCAGCACGGCGGGCGCGCTCGGCGTGATGGCGTTCACGTGGCAATGGGTGGGCGATACCAATTGGTCAGCGCCTATCGTGAGCGATGCAGGGTCGTCGTGGTCATACACGCTCGACGATACCTTCGCCGATCTGACCTTTGCCGCGCACGTCTATACGCTGAACGCGGTCTACACCATCGACCGCAACGGCGTTGTCACTGGCGGCGCCGAGGTCACCGCGGCGCGCTTCGATCTGAGGCAGAACGCATGTTCGGCGGTGACGACGGAAGCGATGCAGCTGATGCGAGACGCCATCCATCCTCCGCTGCAGAGCTGGGGAGACGATGCGACGACGCACGCGGCCGCATGGGTATATGAAGTGCTCAAGCGCGGCCGCGGCCTGGCGCCCGTCGAGGCAGCGCCAGGCGATGCGAACGTTTTCACGGCCGCCGACGAGGCAAAGAAGTTTTTTGCCAGTATCGGCGAAAAGGGAAAGCCCGACAGCATGGTCGACACGTCGACGACGGTCGATGGCCCGCTGATTCCGGTCTATCCCTACGGCGACCATCCGCGGGGCTGGTAGTCGATGTCAATGACGGGCGATGAGCGCAAGCTAGGGCGGCTTGCGGGGCAACTCCGCTCGCTCGGCGAGCGCAACGCGCCCGAGCAACAGCGCCTGCTCGAGCCGGTCAAGCAGAACCTCAAGGGCGTGCTCCGAGAGGAATTCTCGAAGAGCATCGACCCGGCGGGAAAGCGCTGGCAGTTGACGGTGCGCGGCCGGCCGGCGCTGCTCTCGCGAAAGCTGCCGTTCGCATTCGAATTCGGCGCGCGCGACGGCGCGGTCATCGGCGTCGGAAAGTCGAAGCGTGACCTCCTCGAGGCTCATCAGGAGGGCATGACGTTTCGCGCGCGTCAGGTGAAGGCGCAGCAACAGTTCCTGACCTTCGACAAAAACGGAAAGCTGATTCGCAAGCGCCGCGCCATCAACAAGAAGGGCGAGGCGACGCGCGGAACGCATCAGACATTTGCGCGCGCGCATACGGTCGGCGAGCGCGTCTTGCCGCAGCGGCAGATCATCCCCGAGGGGAGCGAGCTACCTCCGCTTTGGAGCAAGGCTGTAGAGAGCGGAGTCATCGACGCTATGCAGCGTTGGTATGAGAGAGCGAGCGAGTAATGCCGTCGCCTCAATCGCCGATTACGACGCTCGGCAAGGCGCTCGCTGGGGCGCCGTCGCTCAAAGCCTTCGCGCGTGTGCTGACGGGAAAGAACTATATCGCGGCCGGTCGCGCGCCGCCGTCCATCGTGATTTATCCGGTGAGCGGCCCGCTATCGCAGGCGATCGACGTTCCCGAGTCCTTCAACGATGTCGAGCTGAATGTCGCCGCGCGATTGTGGGGAAGGACGATCGACGAAGTATGGGACCTGCGAGCGCGCTATATCGCTGCGCTTTGGTATCAGGCAAACCCTGATCCCGAAAACCCGGACGATTCGATTGCAGGGCCTTACTTCAAGCTCATCGACGAAGTTTGGGATATTGAGCCGGATACCGATCAGCAGGGGCAAGAGATCGAAGTAATCGCGATGTTCCGCTTCACTGCATCCGAAAAATCTCTCTCGTACGGAGAGGTCGATTCCGTCGATCAGTCAAAGACGGCGACGCTCACCGTGGCCATGCTGGCCGGCGACACGACGGCGAATGTCGATGCGACGGCCGGGAACTATCCGGCGACCGGCGTCTTGCACATCGACGGCGAGCAGATGAGTTACAGCGGCCTCACGGCTACGAGCTTTACTGGCCTCTCGCGCGGCATCAACGGCACGACGGCAGCGGCGCACGCAATCGGTGCGACCGTGAGCGTTACCCCGACCTAAAGCGGAGTCTCCGACATGGATGAAAAAGATCAGCCGCCGGCGGCTCCGCCGGTTGCGGCGCAGACGTCTGCGCCCGAATTGCTGCCGACGATCCGTGACCACGCGGAACGCTTGGAGCTCGCGCCCTGGAAAGTCGGCGCGGTGATCGCCCGTTTGCACGGGACGCACGATGAGAAGGGTAAGCGCGTGTTCGAGCATGGCGTCTCGCTCACCACGCGCATCTCCGACGCCGACTTCGACGCAGCGCTCGAATTGACGCTGCACGGGAGAGTTTAAATGTCGCTCGGAAATTCTGCCTGGTCGATTCAGACCAATGGTGGCCAGGTTCGCGCCACGCCGGCGCAGCTCGCTCGGACGATCGTGCACCTCGACGTCTCCCCGGTAGCCACCGTCAACACGCTTATCGCCATCGGTGACCCGTCGTCGATTCCGAGCAAGCTCGGAACCGGCCGGCTCGCCGAGGTCTGCGCGTTCACCGCGCGCAGCGGCCAACCGCAATATGCGATGGCGGTTAATCCGTCGGTGACCGGCAAAGCGAGCAGCGTCACACAGGTCGGCACCAGCTTGGCCACGGTCACCGTTGCCACCGCTCCCCACAAGTCGATCACCATCAAGTGCATCACCGGCGGCTCGCTGGGAACGATGACGGTGCAGTTCTCGCTCGACGGCGGTACCACCTATGGGCCGGTGACGACCTCG
>Ga0335069_10000843_pt1 | contig 49331 bp, 51 predicted proteins | sample Lox_Sample_11_FD_206714 | JGI IMG/M metagenome (GOLD analysis project Ga0335069, IMG submission 206714) | Soil microbial communities from Loxahatchee National Wildlife Refuge, Florida, United States - Lox_Sample_1.1 | ecosystem: Environmental > Terrestrial > Soil > Wetlands | place: USA... | reverse complement strand
GGGCTCCCGTGCGCTTGCTGGCCACCTGAGGGTGAACGTGCCGGTGGCCATGGGCCGCCAGGTTTTTGCACCGGAGATTGCCGGCTTCCTCGATCGCCACCCGAAGATCACGCTGGAAATGGGCTGCAGCGACCGGACGGTCGACCTCATTCGCGAAGGCGTTGATTGCGCGCTGCGCGGCGGCGCCATGCCCGACTCGCAACTGACGGCCCGGCGTCTCGGCGACCTGCGCTTCGCGCTTTGCGCTGCGCCTGCGTACATCGAAAGGTACGGCCTTCCGTCAAGTCCGGACGAGCTCGCTCGTCACCACCAGGTCGGCTACGTGCTTGCATCCACCGGCAAGATTCGGTCGGTGCGTCTGGAGCGGGAAGGCCGGGTCGCCGTACAGGACGTCCCGGCCCGTTTCGTCACGACCGATAGTGCGGCCGCCTTGAGTGCGGCTCTCGACGGCCTGGGTCTGTTCGTGCTTGCCGAGTTCGTGGCAAGCCACTATCTCGCAAGCGGCGCGCTCATTCGCGTGCTGCCGGGGTGGCAGTGCCCGTCGTTGCCGCTGCAGCTGGTGACGCCGACGTCGAGCAAACGAACGGCGCGGGTACAGGCATTCATGGATTGGGCACGGGCGCTGCTGGTGCGTCGACTGGGCCCGCACCTCGAGGCCCGCGCCGAGGACATTTCTCGCTAAGAACGAATCCGGCTGCAGGTCCGACCACGCACAACCTAGCGATGGCGCCGCGGCTTGGCCGCAGCGAGGAATCCTGCCCGCTGCGCGATTTCGGATGCGAAGCGCTTGCCGATCTGCCCGCAGACCAGGTCGCATAGCTGGTATGTGCCCGTGTCGGCGATGCGGTAGAAGGAGTTCGTTCCACGCGGCCTCCGCTCGACGACGCCAGAAGCGAGCAATAACGCGAGATGCTTGGATACGTTGGCCTGGCTCACGCCGATTTCGGCGGTCAACGCTCCGACATTGCGCTCACCCGAGCGCAACGCATTGAGCAACTTGAGGCGCGTCGGTTCCGACAGCGCCTTGAAGTAGTCAGCGACTCGTTCGAGCGCCGCATCGTCCAGTCCATCCATGAACGCATCCACGGGCCGGCAAGGGTTTGTCATGATCTTAGACGATGCATGCTTGCATAAGATATCAAGAGTATGCCAATATAGCGAAATAGTAAAGTCTTTTGACCAAGCCGGAAGTTGGCGGGGGCACGTGGCGCGATGCCGATTCGCCCGCGCCGGCAGGATGTGGAAGCGAGCGATGCGCAAATCGATGATGGCTGTATCCGGTCTCCTCCTTCTTGGGATGGTCGGCCTGTCGACCGCCGCTGGCCTGGAGACGGTCCAAATCCAGCCGGCCGGCGAGGGCGGGCTCTACGTCGCCGATGGCACCGTCGAGGCGGTTCGACAGTCCAGCATTGCGGCGCAGGTGCCCGGCGCGATCGTTGCCTTGCCGGTCAGGGCGGGGGATCGGGTCCGGCCGGGCCAATTGCTGGCGCGCATCGACGAGCGCGTCGCCCGGCAGGAGTCGGCTGCGCGGCAAGCCGAGTCGGCCTCGGCCGACGCCGAGTTGCACGCGGCGCAGGGTGAATTCGAGCGCGCGCGGCGACTGCGCGACAAGCAATACCTCAGCCAGGCGGCATTCGACCAGGCCGAGGCGCGCTTCCAGTCGGCCTTGGCCAGGTCGCAGGCGGCCACGGCCCAGTCGGGCGCGGCGCAGGTCGAGGCAGGCTTCCACGCGCTGCGGTCTCCCTACGCCGGCGTGCTGGCGAGCGTCGACGTGGCGCTCGGCGACATGGCCTCCCCGGGCCGGCCCTTGATGACGTTGTTCGATCCGGATTCGATGCGTGTCGTTGCCGCGGTACCCGAGAGCGTCGCCCGGGATCTCGATGCGGCGCGCCCGGTCAGCGTCGATATCCCGGGGAGCGGATCGGGGGCGATCGAAATCGCGACGCGCGGAGTCACCGTGTTGCCGACGGCGGACCCGGCCACCCACACGGTCGAGGTGCGCGTCGCGCTGCCGCCGGCCGCGGAATTCGAACGGCGCCGCCCGGGGATGTTCGCACGGGTCGGCTTTCGGTCGCATGTCGCGCAGGGCGGGCGCTGGACATTGCCGTTGAAGGTGGTTCTGCGGCGCGCCGAAATGTCGGCGGTGTACGTCGTCGGTCCTGACGGCAAGGCGATGCTGCGCCAGGTGCGCGTCGGCCGATCCTTCGGCGATCGGATCGAACTGCTTGCAGGGCTGGAACCTGGCGAGCACGTCGCGGTCGATCCGCTCGCGGCCGCCGCCGGAATCGCAAGATGAGCTCGAACGCCCCGGACGCCGCGTCCGATCGCCTCGGAATCTCGGGTCGTATCGCGCGCCAGTTCCAGGCCGCGCAGATCACTCCGCTGCTGGCGCTGGTGGCGCTGCTGCTGGGCCTGTTCGCGGTGTTCGTGACGCCACGCGAGGAAGAGCCGCAGATCAACGTCACGATGGCCAACGTGCTGGTCCCGTTCCCGGGCGCCGCGGCGCGCGACGTCGAGCAGATGGTCGCCGCGCCCGCCGAGCAGGTGCTGTCGCGCATCAGCGGCGTCGAGCACGTGATGTCGGTTTCCCGGCCCGGACTCGCCGTGCTGACGGTCCAGTACAAGGTGGGCGTGCCGCGGACCGAGGCGCTCGTGCGGCTCTACGATACGCTGCAGTCGAACCAGGACTGGCTGCCGCGCAACCTGGGCGTCCTGCAGCCGCTCGTCAAGCCCAAGGGCATCGACGACGTACCGATCGTCACGCTGACGCTGTACTCGAAGGATCCGGACGTCGGCGCCGCGGATCTCGAGGCGGTCGCGCATTCGATCGAGGGGGACCTCGAGCGCGTGCGCGGTACCCGGGAGGTCGCGACACTCGGCGGCCCGGGTCGCGCGGTCAACATCCGCCTCGATCCGAGCCGGATGCGCTCCGCGGGTGTCGCAGTCTCGGATCTCGACCAGGCATTGCGTTCGGCGAATCTCGGCGCGCCACTCGGCGAAGTCGTCGACGCGAATCGTGCGGTCGCCATCGAGGCCGGCCCGTTTCTCGCCGATGCGCGCGCGGTCGGCGATCTCGTCGTCGCGACGCGGGCCGGCAAGCCGGTATTCCTGCACGACGTCGCGTCCGTCGACGACGGCCCGCCGGCGCCGGAGCACTACGTCTGGCACGGCACGGCCGGTGCGTCGGCGCACGAGACGCCGGCGGTCGTGATGACGGTCACGAAGAAGCCCGGCGAGAACGCCGTCGAGGTGGCGCGGGCCGTCGTCCAGCGGATCGACGCGCTACGCAATCTCGTCATACCGGCACGCGTCGAGGTTGCGGTGTCGCGCAACTACGGCGACACGGCGAACGACAAGGCGCAGAGGCTGATCCACAAGCTGCTCTTCGCGACCGCGTCGGTCGTGGCACTGGTCTTCTTCGCGCTGGGACGGCGTGAGGCGGCCATCGTCGGCGCGGCGGTCGTGCTGACGCTCGCGACGACGCTGTTCGCGTCCTGGGCCTGGGGCTTCACGCTGAACCGTGTCTCGCTGTTCGCGCTGATCTTCTCGATTGGCATCCTGGTCGACGACGCGATCGTCGTCGTCGAGAACATCCACCGCCACAAGCGCCTCGAGCCGCATCGGCCATTGCTCGAGGTCATCCCGCGCGCCGTCGACGAGGTCGGCGGGCCAACGATCCTGGCGACGCTGACGGTCATCGCGGCGCTGCTGCCGATGGCTTTCGTGTCAGGGCTGATGGGACCTTACATGAGTCCGATCCCGATCAACGCGAGCATGGGCATGCTGATCTCCCTGGCCGTCGCGTTCGTCATGACGCCATGGCTGGCGAATCGCCTGCTCGCCCGCGCGCCCGACGCGCACGGCGATGCGCTGGCGCACCGGATGACGGGCCTGTTCTCGCGGATCTTCGCGCCTTTCATCGACGATCGGCGCGGAGGACGCCATCGCCTGTTGCTGTGGCTGGCAATCGTCGTGCTGATCGGCTTGTCGGTCGCACTCCCGGTGCTGCAACTGGTCGTCCTGAAGATGCTGCCGTTCGACAACAAGTCCGAATTCCAGGTGGTCGTGGACATGCCGGCCGGCACGCCGGTCGAACGGACCGCGGCGGTCCTGCACGAGATGGGCGCGTATGTCGCAACCGTTCCGGAGGCGGTCGACTACCAGGCCTATGCCGGGCTCGCCGCGCCGATCAACTTCAACGGCCTGGTGCGCCAGTACTACCTGCGCAGCGGCGGGGAGGTCGGCGACCTGCAGGTCAACCTGGTCGACCGCCAGTTGCGCGACGCGAAAAGCCACGCGATCGCCACCCGCGTGCGCCCGGAGCTTGCCCGCATCGGGGCGCGCTACGGCGCCCGCGTCAAGGTCGTCGAGGTCCCGCCCGGGCCGCCGGTGCTCGCGCCGATCGTCGCCGAGGTCTACGGACCCGACTACGCCGGGACGGTCGAGGTCGCGCATCGCGTGCGTGACCTGTTCGCGGCGACGCCCGGGGTCGTCGACGTCGACGATTCGACGATTGCGCCGCAGGCGAAGCAGGTGCTGAACATCGACCGGCGCAAGGCTGCGCTGGCCGGGGTCCCGCAACAGGTCATTGTCCAGGCGCTGCTCGCCGGCCTCGGCGGCGACAGCATCACCTATTTGCACGACGCGAGCAAGTATCCGGCGGGCACCCGCCTGCAGCTGCCGGTGGAGGCGCGGTCGGACCTCGTCCCGCTGCTGCAGCTCGGCGTGCGCGGCGCCAGCGGCGCGCTGATTCCGATCGGCGAGCTGGTCACGGTCGAAGCCGGCGTTCGCGAGCAGCCGCGGTATCACAAGGATCTGCTCCCGGTGGTCTATGTCGTCGGCGACATGGCGGGGCGGGTCGACAGCCCGCTGTACGGGATGTTTGCGATGCGTTCGGGATTGGCGGGGATCGCCACGCCAGGCGGCCGCCTGCTGGACGAGTATTTCATCAGGCAGCCCGCGGATCCCTACAGCGGTTTCGCCGTCAAGTGGGACGGCGAGTGGCAGGTCACCTACGAGACCTTCCGCGACATGGGTCTGGCCTACGCGGTCGGGCTGGTGCTGATCTACCTTCTCGTGGTTGCACAGTTTGGTTCGTACCTGACGCCGCTGATCATCATGGCGCCGATCCCGCTGACGATCATCGGCGTGATGCCCGGGCACGCGCTGCTGCATGCACAGTTCACCGCGACCTCGATGATCGGGATGATCGCGCTGGCGGGCATCATCGTCCGCAATTCGATCCTGCTGGTCGACTTCATCCACCTGCAGCTCGCCGAGGGCGCGCGCTTCAAGGATGCGATCGTGCGTTCCGCATCGGTGCGGGCTCAGCCGATCGTGCTGACCGCACTGGCGGCGACGCTCGGCGCGTTCTTCATCCTCGACGACCCGATCTTCAACGGGCTGGCGATTTCGCTGATCTTCGGCATCGCCGTATCGACGTTGCTGACGCTCGTCGTCATCCCGCTGCTCTACTACGCCGCGTACCGTGGCCAGCATGAGGGTGCTGGCGCGGGTCGTCCCGGCCTGCAAGAAGGAGTCCACCGATGAAGTCCTGGCAGATCGTCCGCGTCGTCGCGGGCTGTTTCATCCTGCTGTCGCTGCTGTTCGGCGCGCAGGGCAGCCCGCTGTACTTCAGCAGCAACTGGCTCTGGGTCACCGCTTTTGTCGGCGCCAACCTGCTGCAGAGCGGATTGACGCGCTGGTGCCTCATGGAGTCGATGTTGCGGCGGCTCGGCGTGCAGGCGGGTACCTGATCATGAAGGTCGCGACGATCAGGGCGGTCGTGACCGCGGCGCTGGCAGCGTCCGGCACGGCGGCATCGGCGGGCCCAGGGCTGCTCGACGCGTGGCTGGCGGCGCAGACCCACGATCCGGACTATGCCTCGGCGCTGGCCGGCCAGCGCGCCGGCCAGACCAAGGAGCGCCAGGCGCGCGCGTTGCTGCGTCCGCAGGTCGTCCTGTCGGCGTCCGGGTCCTACGTGAGCGACGAGCGCACGATGACCGGCGCGCAGTTCAGCGCGCCGGGCTTCGGCACGTCGAACGACGCCACGTTCCGCACGCGCGTTGCCGGCGGGATCGGCACCGACTGGTCGGTCGCCCTGCGGCAGCCGCTCTACAACGCCGAGAAATCGGCCGCGGCGCGCCAGCTGGCCACCCAGCGTGAACTGGCTGACGCGCAGCTGGCGGCGAATACGCAGCAGGCGATGCTGGCGACGGTCCGGGCCTACGTCGCCGTCGTCGCGGCGGACGATACGCTGGCGTCGATCCGGGCGCAGAAGGCGTCGACGCAGGAGGCCCGCGACGTGAGCCGGGCGCTCTACGACGAGGGCAAGCTGCCCATCACCGATTCGATCGAGGCCGAGGCCCGCTACGACGAGATCGTCGCTGCCGAGATCGCGGCCCGGGACGAGCTCGAACAAAGGCGCGCCGAGTTCGCGGACCGCACGGGCTTGTCGGCAGACGGGCTGCGCGCATTCAATCCGGACGTTTCGATCGCCGCGCTCGATGCCGGTCCGCTCGAGGTCTGGCTCGAGCGTGCCCGGAGCAATGCGCCGCAATTGCGCGTCCGGAAGCTCGACCGTGACGTCGCGCGCGCCGAGGCCGATAAGACGCGCCATGGCTGGTCTCCCACCGTCGACCTGGTCGCGAAGGCGGCCGGCGATCGTCTCCAGGGCGACAGCGGCTGGGGCAGCGGCAGCCTGACGTCGCGGTCGCTCTTCGTCGGCGTCCAGCTGAATGTGCCCTTGTTCACGTCGGGCATGCTGAGTGCGCGCCAAGACGAATCGGTCGCACTCGCCGAGCAGGCGGAAGAGGGTGTTCGCGGCGCGGAACTGGAATCGACACGACGCGCGCGCGCCGCATGGCTCGCGCTCCATGGTGACCTCGCCCAGGTGGAGGCGCGCCAGAAGGCGCTTCTTTCAGCGCGGGCGCGCGTCGATGCCACGGAACTGGGTCGCGAGGTCGGCGCGCGGACGACGCTCGACCTGCTCGATGCGCGCGCGCAGCGGGACCGCGAACAGCTGACACTGGCCCAGACCCGACTCGCGGCGATCGTCGCGCGCCTCGAGCTGGCGGCAGCAGCCGGTGCGCTGACCGACGACGATCTGCGGCAGGCCGACGCGATGCTGACACGGCCGTAGCGCAAGAGGAAGCGCATGGACCGTGACTCCCGTCACGTGTAGCGCTTCAATACACGACGGTGCGCACCGCTGCGTTTCTGTATCACGACACCGCGCACCGCCTCGAGCCCGGTCAGTTGCTGCGGCGAGCCGCCGGGCTCCAGCAAGTGCAACATCCACCGCCCCGGCGCGCCAACGAGTTGGCGCAGCTGCCATTCGCCGTCGCATAGCGCGATGACGAACGATCCGTCGCGTGCCAGCTCACCCGGCGCGACGACGACGACGTCGCCGTCGGCGAATTCCGGGCGCATCGAATTGCCGAGCACTTGCAACGCGAACGGTTCGTCACCGCAGTCATCGGCCGACGCGCTCGGTTTCGAGGCGACAATCGGGATGGCGATCGGTCGAGCCATGCAAACTCCTTCATTGCGGGGCGAACCGGCGATCATTATCCCGCGGCACAGGCGCAATCGACCGGCATACCCCATCGAGTAACCCGAGTTACCCGGATGGGTAAGACGGTTGCTACCCATGGCGGGTGTAGACGTCGATGCCGTCGATTGCGCCTAATACCTACATGCGGGAAAGGGCCGTCGCGCGTCGCGCGCATCGGGCCCCATGGCATCGCGGAGGCCGGACACCATGCAATTCGATCGTGAACTCGACGCGCGCGGACTGCAATGTCCGCTGCCGATCGTCAAGACCAAGAAGCAGCTCAACGAAATGGCGAGCGGTCAGGTTCTCAGGGTCGTCTCGACGGACGTCGGCTCGCTGAAGGACATGGAGGCCTTCGCCGAGCAGACCGGCAATGCGCTGCTTTCCACCGAGACCCTGGGCAAGGAATTCGTGTTCTTCCTGCGCCGCAAATAGGAAGTCCCGGGCGGCCGACGTCGCGTGCCGCCCGTCTCGCGGCACCAGTGGGGGCGTCGCGACCGGTGCGCGGCGTAGCGAGGCCATATGCGCGCGAACGTCGTACAGGAGAAGAGCTTGGACAAGAAGATGGCGATCATCGCGACCAAGGGCACGTTGGACATGGCCTATCCGCCGTTCATCCTCGCGTCGACGGCCGCGACGCTCGGCTACGAGGTGCAGGTCTTCTTCACTTTCTATGGCCTGCAGCTGCTGAAGAAGGACCTGTCTGACGTCAAGGTCAGCCCTCTGGGTAATCCGGCGATGCCAATGCCCATCCCGATGCCAGTCCTGGTGCAGGCGCTGCCCGGGATGGAAAGCATGGCGACGATGATGATGAAGCAGAAGATCAAGAGCAAGGGCGTGGCCTCGATCGAGAGCCTGCGCGAGGTCTGCATCGAAGCCGACGTCAAGTTCATCGCCTGCCAGATGACCGTGGACCTGTTCGACTTCAAGAAGAGCGACTTCATCGACGGAATCGTCTATGGCGGTGCCGCCACGTTCATGGGGTTCGCCGGCAATACGGATGTCTGCCTTTTCATCTAGATCGAACCGGCATCCAGCCGGGCCACGGAGGGGAGATGAAGATCGGAAGGGGCATCCTGCCGCTGCTCTTAGGCGTCGCCCTCGCGCCGCTTGCGGGGAGCGCGCTGGCCACAGATGGCTACTTTTCGCACGGCTACGGCATGAAGGCGAAGGGCGAGGGCGGCGCGGCGATCACATCCGTCGACGACGCGTTTGGGGGGGCTAACAATCCGGCAACGATGATCTTTGCGGGCAGCCGGCTCGATCTCGGGTTGGACTGGTTCAGTCCACACCGCAGCGCCGCGCGCACCGGCAGTATCGGCGGTGCATTCGATTTTTCCGCCGACAGCGACAGCAACAATTTCTACATCCCGGAGCTGGGCTACAACAACCTGTTGTCGCCGGACACTTCACTGGGCATCAGCATCTACGGCAATGGCGGGATGAACACCAATTATCCCGGTGGTGTCGCCAGCTGCGGGCAACCCGGACATCCGGCCAACGGCCTGTGCGGACAGGGCGGGCTCGGCGTCGACCTCACGCAGTTGCTGTTCGCGCCGACCTTCTCGATGAAGACGCTACCCCAGCAGTCTTTCGGCATTGCGCCACTGTTTGCCTATCAGCGCTTCCGCGCCACCGGGCTGCAGGCCTTCGACAATGCGCCTGGCTTCCCGCCGTTCACCAGCAGTCCGGGTTCGGTGACGAACAACGGCTATGCCCACTCGACGGGATTCGGCGTGCGCGTCGGCTACTTCGCGCGGATCGATGCACTGTCGCTCGGCGCGATGTACACGTCAAAGATGCGGATGGGAAAGTTCGACCAGTACAAGGGCTTGTTCGCCGAGCAGGGCCGCTTCGACATCCCCGAGCACTATGCGGTCGGCGCTGGATTCGATCCTGCCCAGGGCTTGAATCTGCGGCTCGACTTCGAGCGCATCGTCTACAGCGGCGTGCCATCGGTCCACAACCCGAGCAGCAACCCGGCGCCCCTCGGCGCGAACAACGGACCAGGCTTTGGCTGGCAGGACGTCAACGTCGTCAAGCTGGGTGTGCAGTGGGCATTGAATCCGGCCGTGACGCTGCGCGCCGGCTACAACCACTGCAACAATCCGATCCAGGCGCAGGACGTGACCTTCAACATCCTCGCACCGGGCGTCGTCAAGAACCACTACACGCTCGGCGCGACCTTCGCCCTTGGGACCGGTTCCGAACTGACGCTGGCCTACATGCATGCGCAGCGCAATTCCACGTCCGGGCCCTCGATCTTCAACAGCCCGAGCCTGGCCGGGCCGGGCAACGGTGGTACCGAGACGATCTCGATGTACGAGGATTCGCTCGGCATCGCCTGGGGCCTGCGCTTCTGAACCTCGGCGCCGGGGGGCAAGCGCTCTTCAGTTTGCGGTGACGAGCACCGCCCCCTGCGCCTTGCCGATGACCGCTTGCACGGCGGGGGCCAGCGCATCGCCATTCGCGGTTCGGCGGCAGATGACGATGAGGTCGGTGGACCCGGCGCCGTCCGGGCCGAGAATCGCTTCATCGATCCGCCCGATGCGCAGTTCGATCGACGATGGTAACGCCGCGACATCGGGCATCGTGCGGAGCAGGTCGAGCGTGTGCAGCATCCGATCCCGCGGCGCTGGCAAATCCCTGGCGATGACGCCGATGATCAGCAGCGGCAACGCGCCGCGTGCGGCCTCGGTCGCAGCGGCCGCGACCATCCGCAACGCGCTCGATCCGGCGGTGTCGATTGACGATTCATCGATCGCGGCGATCACGCGCCCGGTCCAGGACGCAGCCTCGCGCGGCACGAACAGCACGCCGCACGGTGCGTTCGCCGCGACCCGGTTGACCATTTCGCCGACCAGCAACTGGGCGAGGAAGCCGCGACGGCCGCGGCGCCTGACGACGAGCCGGTCCGCCGCGCGCATCCGTGCCGCCGCGACGATGGCGCGCCACGCTTCGTCGGCGCGCCGCACCTCGATGGCCACGTCGACGCCGGCGCGCGCCGCGGCGGCGCGCAGCGCCGCGACCCGCGCGGCCGCGTCCTGATCACCGCGCAGCGCGACGTCCGGCGCCGAGGCCTCGAATTCGGGGTTCGTGACGATCGGAACGACAATCGCGAGCGGCTGCCCGGTGCGGCGTGCGAGATCCAGCGCCACGCGTTCGGCGCCGGCGTCGTATTCAGAATGCTCGGTCGCCAGAAGCAGGCTCGGCGAGGTACGACTCATGGCGGGGCTCCCAGCGCCGGTAGCGGCCCAAGCGTCAGCAACGCGAAGCAGCGGCGTGGTCAGCGCGACAATGCGTCGCTGGCTGCGACGACCAACACGCCGATCTGGGCGATGCACAGGGTGGCCGAGATGCGGTCGCGCCCACGCCAGAATACGCCGAGGGCTGCAAGCAGCGCGACGGCCGATGCGGCGCACAGGATGGCGATCCCGATCAGGCAGGCACTGTCGCCGGATCCGAGCGAGGTGGTCCATTGCCATCCGGTGCCCGTCTGGGCCCGCTCCAGATACGAACGAAGCGGCCGGGTCCATAGCGCGGGCAGGACTTCCGGCGCAACGCGGCCAGGCGTCCAGCGCGCCGCGTACGGGACGAAGGTCGCGACGAGTGCCACCATGCCGAGACGGGTTGCAAGCTGGGTGGCCACGGCGAAGCGCTCCTGTGCCGATTCACCGGTATTCGCACGCGACGCGCTGACCGATTCAGAGACCAATGCCAGCTCCCTTGGCGATGGCGCGCAGGCCGGAAAATAGCAGCAATCCGATCACCATCCGGCGGACCAGCGCGGCCGGCAGCACGCGCAGGAGCCGGGCTCCGATGCGGGCTCCGAGCATCATGCCGATCGCCGACGGCACCGCGATCATCGGCAGCATGGCACCCGAGTTCAGGTACATCCAGCTCGCCGACGCGCTGGCCCCGGTGAGGATCAGGCCGCTGGTGCCGGCGGCGACCTTCAGCGGAACGCCCATGACTAGGTTCAGCACGGGAACGTTCGCCCAGCCGGCGCCGACGCCGAACACGCCACCAAGCACGCCGATCATCGCGAAGAGCCCGAGGCCCCAGCCTGCGCGATGTGCCGACCATTGGACCTCGTGTCCGGTGGCGACATCGCGATACCAACCCGACAGGTGCAGTGCGGTGCCGATGGTTCCCTGCGGGCCTGCCGCCGGAGCGTCGGTTCGTCGCGCGAAGGTCATCAGCGCGACGATCCCGAGCACGACGATGCCGAGTGCGACCTGGACGACGTCCGCGGGCAGGGCGAGCCCGAGCAAGGCCCCGAAAATGGACGTCACCGAGGCGACCAGCATCAGCGGCAAGGCCAGGCGCAGGTCGGCAAGCCGGCCGCGCAGCAGCGGCGGCGCGGCGGCCAGCGCGCTCGCCATCGCGACCAGCAGCCCCGCGCTGCGAACGAAGTCGAGGTGAAAGGGAAAGAAGCCGCCGACGATCGGTACGTAGAGGACCCCGCCACCGACGCCGGCGGGTACGGCGACGATGCCGAGCAGAAAGCAGATCCCGAACAGCGCCAGCGGCCAAATCCACCAGCCGCCTGCGGCACCGGCCGCAACCCCACTCTCGGACGCCGCGGCCGGCGAAAGCATGGCGAGCGCGAGCAGGCAACCGGTGGCCGCAACGAGGTGACGCAGCTCTGGGCAGGCAGTTGCATTCACACGCGATGGCCGTGATAGATATTCTGCGGGTGCCGCGCCTGCGCGAAGAAGAACCATCGCTCCGCGAGCAGGCCTGCATACTGGATCGCGAACGCCGCGGCCAGCGGCGTGGCGATTCCGTCGTTCCTCGCGAGCGCGATGGCGAGCAATGCGGCCGGGATTGCGAACGCTCCGGCCAGCATGGTCCATTGCACGGCCTTCATCGCGCTGTCCGAGGCGCCATGATGAAATTCGCGGGTTCCGAACGAGCCGCCCATCGCACCCTGCGAGGTCTGGACGATGCGCGGGTGCCGGATGCCGATCGCGCTTTGCGGCGTCGATTTCGGTTGTCGTGCCAGGCGCGCGTTACGATCGAGGGCGGCGATGCGGCCGGCGGCGCCGGCGACCGTCAGCAGCAGCGCGAGCCGCGCCAGAGAAATTGCATGGTCCGGTGCCCCGTAGGCCGCCGTCGCCGCCGCCAGGGTCATCCCGGACGCGGACCCGAGCAGCGTGTAGTTGGCGACCGTCAGCGGGCTCGCCCATTCGCGTATCACGCGCACCGCGGCATAGACCATGCCGGTACAAACGAACAACGCCATGCTCGCGGTCGCCGCCGCGATACCGACGATCACCGTCGATCGCCCGGCAGCATAGTGATCAAGCCCATAGCCGGCGGCCAGCGCGATGAAGAGCGGCAGGGCGATGACTTCGCGCGACAGCCACGACGTGCGCCAACTCGCGGCTGCGCGCCACGCGCGCTCGGGATGCCCGAGATGGAAGAACGATGCGAGCAGCCCGAGCATCGCAAGCGCCACCGCGACGGCAGCGCCGGCCACGAGGAACGGGCGCAGCGGTTCGATCGGCAGCGTCGACGCCAGCGCCGCGATCTCGACGCCGACCAGCGCAAGAACGAGCCCCTGGGCGGTGCCGATCAGGGTCGTCAACAGGATCACCGAGTAGGCCGGCTTCATCGGTATCCCTTCAGTGTTCCCATTCGGCGTCGAGCGGCGCGCCGCTGCCGTATTCCGGCTGGCGGCCGTCGACGCGCAGCGGATTTTCGGCGCGCACCAACTGCTCGGTCCGTATCGTGGTTGAGGTCGGATAGCGCGGCAAATAGTGGTTGGCAGGCTGCGTGCCCCATTCGGGCATCAACGTGTAGCCGCCGCGCTCGGCGATGGCCCGCGAAACCTTCGAATCCGGATCGTCGACGTCGCCGAACAATCGGGCGCTGGTCGGGCAGGCCAGCACGCAAGCCGGCTTGCGCTCGGCGGGCGGCAGCGCGGCGTCGTGGATCCGGTCGACACACAGCGTGCACTTGGTCATCACCTTGCGCGCCTCATCCAACTCGCGGACGCCGTAGGGGCAGGCCCAGGTGCAGTAGTTGCAACCGATGCACTTGTCGTAGTCGACCAGCACGATGCCGTCTTCGGCACGCTTGTAGCTGGCGCCGGTCGGGCAGACCGGTACGCAGGGTGGATCGACGCAGTGCAGGCAGGACTTCGGGAAATGGACCGTCTGCGTCAGCGGGAATTCGCCGACCTCGAAGGTCTGGACGCGATTGAAGAACGTGCCGGTTGGATCCCGGCCGTAGGGCTCGAAATCGGCGAGCGGCCCGGCTGCCCCCGACGTGTTCCACTGCTTGCAGCTGGTCACGCAGGCGTGGCAGCCGACGCAGACGTTCAGGTCGATGACCAGCGCCAGTTGCGTCATTGCGGATCTCCGAGCGCGGCAGGCTTGGGCGCAACGTCGTCCGGTCCCTTCGTATCGCCACGCCCGGCGAAGTAGGCGCGCCAGGCGGGCAACCAGCGGCGGGTACCCGGCGGTCGCGGTGTCACCGCGAACTGCGGCCAGGTCTGGCGCGGCTCGGCCGCGTCGGCCGCCCGGATGCGAACCTTGACGGCGTACCAGGGGGCCTGCCCGGTCAATGGATCGGAGTTCGACAATCGCCGGCCTGCCGCGTCCGGCGGCAGTTCCTCGCTGATCAGGTGATTGAGCAGGAAGCCCTTCTGCGACTCGTTCGCATCGGCGCTCAGGCCCCAGGTGCCGGCCGCTTTGCCGATGGCATTCCAGGTCCAGACGGTGCCGGGCTCCACGGCCTCGGAATACTGGCAAATGCAGCGTACCTTGCCCCATCGCGACTCGACCCAGATCCAGTCGCCGTTGCCGATGCCCTCGGCGCGCGCCGTGCGCGGATGAACGAACAGCGTGTTGTGCGCGTGGATCTGGCGCAGCCACGCGTTCTGCGAATCCCAGGAGTGATACATCGCCATCGGCCGCTGCGTGATCGCATGCAGCGGGTAGCGTGCCGGATCGGTTTCCTGCTCCTCGAGCGGTGGATACCAGAACGGCAAGGGGTCGAAGAAATCGGCGACGCGCTTGCGCAGATGCTCCGGTGGCCGCCGCCCGGTCCCGCGGCCCTGCGCGGCGAGCCGGAAGCGCTGCAGGAATTCCGAGTAGACATGGATGACGATCGGATCGCGATCGCGGCGCAGGCCGACCTTCTGCGCCCATTCCATGTAATCACGATTCCAGTTGCGCATGTACTGCAGGCCCGGCGGCAGGCGCAGATGGAAGACGCAGTCGTTCTTCGCGTACATCTCCCACTGCGCCGGATTCGGTTCGCCGCGCATCGACTTGGTCCCGTCGGGGCCGCGCCAGCCGGCGAGGAATCCAATCCCGGAGCCGGGCGCCGTTTCGTAGTTGACGATGAAGTCCGGGTAGTCGCGATACAGGCGGCTGCCATCGGGCTTGACGAAGGCCGGGAACTTCAGGCGGCTGGCGAGCTCGATCAGCACCTCCTGGAACGGCTTGCACGCGCCGGTGGGCGGTACGACCGGGATGCGCACCGAATCGACCGGGCCCTCGAATTCCGAGATCGGCCGGTCGAGCAACGACATCGCGTCGTGGCGCTCCAGATAGGTCGTGTCCGGCAGCACCAGGTCGGCGAAGGCTGTGGTTTCGGAGTGAAACGCGTCGCAAACCACGAGGAACGGGATCCGGTACTCGCCAGCGTCGTCGCGGTCGACCAGCATGCGCCGCGCTTCCGTGGTGTTCATGCTGGAGTTCCACGCCATGTTGGCCATGAAGATCATCAGCGTGTCGATCGGATACGGATCACCGCGCCAGGCATTCGTGATCACGTTGTGCATCAGGCCGTGCGCCGACAAGGGGTGTTCCCAGGAGAATGCCTTGTCGAGTCGCACCGGCGTGCCGGCGTCGTCGACGAAGAGGTCCTCGGGACCTTCAAGCCAGCCCAGCGGTGCGCCGTCCAGCGGCGCGTTCGGCCTGACGGCCTGCGGACCCTTGGGCGGGCGCGCGTTCGGGGGCACGGCGCGCGGATAGGGCGCGCGGTGCCGGAAGCCACCTGGACGGTCGATCGTTCCGAGCAGCGACATCAATATCGCCAAGGCGCGGATCGTCTGGAAGCCGTTGGAGTGGGCCGCGAGTCCGCGCATCGCATGGAACGCGACCGGATTCCCGGTCACGTTCGGGTGCGTGCGTCCCCAGCAGTCCGTCCAGGAGATCGGCAATTCGATCTTGTGGTCGCGCGCCGTGACGCCCATCTCGTGCGCCAGGCGGCGGATCGTCTTCGCCGGGATGCCGGTAATGCCTTCGGCCCATTCCGCGGTGCAGTCGCGCACCCTTTCCTCGAGTAGCTGGAAGGCCGGCTTGACGGGCCTGCCATCGGGCATCCGGAAACTGCCCAGCAATGCCGGATCGGTCCCTTCAGCATGGTCGGCCACCGGCCCGTTCGTGAGGCGGTCCCACCAAAAGAAGTTGTGCGGGCGCAACGGGTTGACAACGTCGCCTTCGGCATTTCGCAACATCAGTCCGAAGGCGTCGCTGTCGGCGTCCAGGTCGACGAGTTGCCCAGCATTCGTGTAGCGGGCGAGAAACTCGCGGTCATAGAGTCCGAGCGCGATGATTTCGCGGATCAGCGCCAGCAGCAGGGCGCCGTCGGTGCCGGGCCGGACGGGTACCCATTCGTCGGCGATCGCTGCGTAGCCCGTGCGAACCGGATTGATCGCAACGAAACGGCCACCGGCGCGCTTGAACGCCGACAGCGCGTTCTTCATCGGATTGGAGTGATGATCCTCAGCGGTGCCGATCATCACGAACAGCTTCGCCCGCTCGAGGTCCGGACCGCCGAATTCCCAGAACGAGCCGCCGATCGTGTAGATCATCCCGGCGGCCATGTTGACCGAGCAGAAGCCGCCGTGGGCGGCATAGTTCGGCGTCCCGAACTGCCGGGCGAAGAGACCGGTCAGCGCCTGCATCTGGTCGCGACCCGTGAACAGCGCGAAACGCTTCGGATCCGATGCCCGGATCGCCGACAGCCGCCGCTCGAGCAGGTCGAACGCCTGCTCCCACGGAATCTCGACGAATTCTCCGGCCCCGCGCTCGGTACCCGGCTTGCGTAGCAAAGGCTGCGTCAGTCGCGCGGGCGAGTACTGCTTCATGATGCCCGACGAACCCTTGGCGCAGAGGATGCCCTTGTTCAGCGGGTGATTCGGATTTCCCTCGATGAACCGCACTTCGCCGTTGCGCAGATGCACGCGGATGCCGCAACGGCACGCGCACATGTAGCAGGTCGTCGTCTTGACCGCGGTCACCGCGTCGGGCATCGGCGATGCGATCGGATCGTGCAGAGGCGTCGTCGGCATCGGCGCGGGTCGAAGTTGAAAAATAGGGTCGCAAAGCCTCGCCGCCGGCGAGGCGGGCCGCTGCGGGACCAGAAGCCATTAGGCGCAATGTCGACGGCATGCGTCCATTCCCGATTGGGCGTGGCGCGGCCTACCCAGATGGGGGGTACCGTCGATCGGCGGGGCACGGCTCGGCGCCCGTGACGGTCTGATCCGGCGCAATTCTCGAGCATTCGCCCGCTGAATCGGATTGCGCGGCGACGATCCAACGCGCAAACTAACTGGTTAGAACACGACAAGGTTCGCGGCAGCGCCGATGGGTTAGGCGCGGTGCATTCGATGTTCGCCAGCGGCCGACGATGTTCCGGGAGACAGGCATGTTGCAGAGGTCCGCCGCGCGGCAAGACGTCGATGCCGTGAAGCCTGCGTCATCGAATGCCGCCGCCGAGGCGAAGGACGTCTACGCACCGATCGTGCGGATGATGCACGTGCTTGTGCAGCGCAGCGGCACGCTTGCGGCGACGCTGCGGATGCTGGACGCGTCGGCGCGGACGCTGCACCTCGTCGCCGCAGACCGAATTCCTGCACCCTTCGCGATGCGCTGCGCCGAAGTTCCGGCGGATTGCGGCGTTTGCGGCGCCGCGATGATCCAGGAATCGCTGTGCAGTTCGTCCGAGGCCTGCGCTTGCGTCCAAGAAATTTCGTCGCACGGTGATCCGGCCCGACGCGTCCTGACGTATCCGCTGTCGTTTCGCGATCGCTCGTGCGGCGTGCTGGCCTTGTTCGTTCCAACCGACGATGCGCTTCCGGCCGAGGTCGTGGACCTGCTGCCGGCGCTCGCCGAGGTTCTGGGCCTTGCACTCGAGAACGCCAGGCTCCTGCAGGCGGAGTTGCATGCGGCGGTCATGGAGGAGCGCCAGCTGCTGGCGAGCGAGGTCCACGACTCGCTGGCGCAGAGCCTGACCTCGGTACGGATGCGGACGTCGCTGCTGGAGGGGGCCATCGCATCGCACGAGCTCGACCGTGCCTCTGGCTACGTCGCCGAGATCGGCGAGACGGTGGCCGTCGCGCAGGCGCGCGTTCGCGAGATCATCACGCATTTCCGAACCGGGATCGATGCGCAGCGCTTGCTGACGGCACTGGGGCGCACGATCGATGAACTGCGCGGGCTCGGTGATGTGGCGATCGAATTCAATCCCCCGCGGCGCGAACCGGCACTGTCGCCGTTTGAGCGTGTACAGGTTTTCCACATTGCGCGGGAGGCACTGACCAACGCGGTGCGCCATGCGCAGGCGCGGCGCGTGCGCTTGGCGCTGTCGTTGCGCCGCGGCCGATGCGAGGTTCAGGTCGTCGACGACGGGATCGGCGTCGATCCGACTCGTCCATCGGACCACGGCCATTTCGGCATCAACATCATGCGCGAGCGCGCACGCCGGCTGGGCGGCAGTCTCGAGTTCGAGCCGTTGTCGGACGGCGGCACGCGTGTGCGGCTCGTCTTCCCGGTGCGTGGCATTGGCAGGTCGACGTGAGGCGCCAGATTCGCGCACCGCTCCCGCAAGCGACAACCGTTGAAAGGCTGGACAGCACGATGACTCCACAGGCTGCAGCAAGACTGGGCGCCAGCACCGACCGGCCTTCCGATGTCGTCGAGGCCAGCGCGGCAGATACCGTTCGCGTTCTGCTGGTCGACGATCACCGTCTCTGCCAAAGTGGCCTCGCGGAGCTGCTCGAACGCAGCGGCGGATTCGCGGTCGCGGGGGCCACGGGCAATCCCATCGAAGCCGAACAGCTGGCGTGTACACAGGCGCCCGATCTTCTCATTCTCGACATGAAGATGCCGCAACTCGACGGCGTGAGCCTGTTGCGTCGCCTGCGGGCCGCCGGCGTCGATGCGCCTGCCGTGATCCTGACGATGAGCGACACCTGCGAGGATCTCGGCAATGCATTGCGGGCAGGAGTGAGGGGCTACCTGCTGAAGGACATGGATCCGCAGGACATCGTCGCAGCGATCCGACGTGCAGCAAAGGGCGAGCTGGTCGTGGCGCCGGCGATCGCCGGCAAGCTCGCGCAGGTGCTGCAGTCGGGCGCCGAGCCGCCGCACGACAAGGCCGTCAAGCTCACCGAGCGGGAGCGCGAGATCCTGCGGCACCTTTCGAGCGGCAAGAGCAACAAGGCGATCGCCAAGGTGCTCAACATAAGCCACGATACGGTCAAGCTGCACGTGCGCCACATACTTGCGAAGCTCAACATGACGTCGCGTGTCGAGGCGGCGGTCTTCGCCGTCGAGCACGCAGTCGCGGACCACCCGACGCGCGTGGCCTGAACATGCGCCCGCCAGCCCGGCCCGCTCGGGCGCCCGACCCGGGGCGCCGCCCTAGACCGCGATGCCGCAGTGGTTGACCATTTCGCGCGCCGCCAAGCTCATCGGCGTCACACGCGGCGCGATGCAGAAGAAGATCCTCGATGGGGAACTCGAATCCTTTGATGGCCTGGTTTCGACCGAGCAGCTCGCCCGCGCCTATCCCGCGGGCGACGTGGAACGGCGGCTCGACGACGATGGGGCGTTCGAGCGCGTATCTCAGATCAAGGACGAATCGTTCGGGCGACGTGTCCGTGAGCGCGTCCTGCCGAGCCGGGAGATCCTCGCGCAGCGCTTGTTCGCGCAGAGCCAGGAATTGGCGCAGCTGCGACGTCATGTGGTTCGCTATCACGAATTCGTCTCCGGAATCCGGTCCAGGATCCAGCTCCTGCGGCGCCAGCCTGCGGAAGCCGCAATGGCTCAGCTCGGGGCGTTGGTCGACGCCGGGTTTGCCGAAGTGCTCGGCGCGGACGACCCTGTCGACCGGATTGCGGCGCTCGCCGATGCATTTCGCGTGATGGCTGCGCGCATCACGCTCCGTCCATCAGGGCGGGAATTCCTGCTCGAAGGCCGTGACTCGCTGCTTGCGGCCGCGCTGAAGTCGGGTGCGACGCCCGGTTACGGCTGCGGCAACGGCAACTGTGGACTGTGCAAGGCCAGGCTCGTATCCGGCGAAGTTGCGCGCATCGCGCCATCCGACTATCCGCTGTCGGAGGCGGAACGGCGCCAGGGTTGCGTGCTGATGTGCGCGCACACCGCCGCAAGCGATGTCGTGCTGGAGGTGCTGGAGGCTGGTTCGGCACACGACATCCCCGACCAGGCGCTCGTGGCCCGCGTGCACTCGCTGGCTGCGCTGGACGATGACACACTGCTGCTGCACCTGCAGACGCCGCGGTCTGCCCGCCTGCGCTTCCTGGCCGGGCAGGGCGTCACGCTGGGACTCGCCGCCGACGTCGGTGACCACACGGCCGACCTGCCGATCGCGAGTTGCCCGTGCGACGACCGCAACCTGCAGTTTCACGTGACGCGGAATGCCGACGACGCTTTCGCGCAGCGGCTCTTCAGTGGAGCCGTGGCGCGAGGCACCGAGATCAACGTCCGCGGCCCATGGGGCGAATTCGTGCTCGAGGGCGATGCGCCGCGACCGTTGATCTTCGTCGCCGGCGGAGCGGGTTTTGCGCCGATCAAGAGCCTGATCGAACACGCGCTGGCGGTGGATGCGGCCGAGTCGATGACCCTGGTCTGGGCGGCGCGGCGCGGCGGACACTACCTGGCCAACCAGTGCCGCGCGTGGTCCGATGCGCTTGGCAACTTTCGCTATTTTCAACTCGACACCGGAACCGGCGCCGATTCGGCGGCTGCGGTCCTGGAGACGCTGCGTTCGATCAAGACCGACACGGGTGCGGCGGAGCTCTACGTCTGCGGCCCGGCCGGTTTCGTCCTGCCGGTCGCGGCGGTGCCCCTTGGCGTTGCGAAACTGCGGACGTACTCGATCTGAAGGGTTTGAAGCGAAACCCGGTCGATTGCGAGTGCCTCGGCCGGTCCGGGCAATCGGGGCGACGAGTGAACCGTGCGATCGGTTCGAACTGGAGTAACCGATGTACCAGCGCATTCTCGTTGCCGTCGACGGCAGTCCGGCATGCGCGCCGGCGCTTGCCGAGGCGATCGCACTTGCGAAGGAGGGGCGGTCCGAGGTCCTGCTGGCGTACGTTGCGGATACCAGCGGACTGTTCGGCGGCGATGGTCAGTTCGTCGATGTCTATGCGCTCGAGAAGGCGGTCGTCGAGCACGGCCGGAAGGTCCTCGCCGAGGCCGTGGCCGCGTGCGCCGGCGCGGGGATCGCGGCGCAGGCGCGCTTGTTGGAAATGGACCAGTTCAGCCAGCGCGTCGCCGACGCGCTGGTTGCCGAGGCGAAAGCGTGGTCGGCGGACGTCATCGTGATGGGAACTCACGGCCGGGGTGGCGCGCGCCACCTGCTCATCGGCAGTGTCGCGGAGCGTGCCGTGCGCTTGGCGCGGGTTCCCGTCCTCCTGGTCCGAAGCCGATAGACACTCGATGTTGCGGAAGCGGCAGTCATGGTTCCATATCTTCACAGGAGCGTGGTCAACGCCGCTGGAGGCGCCTCCGCAAAGGTATCGCCGACTGCAGTCGATTTGCCCACCCTGGACGGCGCCGCATCGGCGGAATTCGGTGGGCCAGGCGATCGGCGGTCTCCGGAAACCCCGGTGTGCGCAGCGGTTGCCGACTGCCTGGTAAGAACGTTTCGCGCGATCAGGCGGGGGTCGAAATTTGAATGGCAGGATAGGGCGAGGTCGACGACGATCAGCAGCGTGGCAAGGTCGACCGCTGGCGCTTCCGCGGCCTGCCCTGGGTCCAAGAGTAGGCCGCAGCCGCGGCGACATGGCGTGGAGAAGCGCGACTACAGCACCTCGACCTGCGAGAGTTCCTTGCCGTCGGGCGCCATCAGGTGCACGGCGCACGCAATGCACGGGTCGAAGCTGTGAATCGTGCGCAGGATCTCGATCGGCTGCTCCGGATCGGCCAGCCGCGTTCCCTTGAGCGCCGCCTCGTAAGGGCCTGGCTGGCCCTGCGGATCGCGCGGACCGGCATTCCACGTGCTCGGCACGACGGCCTGGTAGTTCGCGATCCGGCCGTCCTCGATCACGATCCAGTGCGCCAGGCCTCCGCGCGGCGCTTCCATGAGCCCGACGCCCTTGCAAGACCGAGGCCAGGTCGAAGGTTCCCAGCGGGCATCGTTGAAGGTCTTCAGGTTGCCGGCGCGTACGTTGTCCAGCAACTGGCCGTACCAGATCGGCATCGCATCGGCGATCAACTTCGTCTCGAGCGCGCGTGCTGCGGTTCGTCCGAGGGTCGAGAACATCGCCGTCAGCGGTAGGTCGAGGGTTCGCAGCGCGCGTGCCGCGAGTTCACGGGTCGGCTCGTGACCCTTCGCGTAGAGCACGAGCAAGCGTGCCAGCGGTCCGACCTCCATGACCTTGCCCTTCCAGCGCGGCGACTTGATCCAGGAGTACGGGCGCTGGACGTCGAGCTGTTCGTACGGTGGCTGCGGGCCCGTGTAGGCCAGCGTAGTCTCGCCGGCGTAGGGGTGCAGCCCCTTGTCCTTGCCGGCCTGGTAGTCGTACCAGGAATGGTTGACGAACTCCTTAATCTGGTCGTCCGCACGCGGGTCGATTTCGTGCAGCTCGTCCAGGTTGCGGTCGAGGATCACGGCGCCCGGAATCATGTACGACGCGCGGTCCGCGGTACCCTGGGCGGGGAAATCGCCGTACGTCATGAAGTTGCCGACGCCTTCGCCGAGTTTCGTCCAGTCCTTGTAGAAGCTGGCGATCGCGAGCACGTCGGGCAAGTAGACCTGGTCGACGAATTCGCGCATCTGCGCGATCACATTGCGGACCAGCTCGAAGCCGGCCACGTTCAGCGCGGTTCCGGCCTCGCCGCCGTGGAAGTGCGCGTGCGAGCCTGGTCCGCGCTGGCCGGATTCGAGACTGATGGCGCAAGGCACGCCGCCGACGATGAAGTTCGGATGCGGGTTCTTGCCGCCAAATATCGCATGGAGCTTGGCGACGTCGCGTTGCCATGCTAGCGCTTCCAGGTAATGTGCCACCGCCATCAGGTTCGCTTCCGGCGGTAGCTTGTAGGCCGGGTGTCCCCAGTAGCCGTTGCGGAAAATGCCGCGCTGGCCGGACTCGACGAAGACCTTCAGCCGCGCCTGGACGTCGCGAAAATAGCCGGGCGACGACTTCGCGTAGCCGCTGACCGACTGCGCGAGCTCCGAGGTGCGCGCCGGGTCGGCCTCCAGCGAGGACACGACGTCCACCCAGTCGAGTGCGTGCAGGTGGTAGAAGTGCATCACGTGGTCGTGGACATATTGCGCCGCGATCATCAGGTTGCGGATCAGTTGCGCATTCGGCGGGATCAGGATCTGCAGCGCGTCCTCGACGGCGCGCACCGAAGCGATGCCGTGAACCAGCGTACAGACGCCGCAGATGCGCTGGGCGAATGCCCAGGCGTCGCGCGGATCGCGCCCGCGCAGCACGATTTCCAGGGCCCGGACCATCGTGCCGGAACTGTAGGCTTCGCCGACGACGCCGCCATCGATCTCGGCCTCGATGCGCAGATGTCCCTCGATCCGGGTGACCGGATCGATGACGATGCGGCGGTTCACGAAGCGTCTCCTTCGTCGAGGTGATCGCCGACGAGCTCAGTGAGCCCGTGGACCTCGACCTTCATCCCGTAGTGGTCCAGGGCTTCCTCGATGACGTTGCGGCAGTTGCCGCAGGGCGTGACCAGATGCGCGACACCCGCCTTTTCGATCTGCGACTTCTTCTTCGTGAATACCCGGATGCGCAGTGCCTCGGCGCCGTGGTTCGCCGAGACGCCGCCGCCGCCGCAGCAGCACCAGTTCAGCATCCCCTGATCCTCCGTTTCGCGGATCTTCGAGGCGACTGCCTTCAGCAGGGTGCCCGGTTGCTCGACGACCCCGCCGCGGCGCACGATCTGACAGGGGTCGTGCAGGGCCACAGGCTCGTCGAACGTACCCTTGGTCCGAAGCTTCCCTGCGCGCCGCAGCTCATCGATCAGCTCCAGCACATGGACGACGCGGAACTTGTAGGGCCGTCCGATCAGGTTCGGCCCCTCCCAGCGTAGCGCCGAGTAGGCATGGCCGCATTCGGGGCTGACGACGAATTTGACACCCAGCGTCTCTGCGGCGTCGACGATCCGGCTGACGATCTGCTTCGCGAGATCCGAGACGCCGATCTGGATCCCGCTGTTGGTCGCCTCGTAGGCGGTTGACGAGACGGTCCAGGTCAATCCGGCCTGACGGAAAATCTTGGCAAGCGCGCCAAGGTACTCGGGAGAACCGACGATCTCCATCGACGACATCACGACCAGGTAGTCGCTGCCGGCCCGGTCGACCGGGATCTCGGCGCCGCTGTCATCGCGCTGGTGCTGGACGACCTTCAGGAAGGCCGGCGGCTTGATGCCCATCGGGCTGCCCTGTTCGATCGTACGGCGGGTCGCGTCGACCAGGCCTTTCGGCGCGTGGCCGGCGATCGCCAGTCCTTCGCGGATCTTGCGGATCATCGCCGCGATGTCGTTGCCGACCGGGCAGACCATCGAGCAGCGGCCGCACAGCGTACAACTGTCGTAGACCAGCTCGCTCCAGCGCGCGAAGTCCGCATCGGCGAGCGGCCGCGCGAGTCCCGCGAGCCGCGCGAGACGACCGAAGAGCGTGAATTCCTGGCGCCAAAGCCGCTTCAGCGGCTCGAGTTTGCGGATCGGCGTGTACTTCGGGTCGCCGGTCTCGGTGTAGAACAGGCAGGCGTGGGCGCAGAGACCGCAGCTCATGCAGCTCGAAAGGTAGGCGGCGGTCGGCGCATCCATGACTTCGCGCAGCAGGTCGACGCCACGTTCGAACGATGCGCTCATGTCACGACTCCCTTGCGCGCCGCGATCGCACCGGCGTACCAGCGGGCCAGCAGCAGCGTGTACGCGTGCGACAGTTTCGTGAACGGCACAGCCGCGAGCAGCAGTTCGACGCTCAGGATGTGCACGGCGAGCATCGCGGTATACGGCAGTAGCAGGTGATGGAACGCGCAGTAGCCGGTGGCGAGTGGAACGAAGGTCAACGCCCAGACGAGATAGTCTTCCACGGTCGAGAGCCTGCGGCGCACCGGATCACGCAGCCGATAGACCAGGACCATGAGGAGCGCGACAAGTGCCACGAGCGCGGCCGCGTCGACCAGCGGGGACGGCAGGCCCGGCCAGGCCAGCCCGAGGATTCGCCGCAGCAGTTCGAGGTGGGGTACGAAGAGCGCGACGCTGGCCAGCAGCCCGAGATGAAACAGGTAGCCGAGGATGAACAGTGCGGGTGCGGTGCGAAAGACGCTCGCCGGCGGAATCGAGCGCATAACGACGGTTCGCCATCCTGAGCCGCGCGTCGCCGTGCGTGGCTCGGACAGGTCCGGCCTGCGGCCCAGCGAAAGGATCTCGAACATTCGCAGCAACACGCCGGCGATCAGGATCGCGACCGACCACTGCAGGCCCGGGCCGCGCACCCAGACCAGGAACTGCATCGCGCTCATCGGGCCACCTTATCGCTGCAGTCGATCGACTGTGAGCCGCCGTGGCGGCCCGGCGGGCTCATAGGGGTTTCTCCAGGTCTGCAACGGCCGCCGGCTGATGGACCTGGCGTGCTGCTGCCTTGCGTCTCCGGTTGGCGATCGCCATCGCGGCACCGGCGGCGGCGCCGGCCGCGGCGACCGACAGGGTGACCGCCGGATCGAGGTGGATCGGCGCGGAAAGCGGCGCGTAGAAGCTGCCTGCGTCCCAGAAGCCGGGCTCCGAGCAGCCGAGGCAGCCGTGCCCCGATTGGATCGGAAAGCTGGCCCCGTCGTTCCACCTGGTCGTCGCACAGGCGTTGTGCGTTGTCGGTCCCTTGCAGCCGAGCTTGAATAGGCACCAGCCGCTGCGTGCGCCCTCGTCATCGAAGCTGTCGGCGAACTTGCCCTGATCGTAGAACGGTCGCCGGTAGCAGCGGTCGTGGATCGTGTCGCTGTAGTACGCCAGTGGCCGGCCGAGGCCGTCGAGCTCCGGAACAGCGCCGAACATCAGGTAGTGCGCCAGCACGCCGGTGATGACCGTCGGAATCGGCGGGCAGCCCGGCACGTTCACGACCGGCTTGTCCTTGACGATCCGGGCGATCGGCACGGCACCGGTCGGGTTCGGTACGGCGCCGGGCACGCCGCCGTACGCCGCGCAGGATCCGATTGCGATGACGGCCGCGGCGCCTTTTGCGGCCTCCTGCAGCATCTCGAGGTTAGTGCGCCCGGCAATCGTCGAGTAGATGCCGCCGTCCTTCAGCGGAACCGAGCCGTCCGCCAGCAACAAGTAGTCTCCCGCCGATTCCGCCTCGGCTGCGGCGCGCGCGCCCTCCGCCGCCGTGCCCGATGCCGCCATCAACGTGTGGTGATAGTCGAGCGAGACGTGCTCGAGGATCAGGCTCTCGAGCGTCGGGTTATGCGAGCGCGTCAACGATTCGGTGCAGCCGGTGCATTCCTGGAACGACAGCCAGATGACCGATGGCCGGCGCGCCGCGGATATTGCGGCCGCGAGCGCCGGCACCGCGTCCAGCGGAAGTCCGAGCGTCGCCGCGGTGGCGGCGCAGAACTGAAGGAAGCGGCGCCGGCTGACGCCGTTCCGGCGAAGATGCTCGTCGAGAGCAGATCGGGTCATCGCATGGGCCTCGATGCCGCGCTTGCACCGCGCGGTCCGGTCGCGGTGCGCGGCCGCCGCGTTTCTGGGCGGCATGTCGACACTGTGGCGCGCGGCGCCGCCTGATCATTGACTTCGAGCAAGTGCCGCCCCCGCCGGTCGATTCTGCGCGGGAGTAACTCCTTCGGGTAGCTCAGTCCAGAGGCGCCGCGATCGCGTGCGCCAGCACGTCGTGTGCAGCCAGCGCATCGCGCAAGGCGACGACTTCGCCGACAATGATCAGCGTCGGTGGGCATAGCGCGCGGGCCGACGCGAGGGCCGCAAGCGTGGCGAGCGTCCCGACGACGACGCGCTGCGTCGGCAGGCTCGCGTGCTGGACGACGGCCGCCGGTGTGTCCGGCGCCCGCCCGTGCTCCATCAGGCGTGCACACAAGTGCGGCAGCCCGAGCAAGCCCATGTAGATGACGAGCGTGTGGTGCGGTCGTGCCAGCGCCGGCCAGTCCAGGTCCATGCTGCCGTCCTTCAAGTGCCCGGTCACGAAGGTGCAGCCTTGCGCGTGATTGCGGTGCGTCAGCGGAATTCCGGCGCAGGCCGACGCGCCCAGCGCCGCGGTGATGCCTGGAACGATGTCGAACGGCACGCCGGCGGCAGCGAGTGCCTCGAGCTCCTCGCCGCCGCGACCGAACATGAAGGGGTCGCCACCCTTCAGGCGCAGCACCCGGCGGCCGCGCCGCGCGAGATCGACGAGCAGCGCGTTGATCTGCGCCTGGGGCAGCGTGTGGTCATTGCGCCGCTTGCCGACGAGAATCCGCTGGGCCGTCGACGGCAGGAGGTCCAGGATCCGCGCTCCCACCAGGTGGTCGTAGAGCACGACATCGGCCTGCGCGATCAGTCTCGCGGCGCGCACGGTCAGCAGGTCGGGATCGCCGGGGCCGGTACCGACCAGCGTGACGTGGCCGAGACCCTGCATCGGCGCGCGCAGTGCGAGGATGGTCTGGGCCGGGCGCATGTCCATCGTCGATTCCGTGGTTGCCGGGCTGGGGATCTCTAGTGCTCGCCCTTGGTGGGCAGCAGGCCGGCGAGCCGGTTGCCCTGCTTCTGCGGACCGCCGTTCGGGAACAGCTCGTGCAGCGCGTGGTTGCTGCCGTGACGCGTGCCCCAGACTCTCTGGAAATGGCGGATCATCACGCGCACTTGGGCCTGCACGCCATGCGCGTGGAAGTAGTCGCGCAGGTAGCGGATCACTTCCCAGTGGGCCGGCGTCAACTCCAGCGCTTCGGCCTCGGCCTGAGCGCGCGCGACGGCCTCGCTCCAGTCGTCGAGATTCCGCAGGTAGCCCTCGGAGTCGGTTGTCACCATCCGGCCGGCGACCAGGAACTCGCGACGCGTCATCGTATTTACGCCACCGCCCGCACCGCGCGCGCCGGCGGCATCGGCACGGCGGCACACCCGGCGCGCCGTGCAAAGGCGACGAACTGGCGGGCCCAGCAGCATGCGCCGGCGCTACGCAGGTGCGTGTAGGACGCGACCAGGTTGCGATGGACCAATCCGTCGTGCCGGCCGTCGATGCCATGGCCACGTCGCACGCGCCACGCAAACCGCACATCCGGCGGCAGGTTGTCCAGGCTGGAGTAGTGGAACTCGTGGCCGCGTACCGCGGTTGCCCCGTCCGTCGTTGCCGGCCAGGGCGCATGGCCAGTGGCTTCGAGTTCGACATAGCCGCGGCCCACCGGCCGCGGATGCATCCGAACGTCGCCGGCAATTGCGCCGACCATGGCGTAGCGGTGTCCGGCGACGGTCAGGCTGCGCGCCAGATACATGAGGCCGCCGCATTCCGCGTAGGTCGGAAGGCCCGCGTCGATCGCCGCTGCGAGCTCCGTTCGGAGGGTCGCATTGGCCTCGAGGGCCGCGGCCGCGGTTTCGGGAAAGCCGCCACCGATGAAGAGCGCGTCGATCGGCGGCAGGCGCGCATCGCGCAGGGTGTCGAAGAACACCAGCTCGGCGCCCGCGGCGCGCAGCGCGTCGAAGTCGTCGGCATAGTAGAAGCCGAACGCCCGGTCGCGTGCGATGCCGATGCGCACGCGCGCATGCGAGGCGTTCGGCGCGTGCGGGCGGCGCGCCGCATGGCGATCGGCTGCTGTCGGGGCCGTTCGCGCCGCCGCGAGCACCGCATCGAGGTCGACCTGGTCGGCGATCGCTGCGCCGATCCGCTCGACCGCGGCGCTCGCGCCGGCGTGTTCGGTGGCGGGAATCAGCCCCAGGTGACGCTCGTCGAGCGCAAGCGCATCCGATTCCTGGATCGCCCCGAGAACTCGGACATCGGTGTAGTGCGCGATGACGGCGCGCAGCTTTGCCTCATGGCGCGCGCCGCCCAGGCGGTTCAGGATCACGCCGGCGATGTGCACGTTGCGATCGAAGGCCTGGTAGCCGAGAATCAGCGGCGCGATGCCGCGCGTCATGCCCCGCGCATCGAGGACCAGCGCGACCGGTGCACGCAGTGCGACGGCGACGGCCGCATTGCTGTTGCTGCCGTCGAGCGCCAATCCGTCGTACAGGCCCTTGTTGCCCTCGATCAGCGCGAGGTCGGTGCCGGTGCTGCGTCGCGCGAAAGCACCCGTCATCTCGGCGAGCGGCGACAGGTGCGGATCCAGGTTGAAGCACGGGCGACCGGATGCCTGGGCGAGCCACAACGGATCGATGTAGTCGGGGCCCTTCTTGAAGGTCTGAACCGCCAGTCCCCGGGCGCTGAATGCCGCGGCGAGTCCGACCGTGACCATTGTCTTGCCGGAGGACTTGTGGGCGGCCGAGACCATCAGGCAGGCGGTCATCCGAACGCTTCCTTGGGGGCGCCCAGCCAGGCGATGGGCCGGCGATCCCAGAGGCGCTGCGCGAGTCGCTGCGCCTCGGCGACGTCCTGCGCCTCGCCGATCGCAACCAGCGCAATCGCCGCGGTACCGGTCACGGCCGCCTCGGCGTACGAATCCCGCAGGTCTCCGCGCCAGACCGCGGCGAGGCGCCGGACGTCCATCGTCGCGTCGCGCGGATGCCGAGCGCCATCGAACATCGGCGGCCATTCCTCGTCGCGCGCCACGCCGTCGAGCATCCACTTGACCCGGCATGGCAGGTCGGGATTGCGCTCGCTCTCGCCGCCGTCGCCCTTGACGATCGCGCAGCGCGCGTCGCCCAGCAGCCGCGCGGCTTCCTGGTGCAGCACGTGGTAGTGCGGGTGGAAGACGCCCTGGATCGACGCCGCCGCGTGCAGGGGGTTCAACATCCTGATGACCGTATGCACGGGTGAGCGCAGCCCGATAAGGGGCTTGAGCTGCAGCAGTTCGTGCAACTGCGGCTGCAGGTCGCGCAGCTCGACGAAGGCGAAGTGGCGGCGGCGGATCCGCTCGGCCGCGGCGGCGAGCGAACGGCTGGGCGCGATGCCCAGCGCGCGCAGCGCCTGCGGCACGAACGTCCGTTCCGGATCGTAGCCCTCGGTGCCGTGCATGAACATCGGCAGGCCATGGGCCGCAAGCAGTAGCGCCGCGAGCAGGAACCACGGAAGTTGCCGGCGCTTGCCGGCGTAAGCGGACCAGTCCAGCCGAACCGCCGGCGCGTCGATTTCGTCCCGTCCTTGCAGCGACGCGCGCGCCGCCGCCGCCAGCCCGGCGGTCTCGGCGGGCGTCTCGATCTTGACGCGCATCAGCGTCAGGAACGCGCCGAGTTGCACCGGCAGGACCTCGCCCGCGAGGATCATGCGCATCGCGGTCCTCGATTCGTCGAAAGTCAACGCGCGCGAGCCCTGCGGACCCTTGCCCAGGGCGCGGATGAAGCCGGCGAACGGATGCTCGTTCATCGATCGGTTGTCCCGTTCAATCCTGCGTCGCCGGCGTGGTGGGACCGGTGAGGAAGTCGTCTTCGGGGACGAAGTGCAACGCACGCACGCCGATCGCCGTCAGCAGGAACGCAGCCCCGATCCCGCCGAGGCCCAGCACGAACTCGGGCAGCTTGGGCACGTAGCTGGCGATCGCACCATCGAAGAATTCGCTGCTTGCGGAGAATCCAGGGAATATCTCGAGCGGGAAGGCCTGCCCGCCGACGATGAAGACGTACAGTTGAGCGAACGCGCCGATGACCACCATCCCCGAGGCGACGACCGCGGCACGACGGCCGCGCGGCAGCGGGCTGAACAGCACGGCCGCCGGAAGGACGCTTCCGACGACCACGTAGCCGCTCCAGAAAAGCCATGTCAACGTTCCACCGTCGAGAAGGATGAACCGCTCGAATGCATGCTGGCGCGCCCAGTACAGGTTGGTCAGGTGGTAGATCGCGACGAAATACAGGCTCGCGAGGACGAACACGCCGAGCAGGCGCGCCATCCTGGTCTGGACCGCGGGCGGCAGCCGCATTCCGTTCCACGCGTAGATGAACGACTGGACGATCAGGAACACCGCCAGCCCCCACCCGAACGACAGCACGATGAACATCGGTGCCAGCAATGCCGACTGGTAGGCCTGACGCGCGACCAGGAAACCGAAGATCGACCCGGTGCCGGTGGTCAGCACGAAACGCCAGAAGAACGCCGCGAGTCCGGCCAGCTTGGAATAGGGCGTCATGCGACGCTCCATCATCGTCCAGAGATAGGCCGTGACGATCGCGAACATTCCGGAGTACAGGAAGACGTTCCAAGCAAAAACCGAGCGGAAGTTGAAGTGTGTCGCCGCGACGACGACGCGCTCCGGGCGCCCGAGATCGAGCATCAGAACCATCAAGCCCCCGGCCAGCATCGCCAGCGACAGCAGGCCCGACAGTGGCGCACGCGCCTTGTAGACCGGTTTGCCGAACACCGAGCCGATCGACGCCACGTTCAGCACGCCGGAGGCGGCGACGATCAGGAAGATCGCGAAGACGTGCGGCACGCCCCAGACGACCTGGTTCGACATGCCGGTCACTGCGTGTCCCCGCTCCTCGATCCGGTGCGCCGCACCCAGTCCGGCGGCGGTCAGCAGGGCCCCGGCTGCCACCAGCAGCCAAAATACGCGCTGCTCGATCCGCGGGAATCTGCTGGCGCGCATCGTCAGAGGCCCTGGTAGCGGACTCCCGGGTCGAGCCCGAGATCGGCACGCAGCTGGGAACTGGCGACCGCGCGTATCCGGCGGGCGATCTCGCTGTCCGGGTTGTTCAGGTCGCCGAACGTCATCGCGCCATGGCCTGCCGCGGCGCACGCGTCGACGCACGCTGGTGTCTGGCCGCGATCGACGCGATGGACGCACAAGGTGCAGCCCTCGACGCAGCCCTTGCCGCGCGGTACATCGGGATTCTGGTTCGTGACCGGTTCGTGGACGAACGAACGCGCCTTGTACGGGCAGGCCATCACGCAGTACCGGCAACCGATGCAGCTGTGCCGGTCGACCAGCACGATGCCGTCGTTGCGCTTGAACGACGCACCGGTCGGGCAGACGTCGACGCATGGCGGATCGGCGCAGTGCTGGCACATCACCGGCGCCGACGCCGCGCGACCCGTGCGGATCTCCTTCAGCTCGACCTTGCGGATCCAATGCGGGCGCTGCGCGTTGTCGATCGGCGTATCGAGCGCGTTCTCGCGGGCACAGGCGTCGATGCAGTCGCGGCAGCCGGGCTCGCATTGGGTCGTGTCGATGAGCAGGCCCCAGCGGACCTCGCCGCTGGCAACGCGCTTCGGGTCGCGCGCTTGCGCGACCTCGATCAGTCGGATGCCCGGCGCAAGCGCGATGCCGGCGAGCGCGGCCGCGCCGGCGCCGATCAGCGCCCGGCGCAGCGCAATTGCGGTGTCGTTCGGCGTGGGGCTCATCGTTTGGCACGCGCCGATATGGCGATCGTGTTCGCGGCGGGACCGCTCGTCGCGGCGGTCGTTCGTTTCGGGCTGTGGCACTCGAAGCAGTCGAGCTGCACCGCCGCGTAGGTATGGCAGCCCTGGCAGAACGCCTGATCGCTGCCGATCACGGAGCCGGTGGTCCGGCTCGCGTGGCAAGCCACGCACTCTTTGAGGTTGACGGTCGTTCCGCGCTCGCCCAGGTGGACCGTACGGTCGCGCTGGTGCTTCAGCATGTCGGGGTGCCGACGCCGCATCTCGCCGGCCGGCGCGAGGCAGTGCCCGCCGCCCTCGACGAGGATCGCCGGCAGCGGCGTGCGTTCGCCCCCGGCCCGGCTGACCGGAGGCCAGAACATGCCGCCAAGACACAACAGCGCGGCCAGCGTGATGCGCTGGGCCGTTGCGGCGTGCGTCGGCGACGAGCGAGCCATGTGGCGTGCGGTCCGGGGCGGCTATTCGCCCAGTCCCATCTGGATGTAGCCGGTCGGACAGACGTCCCTGCAGATGTGGCAGCCGATGCACTTTGCGTAGTCGGTGTCGACATAGCGCCCGAGCGTCGATTCCCTCTTGTTCACCTTGAAGACCGCGGTCTGCGGACAATAAACGACGCAGTTGTCGCACTCGAAGCACATCCCGCAACTCATGCAACGCTTCGCTTCGGCAACCGCCTGTTCCTCGGAGAGCGCATCGATGCGTTCCTCGAAGTTGCCGAGCGCCGAGTCCGCGTTCAACGTCACGATGCGGCGCCTCGTCCGGGCGACGTAGTTGAAATGACCCAGGAACAGCTCGTCATGTGGTATCACGTAGCGTTCGGAACGGTTCTCGTAGTTGTGTATGCCGATCCGGCTCGAATCGGTGCCCCGCATTGGCTCGGTGGCTGGCGCGATCTGCAGGCCCTTCTCGACCATCTTGCGGGCGAGGTCGAAGACATGGACGTCGATCTTCGGGCGCTTGAGAGGCTCTTCGCCACGCAACATCCGGTCGATCCCGTCGGCCGCAATGGCGCCGTGACCGATGGCCGTCGTCAGCAGGTGAGGGCGAATGACGTCGCCGCCGGCGAATACGCCCGGCTTGCCGGCGACCTGGTAGTTGCGGTCGGCCGCGACCGCGCCGCGGCCGGCGTCGAATTCCTCGAGGCCGGTGAAATCGACGGCCTGGCCGATGGCCGAGACGATCAGGTCGGCCGGAATGTCCTCCTCGGAGCCTTCGATGGTCGTGATCTCGAGCCGACCGGCGTTCATCTTCGCGTCGCAGCGGGCGAGGCGCAGCGCGGTCGCGCGGCCATCGGCGCCGCGCACGATGCCGACCGGAACCAGGCTCCCGCGCAGCGCGATGCCCTCGGCCTGCGCCTGCTCGACCTCGTGCCGATTGGCCTGCATCTTGTCGATCGGAAAGACCGACGTCAGCGTGACCTGTGCGCCCTGCTTGCGGGAGACCTCGGCGACGTCGTGCGCGAGATGCCCTGCGATCGCCTTCTCGAGATCGGTCGGTTTCGCGTGCTCGATGTGGCCGAGGCGGCGCGCGACGGTCGCGACATCGATCGACGTATCGCCGCCGCCGACGACCACGACGCGCCTGCCGACGTGCTGCAGGCGCCCGTCGTTGAAGGCCTTCAGGAACGCCGTGGCCGTCACGATATTCGGTGCCGCCGCGTCGTTGATCGGCAGCGCGCGGCCCGACTGCGCGCCGAGCGCGAGGAAGATCGCGTCGTGATCGGTGCGCAACTGGTCGACCGTGATATCGGTTCCGATCCGGCAGCCGGTGCGCGCCGAGACGCCGAGTTCCAGGATCCTCCCGATTTCCGCGTCGAGGAGCGGGCGCGGCGTCCGGAAACCCGGAATCCCGTAGCGCATCATTCCGCCGAGTTGATCGTGCTCGTCGAAGATCGTGACCGCGTGCCCTTTCAATGCGAGCTGGTAGGCGCAGGACAGTCCGGCGGGCCCGCCGCCGATCACTGCGACGCGCTTGCCGCTGCGCGTCGATGGCGCCGCATACTTCAGTCCCTGGGCGATCGCCCAGTCGCCGAGGTAATGTTCGACCGAATTGATGCCGACATGGTCTTCGACTTCGTTGCGGTTGCACCCGGTCTCGCAAGGTGCGGGGCAGACACGGCCCATGACGGCCGGGAACGGATTGGCGGCTGTCAGTCGGCGCCAGGCGTATTCCTGCCAGGGGACGCCCGCGGGCGGCTTCTCGGTGCCGCGCACGACGGCGAGGTAGCCGCGAATGTCTTCGCCCGAAGGGCAGCTGCCCTGGCATGGCGGCGTCGACTGGACGTAGGTCGGGCATTTGTGCGACCAGCTTGCCTGGAAGATCTGCTCGCGCCAGGCGCCGACGTGGCGTTCGCCGTCGCGGTAGCGGCGGAAATTGAGTGGCTTGGCATCGAGCTTCTCGGGATTCGCGGACATCGATCTCTCCAGCCGGCACGCCGGCACGCTCTGCTAGGCGTCGGCGGTCCCCGCCCGGGCCTTCGTATCGGACTGCGCGGCTGGACTCATTTCAGGCGGATCGCCGCGCTGACGAGCTGGTGGACGCCGCCGACCAGCCGCATGTCGAATCCGTAGTAGGGCAGCACCTTCGTGAACTGCGCCTTGCAGATCGCGCAGATCGTCGCCATGAAATTGACGCCGTGGCTGTTGACGCGCTCGCGCAAAGCCTCCATGCGCGGCAGCGCGCCCTTGACGCGCAGCTCCAGCAGCTCGTCGGTCAGCAGGCCGCCGCCGCCACCGCAGCAGTAGGTTCGCTCGCGCGTCGTTCCGGGAGCCATTTCGACGTAGTGGTTCACGACGGCGCGGATCACGTTGCGCGGAATTTCGAACGCGTCCTGCGGCGTATCGCCCATGGCGGCGCCGCGCGCGACATTGCAGGAGTCGTGGAACGTCACGATCCGGTGATCGTTCTTCTCCCGATCGAACTTCAGCGCGCCGCGCCGGATCAGGTCCCAGGTCAGCTCGCAGATGTGCATCGGCTGGCGAAAGTTCGGATCGAGCTGGGACTGGAGCTGGATCGCGTAGGGATCCTTGGCGCCGGCGCCGATCCCGACCAACGTGTTCCAGAAGCTGTAGGCGACGCGCCACGCGTGACCGCATTCGCCGACGACGATGCGCTTGACGCCGAGCTCGATGGCGGCTTCGCGGATCCGCAGCGCGATCAGGCGCAGTTGCTCGAAATTGCCGATGAACATTCCGAAATTGCCGGCCTCGGAGGCCTTCGACGACAGCGTCCAGCGGATCCCGGCCGCGTGAAAGACCTTCCCGTAGCCGATCAGACTTTCGACGTGCGGTTCCGCGAAAAAATCGGCCGATGGTGTCACCAGCAGCACCTCGGCGCCCGCCTCGTCGAGCGGGTAGCGCACGTCGACGCCGGTCTCCTCCTTGACGTCCTCTTCGAGCCCGAGCAGCGTGTCGGCGAGCGCCGGCCCCGGCAATCCGAGGTTGTTGCCGATGCGGTGCACCTTCCCGATGATCTCGTTCGAGTACTTCTGGCCGATGCCGATCGAATCGAGGATTTCCCGTCCGGCCATCGTGACCTCGGCGGTGTCGATGCCGTAGGGGCAGAAGACCGAGCAGCGCCGGCACTCCGAACACTGGTGGTAGTAGCTGTACCACTGGTCGATCAATTCGCGCGTCAACTCGCGCGCGCCGACCAGCCGCGGGAAGAGCCGCCCGGCAACCGTGAAATAGCGCCGGTAGACACCGCGCATCAACTCCTGGCGCGCGACCGGCATATTCAGCGGATCGCCGGTGCCAAGGAAATAGTGGCACTTGTCGGTGCAGGCACCGCAGTGCACGCAGGCGTCCATGAATACCTGCAGCGACCGGTACTTGCCGAGCAACTCGCCCATCTTCCCGAGCGCGTGCTCCTTCCAGTCCTGGCGCAGTTCGCCGGGGAAGCCGATGGCCTGCTGGATCTTGTCGTTTGCGATGTAGGGCTTGGAACTTCCCATCGCGCCGGCGGAGAGCGCGGGGATCTCGCCGAATTCACGCAGGGAAGGAGCCTTGACCTCGGCGGCTGCCATCTCAGCGCTTCCCGTCGAGCGCCGCGGCCCAGGCGGCCTGGTGGCGCGCCTCGCGCGGATTGTTGACCTGGTTTCGGGTCGGCGAGAAGAACACGCCGGGTGCGTGCAACAGCTTGCTGAACGGGAACACGAGCATCAGCCCGGCGACCAGCGACAGGTGAACGAAGAGCAATGGATCCGCAGGCAACGGCTGCGGTTCGAGACGCAAAAGACCCAGGAAGAACGCCTTGACGCCGACGACGTCGGTGTGAACGACAAACTTCATTGCCAGCCCGGAAAGTGCGATCAGCAACAGCAGCACCAGCATCAGGTGGTCAGATGGTGTCGATATGTACCGGATGCGCTCGACCAGGAAACGGCGCGCCCAGAGCCCCGTGAGCCCGGCGACCATCGCAAGCGCGCCGAGGATGCCGATGGGCTGGAGCATGACGACCCAGGACCAGACCGGCTGGGTGAAGTAGCGCAGGTGTCGTAGCAGCACGACGAGCAGCGCGAAATGAAAGATCCAGCCGAAGAACCAGATCCAGAGATTGGCCTTGAAGAGGCTCTCGAAAAAAAAGACCTCGCGCGCCATCCGTGCAATGACCCCGATGCGGGTGGCCGGCGCGGGCGTCGTCGGGATCTTCAGCGGCGCCGGCACGCGGGCATACCGTGCGACGGCGACGACGAGCCCGCCCGCGCAGACGGCAAATGCAAGATAGAACAGTACGCTGAAGGTGATCGAAGCGACGGTCACGATGGCGCCCCGAGGAATCTGCGGCTCGGCACAGGTTGGGTGCGGGCGCCAGCGCGGTCCGCCGCGGCCTCAGACGCAGCCGGTCGGCTTCGGCAGGCCCGCGATCTTGCAGGCCTGCTTGGCGGGACCGTAGGGAAAGAGTTCGTAGAGATACTGGCTGTTGCCCTTCTCGGGACCGAGCGTCTTGCCGATGGCCTTCGTCAGCACGCGGACGGCCGGCGCGATCTGGTATTCGTCGTAGTACTTGCGCAGGAAGTTCACGACCTCCCAGTGCTGATCGCTCATGGCGATGTTCTCGGACTTCGCGATGCTGTTCGCGACGTCCTCGGTCCAGTCGCCGAGGTTGACGAGATAGCCTTCCTCGTCGGTCTCGACGGACCTGCCGTTCGATTCGATGGTGCCCATGATTGCTCCTTGCGCTCCGTTTTCCCTACAGCCAGGAATGAGTCCTGGAATGCTCGACGACCAGATCGACGAAGCCGCCGTAGTCCACCGCCGTAACGCCGTCGACCACCAGGCCATCGACTCCGCGTGCCTCGAGATCCGGTTGCAGGACATAGACCTTCATGCGCTGCATCGCGTCGACGATGGCACGGGCAGATGCGTGGCCGCGGCATGCGGCGTAAACGGCGTCCTCGATCAGCAGCAGCGCGCCGCCGCGCGCCACCCGCAGGCAGGATTCGAGCGACGAACGTTCCAGGGGCGACTTGTTGACGATATTCAGCACAATGTCCTCGTCAGAAGCTCAGCACGACGTCCTGCTGCTCGATCAGCGCGCCCAAATCCTCGTGCGACAGGACCGTCACCGGAACCAGGAGGTCCTCCGCTGAAAGGCCGCGGGCGGAAAGCGATTCGCGCTCGGCGTAAAGCTGGTCGACGTCGTAGTCCTCGAGCGCCCGGAAGGTCGGTGAAAAGTTCTTCGTCTCGATGCCCTTCGGCTTCTGCCCTTTGCGCAGCTGGTAGACGCCGTCGTCCATGAACGCAAGCGCGATCTGCTGGTCGAATGCCGCCGCGATCAACACGACTTCCAGCGATTCGAGTGCGTAGATCGTGCCGTAGGGCGCACGGCGATTGACCAGCATGAACTTCTTCGCGGCGGCTTCGCTCACGATGCTCCCTTCCCGTGCATGTCAATCACCGAAGACCACGATGCGGTCCGCCTTGATGCCGGCGTCGACCAGCTGTCCGAGTCCCGCGATCCGGAATCCGGGGGCCAGGTTCTCTTCCTTGATGCCGCGTCGCATGGCCGCGGCGACGCAAACTACAAGATCGATCTTGTGCTCCGCCGCCAGTGCGCTCCAGCGCTGGACGATGTTGCGGTCGTCCTGCGGCGGCTCGGTGAGTCGGCTCGCGTTGAGGACGCCGTCGTGATAGAAGAACACGCGCAGGATCTCCTGGCCCTTGGCCAGTGCCGCCTTGCAGAACAGGTAAGCCGAGTCGGCGGCCTGGTGCTGGTAGGGGCCCTCGTTGACGAGAATGCCGATCTTCACGTGGTGACTCGCCGGGGGTTCAGAAGCGGATATGTGTCGACGCGTTCAGGTTCACGCGCGCGCCGCGCCAGTCGTCGATCAGGTACTTCGTGAACGGCAGGCCGGTCTTCTCGAAGAATCGCGGCCAGCCGATTCGCTCGATCCAATCGGACATGCGCTCCCAGTACTGCGCATCCTCCTTGTAAGTGAACAGGATCTTGCGGACGACCGCGTTGACCTCGGGCCAGCGAGGCGGATTGTTCGGCAGCCCGGCGGCGACCATCTTCATGAAAGTGGGCTTGGCGCGCGCGTTCGAATTCTTGCCGCCGACCCATATCGCGAATTTCGAGTACTCGGGGTCGTTGATCTGCATCGGCGGGCAGGGCGGGTAGCAGGCTCCGCAGCAGATGCACTTCTTTTCGTCTACCTCGAGCGAGGGCTTGCCATTGACCAATGCCGGCCGGATGGCCGCGACCGGACAGCGCGCGACGACGGCCGGACGCTCGCAGACGTTGGCGACCAGATCGTGGTTGATCTTCGGCGGCTTCGTGTGCTGGACGATGATCGCGATGTCGGCTTGGCCGCCACAGTTGATCTCGCAGCAGGAGGTCGACAGGTGCACGCGGTGCGGCATTTCCTCGTGGCGGAATTCGTGGACCAGGTCGTCCATCAGGGCCTTGACGACGCCCGACGCATCGGTTCCGGGAATGTCGCAATGCAGCCAGCCCTGCGTGTGCGCGATCATCGAGACCGAGTTGCCGGTTCCGCCGACCGGGAATCCCTCGGCCTCGAGCCTGGCGACGAGCGGCGCCACCTTGTCCACCGACGAGACCATGAACTCGATGTTCGAGCGGATCGTGAAGCGGACGTGCCCTTCGGCGTAGACGTCGGCGATGTCGCACAGCTTGCGCACCGTGTGCACGTCCATCTGGCGCTGGGTGCCGGCGCGCACCGTCCAGACCTCGTCGCCGCCGTGGGCCACGTGATGCAGGACACCAGGGCGAGGCCGGTCGTGGTATTTCCAGTTGCCGTAGTTCTTCTTCAGCAGCGGGTGCAAGTACTGCTGGTTATCGGGGACGCCGCTCTCGATGGCGCGCCGCATTGCCTGCTTCTGGACCTGGACCTGGGCCGGGGTCTCGTTCATCGTCGTCCTCCGTTCACGCCGATGCGTCGGGTGCGGTCGAGCCGGTGGCTTTCGCTGTCTTGGCGGCTTCCAGCCGGGCGACCTCGTCGTCCCAACCGTCCATCCGCACGTAGGGGTTGGTGCGCGGGCAGGCCACCATGCTCGGATCGACTTCCAGACCGAGTGCATCGAGAAAGTTGACCAGGCCGATCCGTTCGATCATCTCGCCGGTGCGTTCGTGCTCGAGCGCGTTGTCGGCGAAGAAGTCAATGATCTTCTGCCCCAGTTCGACGAGCTTTTCGCGGTCCTCGTCGGTCGCGAGCTTGATGAACGGGACCACGACGGTGCCCATCATGTCGCCGATCTTCAGCGTGCGCTTGCCGCCGACGAGGATCGTCGCGCCCTTGTCCTGTCCCGGCGCCAAGCCGCCGGTGATCACGTTGATGCAGTGCATGCAGCGGACGCAGTCGTGATTGTCGATCTGCAGTGCCTGGGCATCGTCGAGCTTGACCGTCGTCAGGTTCGCGGCGGATCCCATCCCGGCAACCGGGACGATCCGTATCGCCTTGGTCGGGCAGCGCGCAACGACGTCGTTGACGAGTTCGCCGATGCCGTGGCGCGCGAACCACTTCCGGACCAATGGTTCGTCGGCGCGAATATTGTCTCGCCAGGTGCCGATGACGGCCATGTCGGCGCGCTGGATCGAGTTCATGCAGTCGTTCGGGCAACCGGAGAACTTGAACTTGAACTTGTACGGCAGCGACGGGCGATGGATGTCGTCGAGGAAGCTGTTGATCACTGCGCGGTGGGCTCGGGCCTCGTCGTAGCACGATTGCTCGCAGCGTGCCGCGCCGACGCAGGACATCGACGTGCGCACCGCAGGTCCCGCGCCGCCCAGGTCGAAACCGAGTTCGTTGATCTCGTCGAACGCCTTCTGCACATTGGCGCTCGTCGCGCCCTGGAACATGATGTCGCCGGACTGACCGTGAAACGCGATCAGTCCGGAGCCGTGGCGCTCCCAGGCGTCGCACAGCTTGCGCAGGACCTCGGTCGTATAGTGCATTCCGGGAGGTGGCATCACGCGCAGGGTGTGAAACTCCGCGGCGTCCTTGAAAACCGGCTGGTCGTTCGCGTCCTTGAGCTCCGTGAAGCGCGGAATGACGCCGCCGCCGTAGCCAAAGACGCCGACGGTGCCGCCTTTCCAGTATCCCTTGCGTGTCCGGTACGACGTCTCGAGCTGACCGAGCACATCGACGACGTAGTCCTTGTCGTTGGCGAGGCGCTTCAGTCCGGTCACGAAGCTCGGCCAGGGCCCGCTCTCGAGTTCGTCGAGCATCGGCGTCGGATGTTGAGGCTTGGCCATTGTCTCGTCTCCTTCGAGGTCCCGCCTGGGCGCGCTTCGACATCGGCGCACCGGTCTGCTGTCGCGTGCACAGCCGGTCGAACTGCGCGGTCATCGTCATCGACACCGCGAATGCCGCTGCGTGAAGAAGCGTAAGCGGCGTCGCCCATAGCGGCCATTACTCCTGGTGATGAGCCTCGGTAAGCCCTTCAGGGCATCGCGGAACTACCCGGAAGGCGTACGGCATCGATCACCCGGCGCGGGAATAGACGCCAGGGAAGGCGACGCGCCCAATGGGAATGCTCGACATGGCGGAGACGCGCGCTCGTACCTGACCGCGGCCCATGGTGCGGTGTTCCGCCGCCTATGCGCTCGGAGTCCAGGCGCGGTGCGGGCGACGCGGCGACTCAATGCTGACGGAGACGGAATCGTGGCCCACATCGTGATCATCGGCGCCGGAATCGGCGGCCTGCCCATGGCATTCGAAATGCGCGACCTGGCGCGACCGGACGACCGCGTTACCGTTGTCAACAATGGCCCGAAATTCCATTTCGTTCCGAGCAATCCATGGGTCGCAGTGCGCTGGCGCGAGCGCAATGACATCGAGGTCGACCTTGCCGAGATACTCAAGAAACGCAAGATCGAGTTCTCGCCGGCCGGCGCCCGGCGCGTGCATCCGGCCGAGAATCGGGTCGAACTTGGTGACGGCTCGAACCTGACCTACGACTACCTGGTTGTCGCGACCGGCCCGAAGCTCGCATTCGACGAGGTGCCGGGCCTGGGGCCGCAGGGTTACACGCAATCGGTCTGCCACGTGGATCACGCGGTCGGCGCCGAGAAGGCGTGGCAGGAGTTCGTCAAGAGTCCCGGACCGATCATCGCTGGTGCGGTCCAGGGTGCATCCTGCTACGGACCCGCCTACGAGTTCGCGATGATCATGGATACCGACCTGCGACGCCGCAAGATCCGCGACAAGGTGCCGATGACGTTCGTCACGGCGGAACCCTATATCGGTCATCTGGGTCTGGGTGGCGTCGGCGACTCGAAGACGCTGCTTGAATCGGCAATGCGCGAAAGGCACATCCGCTGGATCTGCAACGCCAAGACGACCAAGGTCGAGGCCGGCAAGATGTTCGTGACCGAGCACGACGACGACGGCAAGCCCAAGAAGGAGCACGAGTTGCCGTTCAAGTATTCGATGATGCTTCCTGCCTTCAAGGGCGTCGACGCCGTATTCGGCATCGAGGGACTGACGAACCCGCGCGGCTTCATCCTGATCGACGAGTTCCAGCGCAATCCGAAGTTCCGAAATATCTACTCAGTTGGCGTTTGCGTGGCGATTCCACCGATCGAGGCGACACCGCTTCCCGTGGGGGCTCCGAAAACCGGCTACATGATCGAGTCGATGGTCACCGCAGTGGCTCACAACATCCGTGCCGCGCTCGACGGTGTCGAGCCGACGAAGCGCGCGACCTGGAATGCCGTCTGCTTGGCCGATTTCGGCGACAAAGGGGTGGCCTTCGTCGCGCTGCCGCAGATGCCCCCGCGCAACGTCAACTGGTTCAGCGAGGGAAAGTGGGTGCATCTTTCGAAGATCGCGTTCGAGCGGTATTTCCTGCGCAAGATGCGTGCCGGGACTTCGGAACCCTACTTCGAGAAGATGGTGCTCAAGGCGCTCGGGATCATGAAGCTGAAAGCCTGAGCGGCGCTCACGTGGCGGAACCGGCGGAAGCGAGTCCGGGCGGGTCGTTCGAGGCCACGCCGATCGCCCATTTCACGGTGCCATGGGGCGCGCAGGAGTTCCAATTGCAGCAACTCGCATTTCGCGGTGGAGGGGCACGGTTGATGCGTCTGCGGATCCGGGAGGGCCGGCGTTTCACCGTCATCGATCTGGATGCCGCCACGGTGCGCGACCTGGCGCGTGCAATGGGCGCGTGGGCGGAAGGTGAACTGGCAGCAGCGCGGTCGTGAACCCATCGATGAGCGGCCATCCCATGGCATCGATGATCGATCTCGTCTTCGACGTGCAAGGCTCGCGAATTGCGGCCGACTACCGCTGGGCACTCTGGCTGACGCTGCGTGAATCGCTCCCGTGGATCGACGGCGAACCGTTCGTGGGCGTGCTGGGCCTGCGCACGGGCGGCGTCCGCGACGGGGTTGCACTGCTCGGCGGGCGGGCGAATCTGACGCTGCGCGTGCCGGAGTGCCGTGCCAGCGAAACCCGTCTTCTCGAAGGTCGGCGGCTGGAACTCGGCGAAGATCCGATAGATATCGGCGGCGCGCGCGCGCGGCCGCTGCGCGTGGCATCGACACTCTATGCGGATTTCGTCACGAACGACACTGAACGCGAGACCGATTTCGTCGCCGCGCTCGACGAGGAATTGCACTCCATCGGCTGTGCCTGTCGGCACATCTGCGGCCGGCGTCGCGAATTGCGCGCCGGCGATCGATCGGTTCGAGGTTTTGCGGTGGCCTTGCACGAATGCAGTCCGGCGGTGTCCTTGCTGGTGCAGGCGCGTGGGCTCGGCGGCCAGCGGCATCTCGGTTGCGGTGTCTTCGTCGAACACAAGGCCATTTGCGGCCTGGAATGAAATGAACCAGGTGCGTCGACACCGGCCATGATGCGCGTCCGAAGCCACTGGTTCAGGAACGAGCGGCCCAAGACTCCGCGGGAGATCGCCGGTGCGATGGCGTTCATCACCTGGCGCGTCGCGCAGCAGGCGCTCCGGAACATGCGGCGCGCCGACTTCGAGATCGAGACGGGTACCAGATATTTCGACTTCGTCGCGGAGTGGCTGATCTTCCTCGCGCATATCGCCGATGGCATGGCGTGGAAACGCTTCGGGCCGGAGGTCCGGATCGAGTTCACGTCCGCCCTGGCGAATCGCATCGGCGAGATCTACGCGGACAACCGGGACGAGCTTCTTGGCCCATGGCAGTCGCAGGGGCCGGGGGCCGTGAAGGCCGGGTTCATCGATCTGCTGAATCTCAGGCTGGTCGACTACGGGGATTTCGAGTTCCAGGACGGCGTCGAATACGGCTGCCTGCGCTATCTGGCGTCCCAACTGGCGTGCGTCGTGGGACCGCGCGACACCCTTTGGGTGCACGAGCAGGTCATGGAAATCGAGGCGCCGCAAGCCGTGGAAGCGATCTGCAAGAGCTTCCGTGACCTTCTTGGCGAAGAGCCGCGCGCCGCTCGTCGTCGACCGAGCGTAAGTGGCGAATGAGCGCCCCGTTTGTCGACGGCAAAGCGCGCTTGGACGCCGCTCCGCTGCATGGGCCATTCTGTCTCGGCGATGACTTCGCCTATCGTCACTGGCGCGACCGGAAGTTGCGCAATTTGCCGACCTGCGCTGATGACCTCGTCGTCGAGGTGCGCGACCCATTGGCGCTCTCGGCGGCCGAGCGCGATGCCATGGCGCACCGCATCCGTTGCGCGGGCATCGCGATCTACCGGGGGCCGGTCGGCACGAGCGCGCGCGTCGCGCGGCGGCTGGCGGAGCAGTTTGGGATGCAACAGTTGGACCGGAACTGGCTCGCCACCGATGACGGCGTATCGCGAATCTGCGTCGGCGGAGGCGGAGGGCGGGGGGACTACATCCCCTACACGAACCGGCCATTGAGCTGGCACACGGACGGCTACTACAACCCGCCGCGACGGCGCATCCGCGGTCTCGTCCTGCATTGCGTCCAGGATGCGCTCAGCGGTGGCGAGAATGCATTTCTCGACCACGAAGTCGCCTACATTCGCATACGCGACGAAAGCCCGGCGGCAATCCGCGCACTGATGGCGGCCGATGCGCTGACGATACCCGAGCGCGTGGATGAGCACGGCGTCGCGCGACCGGCACAAACCGGCCCCGTCTTCTTTGTCGACGGCGACAGCGGCGCGCTGCAGATGCGCTACACCGCGCGCACGCGGAGCGTCCAGTGGAGAAACGACGCGGATACGGATGCGGCCGCCGCCGTCATAGAACGCCTGCTCGCGCAGCGTGGGCCTGGGCTATTCCGCGTCCGTTTGAGCCCTGGCATGGGATTGATCGCGAACAATATATTGCACAATCGATCGGGATTCGACGACGATCCGGCCAAGCCTCGACTCATTCTCAGGGCACGCTACCTTGATGCGCCGGCGGTGCGGTGTACCGCGAACGGCCGCCATGTCGAAAAAGGGACGGGTGATGTCGGAATTGCCGGTGGAAACTGAGCGTCTGGACTTCGATCAGGCCGCGCAGCTGGTGCTCGACGAGGGGGGTGCCGCATTCGCGGCGATACCGGTGTTCGGCGACGATGGCGAGGCGGCCGAGGGCGCGCGAATCTTCATCCTGGATGCCGATGGCGGCGGTGCCTTGCGGATCCGCTTCATCGCCGGGCCGTTCTTCTCTGCGGCGATCGCCGGCCATGAAGTCCTGGCGGCGCACGATATTCCGGAGCAGGTGCGCAGCCTTAGGTTCCTGGCGACTTCGTGGCGGGACGAGTGGTTGTCGGACCAGATGCAGGTGCTGATTGCCAAGCTGATGCACGCGGCAAAGGTTGTCGCGCCGCAGATGCCAAATTATCTGAGCATGCCCGTGCCCGCCGCGGTTCCGGATGTCGTCTTTCCGGTTTCGCTGATCGGTCGAGCGCCGAAGCGCTGACGCGATTCGATCGGATGCCCTACTACGTCTACCGCGTCATCGATCTCGGCGCGATTCGCCGCCTCGAGTGGATCGGCGAATATGCCGCCTATCCAGAGGCGTCGGCGAGGGTGAAGGCTTTGCGCGCCGCCGCGGATCCGGAGGTTGGGCGCAGTCGCATGATCTTCGCCGATAATCGGCTGGCGGCCGAGGAACTGCTGTCGCAATCGCCGGCGCCTGAACCGTTGATCGGCGACGATTATTGAGGATGACAGTCACCGGGCATCCGAGGCCGGCCGGTGGTTGCTGTCGAAGCCTAGTTCAGGCGGATTTCTTCAGCGCGCAGGTGTTCAATCCCAGGACGCTGTAGAGCGGGCAAACGCCGATCGCGCCGGTCAACAGAGGTACGACGCCGATCCATCGCCAGGCGCCGATGACGCCATAGAGCGTCAAACAGATCAAAGCGAGTCCAACCACGATGCGCAGGGTGCGATCGAAAGAACCTTCATTCACTTTCATGGCGACAACACGCCCTCGTCAGGATGCATGGACCAAGGGAACTACAGCCCCTGCCGTCCCGCGGTGACGTGATCTGCATCAATCCGCGTGATCACGGAATCGCGCATGGCCGCACGCGGATGCCCGTGCAATACGCCACGTGGCTCGTGCGCATCAAGCGCCCGTTGCAAGTTCGCGAAGGCGCCGATAGAGCGTCCGCTCGCTGATGCCCAGCGCTCGGGCGAGTTCGGCGCGATCTCCCCGATGCGCCTGCAACGCGGAATGCAGCGCGGCAAGTTCCGCCGTGCGTCGCGCTCTCGCCGCCAGATGGACCGGCGCAACGGAGCGAGCCGGCGTCAACCATGGGTTCGTCCGGACGGGCGTGCTGGCCAGCGCGCGCTTGACATGCGTGCGCTCGATCGTCGGTCCGTCGCAGAGTAGCGCGGCGCGTTCCAGTATGTTGCGCAACTCGCGCACATTGCCGGGAAAGGGGTGGTGTTGCAGCAGTCGAAGGGCGTCGCGCGAAAGACCGAAGCGGCGGCCCGTGGCGAGCCGTTCCAGGAGTGCCTGCGCGAGCAGTGGAACGTCTTCGATGCGCTCGCGCAGCGGCGGGAGGCGAATCGGGAACGTGCCGATCCGGTAGTAGAGGTCCTCGCGAAAGCGGCCGTCGGCCACCATGGCGATCAGGTCCCGGTGGGTCGCGCAGACGATGCGCACGTCGGCGCGGCGCAGCTCCGTGCTGCCGACGCGGCGATAGGTGCCGCTTTCGAGCAAACGCAGGAGTTTCACCTGCATGAGCAGCGGTATATCGCCCACCTCGTCGAGGAACAGGGTGCCGCCACTCCCCGCTTCGACGAGACCGGCCTTGGCAGCACTCGCTCCGGTGAATGCTCCCTTTTCGTGGCCGAAGAGCTCGCTTTCAAAGAGGCTTTCCGGGAGGCTCGCGCAATCGACGACGACCAGGTCCCGGATTGCTCTGGGACTCGCCTCATGCACTGCGCGCGCAACCAGTTCCTTGCCGGTGCCCGATTCGCCGAGCAGCAGGACATTCGCATTGGACGCTCCGACACGCGCGACGAGCTCGAGCATTGCACGGAACGACTTGGCTTGGCCGATCAGGCCTTCGATGGCCGGCCTGCGCTGTGCGACGCGCAGCGGCTCGACCTTCTCGATGAAGTAGGCGTGCGCGCCATGCGCATCGCGCAGCGGCACGAGTTCGATATTGACGTATTCCTGGCCGCGGGGCGTGTGATGGAGGTGCAGTACCCGCTCCCGCTGGTTCGATTCGCGGGTTCGTGCCAAGGGGCAGCTTTCACCCGCCTGGTCGCAGGGCAGGCTGGAGCGGTGAGAAATCTCGTAGCAGGTGCGCCCGATCACCGATTCCCGGGGGCTGAAAAGCCGTCGATAGGCGGCGTTGGCCGCAACGATGCGGTAGTGCTGGTCGAACAGGATATGCGGCTCGGGGAGGCCTTCGAGATAGGACACGAGTTCGGGCAAGACGGTGGGCATTCGAGGCGACCTCCCTGTGCTGCCTATTTTGCCATCGACTGCCAATATGGCAGGCACTCGACTGTCAGTAGCTCGTCGAAGAATGGAAGCGGTTCCGGAACCAATTGTTTTATATGGCGTTTCTTCTCGCCGCCAATCTGGCATGGATCGTGTAGAGGGTCTTGCAGCTCAGCGGCAAGCGTCGCGGGCAGAGACCATCCCATGACCGGAGCCCAGATTGACCGATACCCCGGATAGTCCACCTGTGTTGGACCGCGAACGCCGCACGTGGCTGATCGCCTCGAGCGTCACGGGCGTCGTCGGCGCGGCGGCGATGGCGATACCTTTCGCTGCATCCTTCGCGCCGAGCGCGCGAGCAAAGGCGACGGGAGCCGCGGTTTTGGTCGACATCGCGACGCTTCCGCCGGGGGGCATTCTGACCGCGGAGTGGCGCGGCAAACCGGTCTGGGTCGTGCATCGCACGTCCGAAATGATCGCCTCGTTGCAGGGCCAGGAAAACATGCTGGCCGACCCGGCATCGTCGAGAGATCAGCAGCCCGAATATGCGCGGAACCCGCTGCGGTCGGTTCGGCCCGAGATCCTGGTCGCCGTCGGCATCTGTACGCATCTAGGCTGCTCGCCCACGGCGGTGGCGAAAGGCAGTGGCAATCCAAGCGTCGGAGCTGGATGGAGAGGAGGCTTCTTCTGCCCCTGCCACGGTTCCACGTTCGATCTCGCAGGGCGGGTATTCAAGAACAAGCCGGCGCCGGTCAACCTCGAGATCCCGCCGCATCGCTATCTGAGCGAGACGCGACTTCTGATCGGCGAGGATCGGCCGACTTGAATTGATGAACCATGTACTTCCGCCTGCCTCGCGCTGACGCCAGCGGTACGACGACCTGCCTGCTCGCGGATCTTGACTGCGGAGAAGCCGTCGTAGTCGACCCGCGTGGCGCGGACGTTCCGGTGCTTGCCGCGATGCTCGACGAGCACCGCCTGCGTCCGCGCTTCCTGTTGCGCACGCCGTCCGAATTCGGGAGCGGGCACGCAACAAAATCCCGCAACATCCCGTTGGGCCACCTGGGCGAACGGAGGGGGGAACCGGATCCCGCCGCGTGGGTCGTCGTCTGCCGCGCAAGCGGATCACGAAGCGGCCAGGCACGCCGTCTGCTGATGCGGAACGGGTTCTCGCGGGTGATCAATGCCGGCTCATGGCGCACCTTGCCGTGAAGTTCGACCGCGCTTCGAGCCGGACCTGTCGCCGGCGCGATCCACGCCATGCGCGCAAGAAATTCATTCTTGCTTGCGATTCCGCAAGTGCATTGCTTCGCGCACGAAATTGAATGGCACATTTTTTTTGAACCTGGAGAATCGAATGGCTGCGCTCAGAGACCTATTGACAACCGACTACGGCTTGATGAGTGCCGCTGTCATCGGGTTCATGCTGCTGATGGCGCTCTTCTTCGTGCAGTTCGTCCGGAGGCACATCGCGGAGGAAGAGCGACGAATCGGGCGGTGACGCGTGCGGGGCGATTCCTAAGCAGTTCGTTGTCCGGTCGACCGTTAGGGAAAGTCTTATGGGCACGCCTCCCGCAGAGGGCGGGCCAACAGCAGCCGCGCGCCGGCCTTCTGGACCGTCTGCACGGCCTGGGCGATTGCTGGGCGATCGTCGAGGCCGATCACTCATCCTCGCGTCGTTTCGCCGGCGGCCGGACGGCCTGGACTTGCGCCAGATCACGAGTTTCCGCCCATTGCGCCGC
>Ga0335069_10000842_pt1 | contig 49332 bp, 67 predicted proteins | sample Lox_Sample_11_FD_206714 | JGI IMG/M metagenome (GOLD analysis project Ga0335069, IMG submission 206714) | Soil microbial communities from Loxahatchee National Wildlife Refuge, Florida, United States - Lox_Sample_1.1 | ecosystem: Environmental > Terrestrial > Soil > Wetlands | place: USA... | reverse complement strand
CCTTGCGCCCCCTAAAATACTGTCAGGCCGGGGGCGCCGTAAACATTGTTTGTGCGCATGCCTCGCAATATATTAGTAGGAGAAGGTTGCATCAAACGCGTGTATAAATCGCTGGCGCGCCGCAGCTTACACAAGCCGCGCGATCAAGCACTAGCACCGATTGCTTGCTGTCTTTCGTCGCCGCAACCTCTTGCAGTTTCCGTACTGCGTCACTAAGTACTTGCAGGCCTTCAAGTATCTTAGCGTGCGGCTCATAATCTGGATCAATGTCCCAATCGCCGCCCGGGCACTTCATTATTTCAGCGTGGAGGCCTAGCGCCTCGGCTGCACTCATTGTCTCTTGCTCACCATCATCTACGCCTTTCATGCAGGCCTCCTTTATCTTCTCAATGCAGTCTTTGCAGCCGAGCATATAGTTGTTCGAGACTGTGTGATTGAACCAATGAGATAGATGCAGCGTGCCCTCGTAGTGCACACATTCGGCCCAATATTTGCCCTCTTTATCCGGCTGCCCTAGCTGCACCATATGCACAGTGCGTCCGCACAACGTTACGCCTTCTCTGTAGTCGCCCGCATTGTCTAGAATGATCGCATTAGTCGCGCGCTCATCAAGAATGCACTTGACCCAACTTGGGCGCTTAGTCATTTGTGCAGCACTCCGACAAACCAGTATGCTACCCCCGCAACAACTAGCGCTATGACTACGAGTTCCCACGTCCGCAATAGCGGCTTTTCTTCATCGTCATTCATCGTCTTCATCCTCTACTTTAACTTGTCGATCAAATTCCCTGAGCTTATCTAACGCGCATTGCGCGCAGTACACGCCTCTACTTCTGCCAGATACTCTCAATATATAAACAGCTGCGTCTTCGCATGTGAGGCACTCATTGCGATCAAGCAGCATCAAATATGGCTTAGTCGTCATGCTCATACACTCCTGAATCTTCATCTGATTCATACTCGTCGGCTTCGATCGTGCCTGGATCTGTATCTTCTTTGTCTTCTGGATCATCATGCATCGATTGCTTCCACAATCAAAAAACACATTTCTGTGCGTTGTTTCTCTGTGTGCAGCCGATGTACACAGATATTTAAGATTGACTCGTGGCTGCTCAGATCTGAGAGCTCACGCAGCACTGGATGCACAGCGCCAGCGTTCGCGTCGCTCCAACGATTCTCTCGCGCGCACTTCAACCACGCATCGAAAGCTTCGCGCGTCAGGCCGCTATGCGGTTGAGCAAGCCACTCGCCGATTGCGATTCGCAGTCGCAATTCTACTGCATCCCAATCGTAGTGCCGGGGCTTGTGCTCGAGTGCTCTGGCTAGCGCTTGGGCTAGTTCGTGCCATCGATCGCTGCTGCATTCATCGTCCATCCATGGCACGAGTAACGCGAGCCAGCGCGGCAGCTCGTCGCAATACATCTCGGGGCTAGAGGCGCCTTCGCGCGCCGCGCGCTCGACGTCTTCAGACAAAGCAGCGAGCCAGCAAACCTGGTCAAACCTGGTCCACTGACATCTACAGAGTTGTTCGGTTTCTAAGCGCCGCAAGAATTCGGAGATGCGCAGCGTCATCGGCCCACCAAAATGATCCTGCGATCATCGTCAAGCGCTGATTGATGCCAAGCGCACCCGAGCATGAGCACTCCAAATGCGCCGAAAGGCGGCTGCGCCGGCAGCCGCGGTAACACTTGCAGTCCGTTCGTTGCAACGTTCGCGCGCAAGAGCCCAAGAAACTCTGTGAGCGGCGCAAAGCCGCGAACGAACTGTACGCATTCTGCTGATGTCCTGATCGCGCCGATATGTTGCTCAATTTGTGCTTGTCTCACTGCATTGTCTAAGTTCATTTTCGTCTCCATTTTCGCATTGCTTTCCTATACCTGAGTTGCGAGACCCTAGATCCACAACATGGACAAACAGGGTTCCGTGGCCTGCCGCCATGATCATTCGGATCCGCCTGCCTTGCTACGATGATCTCATATAGCTTGCATTGTAGTATTCGTTGAATTTCGAAGTCTGATTTACCTTGCTCGGTCAGCTGTCTGATCTTTGCTGCTTTGGACATAAAGTATCCTCTAGTATGTCGAGATGAAACCTATGCTTGCAGCGTGGATCTTGCTCTAGCATTTGCACTACGCGCTCGACGTCTAATCTATCGGCCCACGGGAACGCTCGGCCGACAGCACATGTTGGGCATCGCCGCACAAAGCCCGGACCTGCCGGGTTTAGGTCCCAACCTTTTGGAAGCAGAATCGTGAAAACCATATCCTGCTGTTCGACTGTGCGAAACCTGTAGCCCCTATCGTAAAGCTCAAGAATAGTCGCAGTCTCGCAATGCTCGCACGTCGGGCGCGCCTGACGTGCTTGCTCGATCAAAGCTGCGGCGCGTTGCTGAAAGCTGTTCATGGCCAATCTTTCCCGCGCATCGCTTCAAGCCCGGCCGCCCGCACTTCGTGCAACAGCTCGATAGCCGCGCAGCCGCGGCAGACCCACCCTTGATCGTCCATGTACCGGACCCCTATATTCTCTTCTACGCTCTCAGGGCTGAACAACCGGCCGCAGAACGCGCACTCAGCCCCGCACGTCGGCCCCATGTCTGCGTCGGGTAGAGTGCGCTTGTGATGATGCACAGCCACGCTCGCCAGTGCGATCTGGCACGCTCCGACCTGTTCTCGGTAGTGGATCAAATCTCGCTCCCTTTGCTCTTGCTCATGCTCTTTTGCTCGTTCGATGATCTTGTGAAATGTTGGCTTGTTTGTTTTTTCCACCTGAACCCTCGCCTTTTTCCTGAACCCTAGTCAAGTCGTTGAAATCATTGAAGAAAAAAACGCGTATTCATATCTTGGAGGCCTGGCGCGTATAGGGGGTTCATGAAAATTCCTCGAAAAAGGCCGAAACATGCGTTTTCGGCTGAACCCTCTGAATAGGGTACGCGCTCCACACTTCTTAGGATGAACTTGAGGTTACATGTAACTTCTCTCTAAACTGATCAAGCAGGGTTCAGGGGGTTCAGGATCGTAGAAAGACCCTACAAAAACCGATGAAAACACCTGAACCCTCGAGACTTCAGCCGCATTCAGCCGAAACTGAAAACCGCTTGTTTTGTGGTGTTTGGCCTGAACCCTCTGGCCAGAAAAATACGAATAGACGCGTAAATCGCAGCGGACGGCGGCATAGATTTGCAGCTGGCGGCTGCTGAAATACGTAAATCTAAAATAGGCAGCTGACGGCGGCATAAATTAACGATAATGAACGAGCGATCGTATTACTAAGCGCAGCTAATGGCTGCGGCAGAAATACTGCGTATGCAGCCGTCAGCTGCTTAAAGATACTATATTTTTGCAGCTACTGGCTGCGGCGGATAGACCATGTCGGCCCCAGCTTTGGCGAGCTCAGCGAAGCGCTGCAGGTCAGTAAGGCGAGCCTGCCGGCCCAAGCTTGACAAGCAACCTTTGTACACTTCAAGCATTAGATCGTGCCAGTGCTGCGCACGTAACCTGTCCCAAAAGCCTGCAATGTCTGCTTCATGCACGCTTTGCCTATGCTCATCAAAAGCGATCTTTCGCAACTCGATCTCAAACGCAGCCTTATCGCGTGCACTTATTGCGGCACCCTGATACTCTAGCGTTTGTATGAGTGCATCTAACTGCGCTTTTACTTTTTCAGTTTCTGTCTCTGTTTCATTCGGCATATACAAACTCCTTTGTTACCAACCACGTTGCGGCTATCTGTACTGCGACAACGCAAGCAATAAACGCATAGTAGCTCAGTCGCTTGCGCGCTCGCAGCTCCCTCACAAAGTTGGCAATGTTCACGAGAGCAAAGACCCACGCAGCATTGAGCCAACCTGCATCCTTTACGACGTACATCAGACACACGAGACTATTCACCAACAGCCAAAAGGGCCAGATACATACGAGCAGCACGAACAGACAGGCGTCTATCCATGCGTTGCTGCTCGGCTCCCAACTTCGCACAGTCTGAAACGCGACCCCCACGCCCAGCACAAACCAGAGCACCGCTGCCTGCGGCCGCGTCACCATCACGTCGATATAAATCACTGCACCAGCTCGCCTAGGGCGCTGACGGCTCGCAGCGCGTCGATCGCAGCTGTCCGAATCGCGGCCCTTTCTTCGAGCTTGCCTGCTTCGTACGCGGCCGCACAGAACATATCCAAGATCGTGCTGTAGCGGCCGCGCATGCATGCAAACACAACAGCTTCGATCGCGCGTTGCCGATGCTCGCCCGGTTCTAGTCGATCCAACAAATAGAGTACTGTTTCACGCATTTTCTAGTACCTTTAGGCAAATGTCAGCCATTTCGAGCCAGCCGTCTTTCTTATTCATCGCTTGCACAGCGAAGCGCAGCGCTTTGGCCAGATCTAGAAGTAGTGATGATTCAAGCAACGCACGAAACTGCAGCTCGGCACTCGTGAACGGGTCAAGCAGTGCGTCCAAGCGCTTCCGGAAGCCCCGCGCAGCGGCGCTTGGCATGAAATACGGCCGTTGCCAGTTCAGTTCTTCGCCGATTGCTCGCAGGTCAGCACGCGCTACACACGGGCTAGCCCATTCGACCAACCCACGCAGCATCGCATCGAGCGCTAGAGCCCAATCGTGCTCACTGCGAGTCACGCGTAGCGCCTTGCTAAGCCGTCCGGCAAATTCGGTCCAACGTGCGCTCCCGGCCGTGTTGTCATCGAGCGCCACAACTAGATGCGCCATCCAGTTCGGTAGGTCTTCTGCCGGGCAACGGAACGCTGACTCTGTTTGCTCTACAGGCTCAGACATCGCCGCGAGCCAACACGCACGCTTCCGGCCTTCATCGTCTACGTCTACAAACTTATGGGCGATCAGTCGACCCTCGATCAAATACTTGTCAAATCGATCTAAATTCAGTGCCATTTTCGATCCTTTCTTTTGTTTGATAGCAAACAGCAAAGTACACAGCTCCGAGAAACAGCAGAACTAGTAGCAGGCGCTTCATGCAAACACATTACGCACGATGTGCGCCGCCTTGCCGCGAACGGTCACGATGTTGCGATCGTAAACCTGCATGCGTAACCAAGCCCGAAAGCTCACGCTACCCTTGTTGATTGTGCTTCTGTAAAGCGCTCGCGCGCGTTTCATTGTCATGTGCATATCGCTCCTGTGTTTCTAAAAATGCTCTGAACATCCTCGGCCCCGCCACCCGACCACTCAACGTATGCCTGTACCGGCCGCAAGGGGGACAGTCCTGTGATTGTGCCTGTTCTACCATTCTCACAAACTTTTTGCCCTAGCCAGCTCATCTTATTCTTCGTGGCCATGCAGCCCAACTAGTGAACATAGACCAAAGCTCGAAGTTGCACTGATGCAACGTCGCGATCAGATAACAGGTCTGATATGCGGACCCTGGTGGCGCACATTCGCAGTCTCTATTACCTATAGCGCTGCAGCCTGATAGCTCGCATAGAGTGCACAACCAATCGCCAGGCCGGATAGGCTCGCCGCAATCGCGGCAGGCACATGTTGCGTACTCATAGGTTGTCAGCCCGCGATCGTCCATGTCTCGCCCCCGACCTTGACGTGCTCCACAACCCACTCATCTTGCCCCTTGCGCGAGAACCCGTCGTGCCCCCCAACCGTCCACTCGCCCGGCCCGACGCGATAGCCACCTTGAACACGCTCACCCCATTCAGCACTGTCTCCGCGGCCCTTACGTGCCCAGCCCCGACCGCGCGACAGATTTTCGAAGCGCTGCGCCGGCAGCACGATCGTGGGCTGGCGCGCGACGCGCAGCGCCTTTGCTAGTTCAGCGAACACGACATCGTCGACTAGTGGGTGCGCAATCGTCAGAGACTCGAGGCGCTTTTCTGACGCGGTGAGGCCTAGACGCGCGATGCGCTCCTGCACTGCTTCCGTGGCTTGAACGTTCATGGCGGCTCCCTTTTGTCTTGTTCGAGCTGACTGCTCGGTCGGAGCGCCGAGTTTCCTCAGCGCGCCGGCCCAACATTCAGCACTCGCTAAACATTAGATTGTACTTCTCAGCAATCTCTCGCAGACCTTGACGCAGCACGTGCTTACCCTCTTCATCGCGCAAAAACGTGTTGTCGTGAAGCCGCTGCAAGTCCACAAGTAGTCTATTATTGACGCCGTCCAGCAGATCTAGAGCTTCTCGCGCTGCTTTGGACTCCTCAAACACACTGTTATTAAATAGCTTAGCCGTGTTAACAACAGAAACCCAGTCAGTATTATCCAAGTCGTCAAGTTGCTCGGCTAGCGGCCGCGGCAGCAAGCAACCGATGGCGCACGCGTTGCCGTCCGGCCCAGCGTACTTGCAGGTTTTTCGAAAGCTGCGCGTAGTCTGCTGCAGCAAATGCTTTGCAACTCTGTCGAATGCCTCTTGATTTGTCATTTCAGTATCCTCCGCGCTCAGCGCGCATCGTAAGCCTATCCTCAGCGGCAGATCGTTCGGCCGCGTCCTAGATCACGGCGCAACCTCGCGCAAGCAGCTAACAGATCGGACGCCTTGCATTTTGTGGAGCGCCAGCAAATGCCGATACTTCTTTTGGGGCGCTAGCGCGACCGTATACGCGCGCTCCTTACCATTCAGAAAGCGGATCGTAATTGTGTACGTGTGCTTGTGTGCGAGCATGTTTGGGTCACCTCGTTCAACGAAGGCAACCCTCGCACAATCGCAACGCAGCTTGCAAGAGGTTTTCGCGCAAAACCTCTTGCTCGTTCCCGTCAACTGAAATTAGGCCGGCGCTACCCAGACGTTGCCCAGCTCTGTGTGTCGGCACGTCCAGCCCTGCGCTCGCAAGGCTCTGCTGGCCCTATGCTGGTCGCCCATCGTCTGCCGGCCCTCAGGGTCGATAGCTCGCAGCACGTCGCGTAGCGTGTGACGGCGGCTCTTGTCGAGCCGTCTATATACGAGCTCCTCCCACACGTCGCGCTGCTTGTGGCGCCGCACAACCTCGGCATGGAGCGCCTCCTCTTCAGCACTCAGCCACCAGCGCTCGCCCAGCACGTACCGGAGCGCGGCTTCCCGCCAAAGTTCGGCCACGTAGCCAGGATCCAGGGGCCGGGCTTGCTGGCGACAGACGACAGGCCAGAAGCGGCGATGTGCATCTCCGCCGCCACTCAGAAACTCGAGTTCATTCGTGGTGCCCAGCAGTACGCAGCGGCGTGGGTGATCTTCAATCTCGTAGCCATAGGGCGCCCGAAACGAGTCGGATGTTTTGGTTACGAACAGCTTTGCTTGCTCGGCGCTGCGACCCTGAAACGCATGCATTTCACCCGCTTCTAGGATGATCGGCCCCTGCAGCTGCATTAGATCGTCTTTACCTGCAATGCCGTGAAGGTTGCGGAACCCTCCTGCGATCACACCGCCTAACGATCGAGCAACCGACGTCTTTCGCAGACCTTCATCGCCCACCAGCACAAGGATCGAATCTACTTGCGCGCCAGGCTCGAAAGCACGTGCAACTGCAGAGATCAGAAACTTGCGGCCGACAGCTGCAAGATACTGCCGGTCGCCTTTCGCATCGAATGTATCTACGAGCCAGCTATCCAACTTGCTTGGCCCCATTGCTGCGAGTTCTCTGCGAGCTTCTGCCTTTGACGGTACGTTCAAGTATTCAATGAATGGATCATAGTTGTCGATCTGCGCGCGTATTGCTTTCAGGCACGTAAAGATCAACTTGCTCGTCGCATCCTTCATGCCTTGCGTTCCCAACCATTGGATCAACGCGGCCGATGCGTCTGCACTGATGGCACCGGGAGCCGACCACTCAGTGCGCCGCGTAAGTTCGAACTGCATCGAACGTACGTTGTATCGCAAGGCCCCGCGCATCATTGGATGCTTCACAAGTAGCAGCGTAAGGTTGTGCTCGTTAGCCGCGAGCTCGCCCGTCTTGCCCAGATACTTCATGCCTGCGCGCCAGGCATCCAGATTGATCGGCTCAGCTTCACCGAGTCTCAACGCTTCATCGCATGACGCAGCGCTCAGCCCCGAGTCCTGAGCCATGCATGTGATCACGCGTTTGCGTTCAAGCAAAGGCTCATCAGCGCCTGTGTACGCGCCCAAGCGCCGGCCGCAAATCTCGAGTTGGGTTTGCGTGGGGTTCTCAGCCAACGCTTTGAGCTGCTTTCGCTGTTCGCTCCGAGCCAGCACTTCGAACGCATTGATCTGACCTAGCCGCTCGATCGTTTCGGCCTGCTTCTCTTCTAGGTCTGCACGTCCGCGAGCAAACGCCCAAGCGATCCCCTGCATCACGCGCATCGTATACACATCGACTGATTGGCTGGTTCGCGGCAAAGCCTTAAACGCAGCCCCCCATGATGATGCGTACTCGTGGCCAACATCGTTAGCAAGGTTGTGTCCGTTTTCTTGATCGTTCCATGACTTGATCGCAAGCCAATAACCGATGACACAACCACACGTATATGCGTCTTGATAGGCGATAGTCGATTCAGCTAGAAGCTGCTTCGCGCGGCTCGCAGCTCGACGCTTTGCAGCTCGCAAAGCTTGCTCGCTCACGTCGCGCAGCTTGGGCGGCCGTGGAGATAAAGTCTGTGTTTCAAGGGGCTCTAGCGTTTCGGCGAGCGGGTCGACATGCAGCGGAACGTTGACGCGAGGGATCGGACCTTCGAGCAATCCGACGCGCGCGACGTTAGCAAAAGGATCATCGCACTCGAGGATAGGCGCGGCTGTATAGTGTGGTTGAACAGCCCTAAATACGCTCGGATCGATCCATGGTTGATCTGTCAGCCAATCGCGCAGCGCTTTCGAGGTGCATGCATGTGACAGAAGGAACCATAAGTGTAGGTTGATCGATCGTTTAGCTTTTAGTCCGGCGCTTGAGCTCGCCTGCCAAACACAAGCAACGCCGTGGAACTCTTTCGGCAGCTGACTGCGCGCGTAACGTGCTGCGTTCTCAGGATCATCAACTTGGCTAGGCTGACCTTTCGGCAGCTTGAGCTTATCGATATCGATCATCAGCCACTTGCGCGGCGCATCAGCAAAATACTTGTTTTTGCGGCGTTTGCCTTTGCCGTCGTATTCACCGCGCAGCACACAAGCATTACGAACGTCTTGCAGCTCGATCAGCAGTGATTCGATCTGTTTGAGCGTTTTTGCTTTGCGCGTCTCGACAGCATAGACGCGCGACACATTGTCGTAGTCACTGATCTTAGCGCCATCAGCACCGAAAGCTTTTGTTAGTGACTTGCGTGGATGCGCGTAGAAGATGGTAAGACGGTTGGCCGGCCGCATGGGGGTTCGGACAACCTGCCATAGCTGCGCGCCGGCGCGCCAGTAACAAACTCGGGGCCGCCCCTGATCCGCGCAGGGGCTGCCCTTAGGCTCGCTGTGGGTTGGGGCTGATGTCAGAACAACCGAGCGGCGCAAAAGCGTTGTCGCACAGCGCAACGAACTTGCGCAAGCCGCATGCTTCATGTTTCTCTAGGCGACCCGCCGCCGTCAGCCGCAGCAGCAGCAGAGGATCCGCAATGGCTTATGACGAACCGTCGCCGACAGCGCTTGCGCTATGGGACCTATGTCCTGCGCGCGCTGTCGGCAGGTATGTGCACGGAATTAAAGAAGATTTTGGGAAGGCGGCACGCGAAGGCGTGCGCGCGCATCGCCTGACGCAGCGGTTTTTAGCCTACGGCGACGCGCCGCCGCCATCAGCAGCACACGTACGCGCAACCATATCCGTGCTGCCTGTGGGTGCGGCTGCGATATCGCCGCACAACATCGAACGCGTGGTGCTGCTGCGGGCCAAGGGCATACAACTAAACGGCGGGATAGACTGGGAAGCGGCGCCTAACCTTCAAGGCGACCTAAAGTTTACGGGCGACCTTAGGCACTTGAGGGCGCGCGACTGGCTAGCAGATCACCAGCGCATCATATACGCCGCTGACTGGTTCGCGAGACATCCGGGCGAGTCGACAGTCAGATCAATCTGGACAGGTTCGCGTTTCGATGGACGCAAAGCCGAAAACTACGAGCTAAGATTAAAACGCAGACAAGTCGAAAAGCTGCTTGACGACGTTTCCTTGCGCGTGGCAGAAAAGCTTCTCGATGCATGTTCACGACAACGAGATTGGCAATCGATGCCTAAAAATCCCGGCGCGTGTAACCTGTATCCGCCGAACGGCTGCCCTATGCGCGCACATGGATGCAAAATGAATGCACGCAAGGCGCTCCTGACGCTACGCCCGAAAAACGTTGGAGGTAAATAGTGTGCCGCTACTCATCCCTCAAGCCGTCATCGATAACGCGTCGGTCAAGGATCTACGCGAAACAAAACGAGCAATCGCCGCCGCGATAGAACTCAAGCATCCCGTAGAGCGGTTAGAGTATCTGACGCTCAAAGCGCGACTCGAGGAACTCAGGCCACGCCGTGCAAAGCGATCGAAAAAAGCCGGCAAAAAGTAGCCGCGCCGGCTGGACCACTTGGTCACAACACGACGGCGGCTATCACTGGCATCAACAGTCAGGGGCAGCTGTCTATCGCTCAGTAAATGGCGGCGAGTGGGTTTGCATGTACTCGCAGCGATTCACGTCTATGGATGAAGCCATGGACGCAGCAGAGAAGATCGGAGAAACGCAAATGGGTAGGCCTGCAGGTAGTAAAAACAAGAAAACGATCGAGAAAGAGAAGCGCGAGAAAGAGGAGGAAAAGCGCAAGAAAAAGCTCCGAGACGACGATGACGACGATGACGACGATGACGACGATGACGACGATGACGACGATGACGACGATGACGATGATGACGATGACTCTTCTAAAAAGCGCAAAAAGAGTCGTGATGACGATGATGACGATGATGATGATGATGATGATGACGATGATGACGATGATGACGACGACTTGAAGCCGGCCCGAGGCAGCAACAAAGAGAAGACTAAGAAAGCTGCTGCCGGCGCTGCATCATCAAAGAACTTGCGTCGCAAACTCCAGCAAGCTCAGGATCTGCTCGCCGAAGTCAAAACCGCACTCGAATAACAAGGGACAAAAGATATGGGAAAGAAGAACAAAAAGAGCCGTCGCAGCCGTGAGAATGAAGAGACCGAGGTTGAAGAAACCGAGACCGAAAGCTTCGAGCCCCTTGACGTCGACATAGACGGCGCATCGCTCGCCCAGCTGCGGGAGCTCGCGAAAAGGGTCAAGGCGGCGCAGAAAGCCGCGAACGAGGCAACACGAGAGAAGCGTGCCGAGCTCAAGCAACAGCTCGCAGCCTTGACAGTCAAGCGCGCATGATCCGATCATCCACCCGCAATGCGTTTCGCGCAGCCGGACAGCTCCTCGAGACTGTGACGCCAAACACCACGCTAGCCCGACTAGCGACGCGTGACGGTGTACCAGCATGCAGCGAATTCTTGCGAGTGGATCGCCTGCCGCGGCGGACCTGGAGTGCTGACGATCGTATGTATGCCGTCAAGCATATGACCGAAGCGCTCCGGGTTCGCCGCGGCGAGCAACAGTTGTGGGCCGATCAAGCTGTCGCGTTAGTTGAAGCCCATGCATCGCGCGGGTTAGTTGGCGGCATTCGCGTTAGCGGCGGCAAGTCGCTAGTAAGCCTTGCAGTGGGCACGCTGTTCGATGTGCCGCGACCTTTGTTGATCGTGCCGAGCAAATCGATCAAGACAAAGAAGATCGCGAATGCTGCGGCAGACGCTGCGAAGCATTGGCGGATCCGCTCTGATATTTCTTGGATCGCTTACGAGCAACTGCAGCGAAAAGCATATGCTGACTTTCTGAGCCGATACAAGCCGGGCATCGTGATTATGGATGAAGCGCACCACGCTGGCCGCTATGATAGCTCTCGTTCGAGCCGTATTGATCGTTATGTTGAAGAGTACGGTGTACCTATCATCGTGCTTACTGGTTCGTTGATCGGCAGCCACGTGGTCAATGACTCCTGCAAGCTTTGTTATTGGGCGTTGGGCGACGGCTCGCCGCTTCCGCGGCCGGGAGCGAGCGCAACGATTAGGTGGTGGGCACATGCGCTCGAACAGCCAGCTAAGATCGAACCGGGCGCGTTAAGACGCTGGGCGCGCCCAAAAGAGTCAACGCTTTCAGGCGTGGGCCGGCGCTACGTTGAAACGCCGGGCATCGTCACGAGCTCCGGCGAGTCTGTGATCGGCACGTCGCTGACCTTGCAGACTGAATACGTCGAGCTCAAGTCTAAAGCTGTCCTGAAAGCGTTCGAACACCTGCGCGCGGGGCGCCAACCTGATGGTACAGAGTTGCTAGATGCAGATGGTAGCAATATATGGCTGCAAGGCCAGACACTCGCCTTAGGTTTCTACTACATGCCAGACCCAAAGCCGCCAGCTGACTACATTGATGCTAAACGCAATTGGTACTCGTACGCTCGCGAAGTGATCAGGCAAGGTGAGCTCGACACTGAGTTGCAAGTCCGCGAAGCTACAGACCCTGAAGAATGTTGGCCGTTACAAGAGTGGCTCGAAGTAAAAGGCACGTTTGTTGAGCGGCGCAAAGCTGTGTGGTTATCGTGGGAGCGCGTAGAAGCAGCACAAAAATGGATGGCTCAGCACAAACACGGGATTGTCTGGTGCCAGTTCGCGGCGTTCGGGGCCGCGCTTAAGCCATACTACGGCGCGGGCGCACTAGACGCGGCGAGCGGCCGGCGCATCACAGAACACGCGAAAGGCTCAGCGTGCGCCGCCAGCATCAAGGTGTGTAGCGAAGACCTGAACCTGCAGCATCAGTTCAGCGAAGCGTTGTTTATCGCGCCGCCCGCTACTGGCACGTGGCACGAACAGGCGATCGCGCGCTTCCATCGTTACGGGCAGCCCGAGCCTGAGACCCGAGTGACGTACTGGCTCGCGTGCTCTGAGAACGCTGCAGCACTCGACGTCGCGCGGCGCCGCGAACGCGAAGCAGCGGCGCTCATTAAAGACAAGTACCGAAAGCTGCTGATCGGTGAATGGTTCCACGATCAAAACAAACCCAAAAAGTCGCCAGCGTGGCGCGATGTGCATCTAAGAGAAAGCGTGATGATATGAGTCCCAGGATCCCAAAGCCCAACAAGGATGGTTTGACAGGCAAGCAGTATCAGTATCTAGATCTGCCGAAGTCAATGGAGGAGTGCTATTACGAACTTGAGTTAGTCAAGTTCGACGAAACAGACAAAGGCGATAAGTTTGCAGCTGAGTTCAAGATCCTTGACACAGATACTCGCCTGAAAGGCAAAGCGTCAGAGCTGCTGGACCCTGGCCAGAAGTACGCAGAGACCTACTTTTACCGCACGCTTTTTTCTATTGTTTGTGCCCTCGAGAATAAAGAGCTCACTAAGAAGCGCGTCAGCAAACTCTCGAAAAAGCGTAAAGAGCTTATCGCAGATCTGACTGATGGCAAATACGACGGCAAGACTTGCCGACTCGACATTACGTCACTCGGAGAAGACGAAGACAGCGGGCGCCGCAAGACTAAAAAGATCTGGTCGGCATTGGAGAACGAAGAATGACACCGCACATGAGTCTGTTGCAGCTAATAGTTTTATGCACGCTCGTAGCAGTCTGCACGCTCGACACTAAGCCCAAGCATTCGAGGCAACGTGATGACAGCTCCGAAGCTGGTAATCGTTGAAAGCCCATACAAAGCCACGCACGAGCAGGGGCTAGCACTAAACATCAAGTATGCGCAGCTTTGCTTGCTTGATTGCTTGCGAACAGGTGAAGCGCCGTATGCAAGCCACTTGCTCTACACGCTCGAACATGTGTTGAGTGACGCGATCCCCGAGCAAAGGTTAAAAGGCATACGGGCCGGGTTTGCGTGGAAGCGCGTAGCGGACGTGACTGCGTTCTATCTCGATCTTGGCATGAGTGAAGGCATGAAGTCTGCGCGTGAGCTCTGCGAGCAACTCAACCTGCCGCATGAGTTCAGGTATCTGCCGGCCGATCTTCTCCAGAAGTTGAGTCTGTAGTGAAGACCATCGCCCTAGACACTGAGACCTTTCTGATCGCGCCCGGCAGTGCGGCGCCTCCGATGGTCTGCACGTCATGGGCGATGGGTTCACGCTCTGGTCTGCTGCATGTGCGCGACCCACGCTGCAAAAAGCTTTGGCGCAAGAGCTTACGCAAACGACGCATCATCGGTGCGCGAGTAGCCTATGATGCTGCTGTTACTCTGCATCAATGGCCAGATCTTGCTGATGACATCTTCGCTGCTTACGAAGACGGTAGGATCGAATGCATCCAGATCAATCAGCGACTCGAAGATATCGCGAATGGGTGTCTTGACGGCCGGTACACAAAAGAAGGCAAGCGCATTCGCTACAAGTACAGTCTCGCAGCGTTAACCGGGCGCCGCTTGCTGAAGTTCAGAGCAAAAGACGCAGACACCTATAGGCTGCGCTACGGCGAGCTTTACGACGTCACACAGATCAAGCATTGGCCCGCCGACGCAATCAAGTACGCAATCGCAGACGCAGAAGACTGCTTGCCCTTAGACAAGCTGCAACAGGCGTCAGGCTTAGTTCGCGACGGCGGCGCGCAAGCTTACGCTGACTTTGCGCTGTACCTGATGACTTGCCGCGGTATCCGGACCGAGCGCAAAGCATGCAAGGTGCTGATCAAAAGCACAAAGAAGTTGCTACGAAACGCGAAACGCCAGTGTGAGCGCGCAGGACTGATCGACCCCAAGACAGGAAAAAAGAAGAGCAATGAAGCACGTAAGCGAATGGCTACGACGCTCGGAGTTGCGCCAAAAGAGATCAAGCAACTCGCACGAGAGCATGATGAGCGAGCAGCCCAACGAATCGATGCAAAGATCGCAAAGCTCGCATTCGACTATCAGCTCAGCGATAAGCAGCTTTCTAGAGCACGTAAAAAGCTTGCCAAGTTTCTGGAACTTGACGTCAGTCACACTCGAATGCTCGAAAAATGGGAGCGTGCTGGTTATACACGCGACCTATACCGTGCCCTGCGATCAGAGCTCGAATATAAGACCAAAGCTTACAGCGTTCGGCTGGCTTCCGGGCAAACGATCAGGCTCACAAAAACAGGGCTGATTAAGATCGATGCAGAAGCCTGCAAAGAATCAGGCGATCCTGTTCTGCGTTCTTTCGCTGTTTTGACGAGCGCCAACACGCTGTTGAAAAAAGCGCAGCGCATGCTCAAAGGTACGCGAGTACCGCTGCAAACAAGCTACTTGAGCTTAGTCGAGACCGGGCGCACAAGCTCACGCGCGAGTGACGATAACCTCATAGGAGACAACTTTCAGAACTTTCGGCGCGACATGTCGAGCTTCAACGATGTGTCAACCGAGTTGCCCGGCCAGCGTGAATGCATCATCGCGCGGCCGGGGTACGTGCTTTGCAGTATTGACTTTAACGCTGCGGAAATGCGCTCATTCGCGCAGCTCGCATACAGCAAACTTGGTTGGAGCAAGATCCGCGACACGCTGAACCGCGGTCGCGATCCGCACCTTGCACTCGCAGCTAAGTCTATTCTTCGCATCTCGTACAAAGAAGCGAAGCGGCGCTTAGAAGCAGGCGACGCTAAAGTTGCGCGCGCTCGGCAATATGCAAAAATCCCGAACTTTGCTCTACTCGGCGGCGGCGGCTGGCGCATCCTTCCCGACTACGCGAAAGGAATGGACATTGAGCTCAGCGCCGAGCAGGCGAAAGAGCTTTATGCAGCTTTCCATGAAGCGTGGCCCGAAGTTGCCGCAATGCACAAGCACTTCGGTAAGTTTGTGCACGCGCGCTACGAGCACCCAATCTCGCGGCGTTTGCGCTACCTGACGCGCTACGCGCAGGCCTGTAACAATCCTTTTCAGGGACTGACTGCTGACGCTGCTAAGTACGCTGTGTGCGTACTAGCGCGCGAGGAGTACACGAGCACTGGTTGCCTGCGTGGCGCACACAGCCTGCTGTTCATGCATGATGAAGTAATCTTTGAGCTGCCTGAAAATCGTGCTTCGGAGCTCGCGTGGCGCGCGACAAAGCTCATGATCGATGCCTATAATCGGTTCACGCCTGATGTCCCGATGACGGCCGAGCCTTCCCTTATGCGCCGGCTATCGAAAGGCGCAAAGACAGTTCTGCATCCAACCAAACGAGATAGAGACGGCAACAGATTGCTGCTGGTGTATGGGGAGAACGACAATGGACGCGCAACAAATCGCAAGCAAGCTGCTTGAGTTTTTCTACACGCCCGATCGCTGGACGCAAGGCGCTTACGCTAGGCGCGCTTCCGGCCTCAAGGTCACACCTAACGATGTGCACGCTGTGAGTTTCGACACGCTGGGCGCCCTCAAAAGGATCTATCATGTCTATGCAGACAGCAACCCGTACTCGAAGGCGCTCGCAAAAGCGCTCAATCAAAAGGTCGCGAACCTCTCAACGTGGCACGACTCGCAAGAAAGCTTTGAAACGTACATTCGTGCCCTCAGAGACATTCGAGGCTCGGGCGCTAGTGAGGTGGTTGCGTCGGCAGCCTAGATTACTGTTCAGTCATTTGCCTCTCGAGACACCTACGCAGCGCAAGTACGCAGCGATCAACAAGCAGCTAGGCGTTTGCAAAGGCGTACCGGATTACCTGATCGTAGATAAGCGATCGCACCGCATACTGTTTGTCGAGCTCAAGCGAAGCAAAGGCGGGGTAGTAAGTAAGGCGCAAGAGCGCTGGTTAGAGGCGCTAAGTTGGCGGCATGCTGTTGTGTGCCGAGGATACAAAGAGGCTAGGTCGACCATTGAGGAGTATTTTGATTTATGAGCATTTCCCGTAAACGATCGATTCTGTATGAACAACTGTGTGAGCACGAAAAACGCTACATCGCGCTTGTGCTCGCAGACCACGGCGGCAACAGATCGAGAGCTGCAAGAGCTCTTGATCTGTCGCGGCGCACGCTGCTTTACAAAATGGTCAAGTACGGCCTACGCAAGCAAACGATCGCGGCACTACGCGCGCTCGCCGCTTCTGCTGTGCCGCCGCTTCGGACTTGCGACGCGGCCGGACAAATGGAACTCTTGCCCAATGAGCTCGCCTAACCATTTTTGTCACTGGCCTGGCTGCACAAAGCAAGTGCCGGCCGCAAAATGGGGCTGCACCTATCACTGGTTCAGGTTGCCCCGTGATTTGCGGCTACGGATCTGGGACACGTATAGGCCTAGCCGCGTATCTCCCGAATACTTGGCCGCTGCGCGAGCTGCTGAAGAATGGATCAAAAGCAATGCCTAGATACCCGATCAGGGCCGGGGCTTGGGAGAAGGTCTTAGCGGACGTCGAATGCGACACGATGATCGTTGATCCGCCGTATTCAAAACGCGTGCACTCGGGTCAATCAGGCTTGCGGCGCGCGATCGCATATGAACCTTGGACCAAGCGGCACATTCGCACGTTCGTCGATTCATGGCACGAACGCACATCGTCATGGATGGTTGCATTTACGTCGCACGACTTGATCGGTGCATGGCAACGGGCTTACGCGCGCGTAGGTTGGTACGCGTTCGCGCCTGTGATCGTCTGCCAGAAAGTGCCGCGCTTTTCAGGCGACGGCCCCGCAAATTGGGCGCGCTACCTAATCTCAGCACTCGACCGCACAGACGCTGATGACTGGATCGATTGCGTGATGGCGGCGAGGCCACGAACGAAGGAAGCGATGCGCTGGAGAGCGCTGCCGGGGATGTACACAGCAGCAAACGAACGCGGGGCACCTATTGTTGGCGCCAAAACTGTAGCGCTCCTGAAAGAGCTTGTACGCGACTACTCGAACCCGGGGGATCTTGTAGCCGATGCATGCTCGGGATACGGTTCGACTAGGTTGGCCGCACTCGAGTTGGGTCGTAGATTCGTGGGTGCGGAGATAGACGACGAACTTTGCAGAAAGGCAAATGCGCGACAATGCACGTAATTTACATTTTGTTGCTAGCTATGGCTCTAGGCCTCATTGCAAGTGGGTTGCTCCTATGGGCCGGCTGCTAATCAACGTACTCGCAGTACTGATGATCCTACTAGGCGCCGCTTTGTGGGGTTGCCTCGATCTGCGCAAACAGCGCCAGCATGTACTGTGTGCGCTGTCTGACGGCAAATGGGCGACCGGCTACGAAATATGCCAGCTTTGTAAAGGCAAGGTCTCGCCTAGCGCTGTCTACATAGTGCTATACTTGCTGACAGAAGACGGGTATCTAGATCGCCTGCCACTAAACAAACGTAGTTACACTGGTCGCTACATCTATCGACTGAGGACAATTGGGAATAGCTATGGCAAAGAAAACGCGAGACACGTCGAGCTCTGAGATTGGTACGCCTGAGAGCGTCGGGGCTGAAGACACTGCAGAAGTTGTTGCGCCGGAAAGCGTCGGAGCATTCGTGCTGCCGACGCTCGCCGAAATGCAGACTGCATTCAAGCGCATGTACCCAAACTCAGAGCTGTTTAGGGAAGTTGACGCAGTGGCATGCATAGAGTACTGTGCGGCAAATCGTGCGAGCGCTGAGGAGGCGATCGCGTATTGGAGCCGCCATGCAGACCATCAAAAACCTTTGCGCCCTAGCAGTAGTGTTGTATTGCCTGATGATGCTGCTTAATCCGGTGTATGCAGACTCGAGCGTAAACTATCTGCCGGTGCTGGAGCGCATCGCTCACGCACTAGAGGGGATCGAGCGCAAATGCGATCGCTAGCTGTAGCAATCGTGATATACGTAAGCAGTTGCACAACGTTCGAGCCGCCATCGGAAAATGGCGAAATGTTTCTGTTTTTGCCGAATGAACCTATCCTAGTAGGCGAGCCGCCGCGCATCGAGCTGGACGATCAAGAGCTCGATGCCGGCCCCCGGCCGTCCCGCTAGCAGGACTCGAACAGCCGCCGAGTGTCTGCGTTGCGCGCGTCTCCTACGCCATGACGCAGGCACTCGGCGGCCGCTGTTTGCCAGTCCTGGATCAAGCATGCCGCTTTCAGCTTCGGGTACTTGTCCAGGCCTCCCAGGCCTAGGTTGTACGCCATGTCCAGCACAGCGACTTGGGCGGCCGGAGGCCAGAGCGTGATCGGCCAGCCCCGCGTTTGCAGCTGCCGCGACAGCGCGCCCAGCTTCTGCGCCAGCACGATCTGGCAGTCAGCGGGCGCAAGGATCGCCTTGCAGAACGGCCGATAGTAGTCGGCAGGGGTCTTCGCCACGTCCACGCTCTTGCCCGCCTCCTGCACTGCTGCAGCGTCAGCAATCGCGTACTGCAGGTTCGGCCGCCACGGGTAGTTGTTCAGCGGCGGCCGGAAGCCGCAGCCGAACGTCAGCAAGCTGTCGCTATCGAGGTAGCAGTGCGTGACTGTACCTTCGTGTGTGCTCACAAACACGCACGCGTCAGTCGCCGCCGTCATGATGTTTAGCCGTTGCCCAGGCCTCATACTTTGACTTGGCGGCCGGCAACCCCGTTGTCAACCTCGGGCGGTCGCGTTAGTGTGACAGTTGCAGCCGTCCCCTGGGATCGCGCCTCCTCACCCAAGCAGCGGCCGGGGGCGGCTGCCGTATCCACGACTTGCGCGCTTAGCGCTATTCGCGCCCAACCACGCAAGCGCCAGTGTTACCAGTAATCGCGCAGATATCGACAGTTTTTTCGGTCGGCTTTGCGGGCGTAGTCGAGACAGCCGAGTTTCCAACCACAATCATGCGCTGAATGACTGCACCGAGTGCATTGAGTGCACGCATCAAGTCAGTGGCTTTGTCAGGGGCTTGGCTGCAGAACTTAGCCGCAGCTTCATCGCTCGCAGTCAGCTGCGAGCAGAACGAGAGCACAGATCCTGCCGAAGTCACAAAAGCTGCGTGCAAGTCGCTTGCAGCTGCCACGACCTTACCCGCGTCCGGCCCTTGTCTGCTCTTCACGAACACGCCCAAGACGCCATACAAGCTATTGATCTTGTCCATTACTTGCTGCGCCGCATCGGGCGCGACATCACAGAACTGATCGGCTTTCGCGTCGCCCGTTGGTACGAGCGAGCAAAACTCGAGAATGCCGGCCGCCGCAGCTTGAAACGCTGCATGTACGTCGGTCATCACATCCGTTACTTCTGCTGCCGTCTGCGGCTGCAGCGTTCCGGCAGATGTGCACGAGCAAAGAAGCAAACACAACACAAGCATTTTGTTTCGCATATTCAGATCCTGAAAGGTGTTTGTAACTCAAAGTCGACATTGCGTGGCGTTGCCCAAAACAGATTGGGCGTCTGCGTTGCAGGCATCGCGTGAAGGATCCTGCGATAGAAGGTCGTATAGCATCCCGTGAATGCGCCGTTAGCCCACACGCGCTTGAGCGCGCCAGTAAACGCGCCATTAAATGATCCATCCATAGACGTTTGGTTGTCCTGACAGCCGGCGAGCAACAGCACGCTCGCCTTCACATCAGGCGTTGTTTTGTTCGCCTGCAGATCGTCGTAAAAGTCTTTGTTAGCCTCGTACGTGCGGCGGCCGACATCTCGAGGCATATGCTTCGGGCGATCAGAGATCTCCGAGTACGTGTTCAATGGATGGAACTCGCGCGTAATCGTGCCGCTGTGACAGCTGTCAGAGACCATCAGAATACGCACGCCTTCGGCGAACTTACCCCAAAGCTCGTAGTATTCATCATCGATGATCTGGCCATCGTACAAGCAGTTCGTTTCGTCAGCGCCATCAGCTTCATCGCCATTCGTATCTGGCACTTGACCGCCGTGGCTGCTGATCGTGTACAACACAAAGTCGCCCGCCTTTGCTTCATCAGCGTACTCTTCAAGCTGACTCAGCACAGCGTCGCGCGTCGCGTCTTTCGTAAGCAGCGTCTGAACATGAAAGCCGCGCTTAGTCGCAATAGCCGACATGTCCTTAGCGTCTGCTTCGCAGGCGTTTAGCTGTCCATCCCAGCCGTCATAGTGCGCAGGATCAACAGCGTTCAGCCCGACGCAAAGCGCATAGCCTTGGGTGTTGGCGTTAGTTGAGCTCATTTTTCTTACCTTTCGTAACCTGATCGAGAGTCTGTCCGGGGCGAAGTTGCGGGATAGCTGCAAGTAGGTCGTGAACGAACGTTGCGACGGCTGCAACCGCTTCATCGTCCACGCTTGTAGCCGTGAGCTTGGCCAGCCACTGAAAGAACGGGAGCGCCAAGATCACGCCATTAACAGCCAATGAAACAATAGCAATTGTATTTGTCATAAATAGATCAAGTTGTTCATCGTTACGGGTGGGGTCACCACGATTTGATAGTTGGTTTGGGTTGAATCAGTACACGACATAATAAACCTATGCGTGTACTCGTGATAGTAAAGGCTATCGCACAACGAATTTGTGATCGAAGCGCTAGCTTTGTTAGCTACAGCTGCAGCGCCCAAGATGAAGTTTGGCGTAAAGCCGCTGGTAGGATGGTCAACGCCAAAATCAATAGGGTACGAGTTAGCAGATAGGTTCGTTGAATCGACGCTGATGATCTGCGAGTCCGTTCCGCAAAACCTCGCTAAGTTGCCACCCTGAAAGTTTGACGGTACTGCGTGACTTCCTATCGTCCAAGTTGTGCCATCTGACGAATAATAGTAATCCCAACCTACACTGTTGTTGCCGCAAATGGCGATCAGGTAGCCGGTCGTGTTGGCAAGGTCGTAAACAGCATTCTTGACGAAAGGGTTAGCGCCAGTAACACGAATCGTCCAAGCCGTACCGTCAATGCTAGTTGCTAGCTTGCCGTCTGACGTTGTCATAACCCAAATGCCTTTGGACGGGCAAAAGCGAATGGCGTTTATGTCCGGGCTACCAGAAAATGGCGAGGCAACGCTTGACCATGTAGAGCCGAAGTTAGTGCTCTTGTACATGTTGTTCAGCGCGCCGCCCGCAATCAGTACCTGCGAGCTAAAGTTGAGCGTTACATCTGTGTCGATCGTATAAAAATGGCTAGATCCACCTAAGCTGACTTTGCGCGTAAGCGTTGATCCATTCCAAAACTGGATCTCACCAGAGTTGCCTACGATCGCGCCGACAGTAGCGCCGATAACCATGTCGTTAAACTGGCCTGTGTAGCTTGAGCCTGCCGAGACGATTGTGTGATCGTTCGGCGCAAGAGAGAAATAGGTTATCATCTTGCCGTTGTTACCCGCCCCGTAAAACGCAAGAGACGCGGAGTTAGCAATGCGGCGGATCATGAACCAGCGCTGCGATAGCCCTGTATCTACTTGCCGCCACGTACCGCCCAGCGCCATATATTCGTTGCACTGCTTGCCTTGCAGGATCGCGGCCGTGATTCGACTGTTAACGAGCGTGAAGTTGAGCGCTTCAAGCGCTTTGAGGTACTGAGTGCGCTTGCCCAAGATCGTTACGAACGCTTCGATCGTTGCCGCGGCGCTAGACATGAAGCTAGACGGCCCAGCGTCCGGAACTTGTGGGGTAGTGCTATCCCACGCTGCAGGCTCAGAAATTGAATGATTACCCATTACACTGTAGACCTTTCAAATATGCGGCTGTAGTCAATCTCGTAAATGATCGGCAAGAGACCAGGTCCGATCGTGAAGCCTATGTAGTCTGTAACGACAGTGTGCAGAGCACCCATGTCAAACTCGAAGTGCATATCTGTCGGCTGCCCTGCATGCACACCGGACCCGACGCGCCACGGTAGCGTACCCCATTGAACTTGGTTGCCGTCCCAAAACACCGAATACGTATTGTCCTTGTGATAGCACCACGTAATCGTGTGCCACTGATCGAGATGATTCGCAGGATCATGCACTCCGCCAGCAATCTGCCCGTCTTCCCACGATCCGCTGTAGTAATCGATATGATCAATAGCACTCGGCTGCACTGAATTGACGTGCCATTTTTGGCTTACAAGAGACTGGTAAGCGCTGAATGATTCGATCACATCCATCTCGGGGCCGTTGTCCCAAATACTGCCGACTGTCCAAAGCGCGAACCACTGGCCTGCTGTCGGATTGACGATCCTAAAGCGCGTCTCCCACGCAATCGTTTTACCGAGGTCAGATCCGCCGCTCGGATATGCGAACTTAGCGAACAATGAACCGTTGCCGCCGTTGTAGAGATTGCCGGGGCCGATGCCTGTAGTGATGTCCCCGAACGAACGCACGTAGCAAAGAATGCTGGTAGGTGTGAACTCTCTAAACCTGTTGCCGGTCGGGTCAACTGGCTGGCCTGAGATTGCTGTTGCTGCGCTCGTAGCTACGGTGTTCGTACCGTACTGGCCGCCATTGTTGAAGCTGCCGAACACGCTCGCATAATTGAACTCTGCATCAAGCTGCGCGATCGAGCCGATGTTACCTGTAGTGCCAAAGTCCCAATTCTTCACGAGCGTGAAGTCAGCACCGCCTATGCTCGCAAAATCATAAGGTGTGATAACTGTTGGCGTGCCCAAACCATCATTCACGTCCCATTCAATCTGAGTTCCGGGGCTATCCCATGGCACGCCTGCTTGGTCCCATGGCTGTGCATTGTCCCAAGTTCTGTTGCCGTTGATAACCGTTCCGTGGCCTAGACAATGCTCCGCATGCCACGATGCAACGATCGCCTTGATGTCGTCGATGCGATTGTTCGCGAGTGGGTTGCCTTGAATATCGAGCCAGTATCTAGCCCATTGGGCGGCCGGACCGACAGCGCTATACGCAGTAGTCGTGCCTCGCGTAACAGTGCCGCCCGTGCCCATAGAATACTGTAGGCCATTCCTGTACGTGAGCGTCATAGGCGAAATGTCGGGGTACATGAACGCCGCAAGCTGATTCAACAACGCGTATGCATTACCGCGTCTGCTGTGCTCGGTTCGCCATGTTTTGCAGCGGATCGCAAAGTTCGCGACAGTTTCAGAAGCGCCAAAGCGCAGAAGTCTATCAGCTGCGATTGCATCGAGTGAATCGTATGTAACGAGGCCTGGGCTTGCAGATTTTAGCCCAAATTCTACAACCTCGATCATGTGATCGATTCGAGAGCCGAGTGCTTGCAAGATCAAACCACCTTGGCCAGCTTTCAGCCAGCCGGGGGCCATATCTAGCAAACGCTGAGTATATGAGTATTGTAGCGGCATTCTAACTCACTGATGTAAGCACTGTGAGAGTGCTTGGCGTGAAAACGGGAAATTGATTAGGCGTCAGAACAGTGTCGCCTGACGGCGAGCTTAGGCTGACAGTAACGATCGCGGGGTGCGCATCCATGATTGCGCGAATCAGCGCATTCTTGAACACGTAACCGACGCCGCTAACGCGCGCGCCTCCGATATTTTGCAGCTTCTGAAACGCGATCACAGCAGCATTGATCGCCGTCAGGACATCAGCGGAAGCAGCATTGCCAGTGCAGTAGATCGTGCCTGAAAGCGCGATGTCGAGCTCCGAAGCGCTTGCGACGGTCGCATTGACGCCTAGGGGCTCGACGGTTTGAACGACGGCAGCTTGCAGCGTCGCAATGTCCGGGCTGCTAAACCCTCCCGTGTCGCTCGCGACGTAGCAAACAACGTTGCCATAGCCGTCAGGTAGCGGGCGCACGCGAGTCACACCTACGGCTGACCCGTCATCCCGAAGCACTGTCTTGAGGCGCGCAGCGTAGCTGCCGGTCGGGTTGTTCGGCGACCAGAGCGCAACGCTTTCGCGGCAACGCTGGGCTAGCGCTTGGTTCGACTCATCATCTGAACCGATTACGTTCGTCGTGTTCGTAACAGTGATGCCTGTAGCAACTGGTGTGACCCAACTAGTGATTTGACCTACAACAGCATTACTATCGCTGCCGCTCTCGATTGCGATCACAGGATAAGTAACAGTCGTGCCAACTGACTGCGAAACAGCCGCTGCGATTCTGTATTTCTTGCCGGTCGTCGCATTCTCCACAATCAGATCACTGTTGTTTGCGACAAGCGCTGCGAGCGACCCGTTGTAAACTTGGATCGTACCCTGCGCAGGCGCAGCGGCGTTATACTTAATGCCGTAATCGTAATACGCCTTTAGCCGCAACCAGTTTGTGCTTGCTGTGTCTAAGTAGGCGCCTTTGCCAATCTCAGCCATGAGGTTAGATAAACCTGAAAGAATGATCGATGCGCCGACAGTAAACGCATCCATCACGTAGCCTGTGATCCAGTGGCTGCGATCTACGCCCAGCGTGTCGTAAATAGAGTACATCTTTGCCGCGATCGTATCTCGCGACAAAGGCTGCAAAGCTTCTGCAAGCGTAACGGGTGGATCGAAACTCGGCATGCTAACCCCTATACGTTGGTAATACCTGTAGGATCGATGATTGCTTGCAGCGTAATCTCAAAGCCTGCATCGCCTAGATCCAAAGGCTTGATCACAATATCTAGAAAGACTTGAAGCGGCTGCGGCTGCGTCGCGTTGCATTTGCAGTTCTCCACCATCGGAAGCTTTCTGATCTCCGCAACAACGCGCGAGCTCATCTCTGCAGGCGTTAGGCGCGAATGCAAAAACTCTTGAACATCGATCCCATACTCTGGATCGCCAAAATACGAGCCACGCGGTGTAGTGATGCAGCGGAAAGCAAGCTGTTTCAGCAGCTCTCCTTTGAACGTTCGGCGCCAGTCAGAGATCTGAAACAAGCAATTTATGTCTTCGCCGTAGCCTGTCAGGTATAGCGAAGAATTCGTATAGGGTGACAAGGTAGCGATAGCTGCGTCGATTGCGTCTGTTACTACGCTCATATCATGTCACCTTAGTTTGAGTGGCGCCGCACGGCCCGAGCGTGAAGGTTGCGATCACTGCAGCGCCGGCCGCGCCAGCAGCTGCCGGACCTGCACCGACAGCGGTGAATGCAGCTACTAGCTGCGTAACTAACAGCGTGAACTGCGCTTTCAGCAGCGTTTCTAGCACAGGAGCATCGAACCCGCCCATCAGGTTCACGCCCGATGATGACGCATCGATGATCGGAGAAGGGTTTGAAACTGTCAGGTTTGCATTGATCGTGACGTCATCGTTTAGCGTTGACGTACCATCAACCTCTAGCTTCGCCTCAAGCTTCGAATCATCCTTAACTTCGAGCTTGCTATTGAGACGCACCTTAGGTGGCTCCCAGTCCGGACCGTTAGGCGGAGCGAAAGCTAGAACAGCCGGCCGCGCGCGCGAACCTCCAATAAAGCCCACGAGCACGCGCATACCATTTAGCTGCTCTTGTGTGAGGCCTGGCAAGCCAGCCCATATCTCGACTTTATCGAGCGCTGGCAAATCTGGATCGGTAGGCTTCAATGAGAAGCGGTTACCGCTTTGGCCTGTGATCGTATACTCAAGCAGCGCCAGTGCTTTCTTATCCACAACGCGCTGAATCGCAGCTTCTAGCTGCGTCATCAGGCTATTGTGGTCACTTAGGAAGCACTCAAGTAACGCAGAGTCTTCGCCGTCAACACGGATGTTCATGCGCTCGATCGTTTTAGGGTCATCGCCCAGCAACTCGTGTTGGAGCGTATCGCCTACTTTGATCTTAGTCAGCTGTTCTACATCAAGCATCACGCGCTGCACTGTAGGATCGTAATCAACGATCACGAAGTCATCCTTCGTGCGTTGCTGCGTCGGCAAAGCCTGCGCTACGTGCGTTTTGCCGTCATAGTCGACCCACCAGTAACTGTCAGCGCCTATCGCTTCAACTAACGACTGTTGCGCTGTCGCTTTGATCCGAACATACGCAGCGCCTACTTTGCTAGTCTTCACGTCAAAGTCTGCGATCGTCTCGTTCGCGTCGCTCGCCAAGTCATCAGCAATCAGCTTAGCTTCTACGCCACTGTCCGATGCGTAGCTCTTAGACGGCACAACCTTGCGCCAGCCAGCTTTGCCCGCGATCACATCAATTGCTCGTTCGTTCACGTCAAGGTGTGAGCGCGCAACAGTTCCGGTCAACGTAAGATCCAGAACTTTGATCGTGGCTGCATCGTTTTCTTTGATCGCAGTATCAACGTCAGCAACTCGACAATGCGCGATCCAAACGCCTTTAGACGGTATCTCAATCCAGAACGCATGCGCTGCGATGTCGTTAATCGTAATGAATGGCGTGTCACTCATGGCGGGATGATCCCTGCAGCCAACGAATCAGCATCGTTCGTATATAGCTGCTGGCTGAGCTGCTGGTCTTGGGCCGAAAGCTGCGCGTTGTCCTCTCGCACTTTTTCGAGCTCTGCTGCGCGCGGACTATTGAGCGCCGGATCCTTTGGCGGAGTTGATGCGCCTTTGACCGCAACACTTGTGGTCTTGGGTGGTGCTGACTCTTCTAAATGCAGTGAAGCAAACCAGCGTCGGAGTCCTTGCCGCTCACGCATTGGAGCTACCTCACGCACAAGCCGGCAATGCGTGATCGCGTAGTGCTCTGCTAGCATCGGATGATCGATCGCGATCACGTAAGGCTTACCTTTGTCGGGCGCCTTCAATACGCTCGCAACGATGTTCACCCAATTCTCGTATTCATCAACTGTCGTGAGTGTAACCTTGATCGTGAACTTACGATCGCGGCGCCCTAGATACTTGCTGTTGCTGCCGGTAGTACCTTTAGGCTTTGCGATCTGCCATTCGTACTCACTCTCAAGATCTGTTATCTCATAGAAACCTGTAACAGCCGTGCCGCCAAGCGAAAGCGTTACAGGTTGCGGATCGAGTGGTGTCCATGTCATCGCACACCCCACGCAACATTTGCGTTTCGCAGCTCATCAGCAACACTCTTGCCTGTTGCTCTGCCGACTGCGTCAGCGTCATCTCGAGTCGCGTTGCCGTAAATGTTGGTTGTTACATTCAGGTTTGCTAGGCGCGTTGTCGTGTTGCTTGTCTCGCGTTCCGTGACCGTGTTGATATTCGCCTTTGGCGGCGACTGCGCCGGCAGGTTGATCACGTTGCGCATTTCAGGTGACTTTTGCTCTGTTGCAGATGCTGGCTGCTTCAACGCTTTCAAATCAGCCGGGCTTAGCCGCGTCTCGAGTTCCAGGCCTCCAAAGTTCGCGACCGCATTCTGACTGTCGACGGCCCGCTTTTCTAGGCGCGGCTGCTGGGTGGCTGCCGGCTGCTGGGCCTCGACAGCCACCCGTACGAGCTGCGGCTGCTGGGCGCGCGGCTGGGCGTCAACAGCCACCCGTACGAGCTGCGGCTCCCGAGCCTGGGCGGCCGGCTGCGGCTCCCGAGCCTGAGCGGCCGGCTGCTGGGCGTCGACAGCCACCCGTACAAGCTGCGGCTCTCGAGGTTGGGCGGCCGGCTGCTGGGCGTCGACAGCCACCCGTACAAGCTGCGGCTCTCGAGGTTGGGCGGCCGGCGCAGTCGGCTGCTGACGCGCGGCTGGCGGCTGCGCCGGCTGGATGATCACATCATTCGCAGGCGTCTGCCGAACAACAGCCGCCTTCAATGACGCAATCGCCTGCGCCTGCTTTGCGTCGCTCGCGAGCGCAGCGACAGTGCTCGGGTCAAGCGTCGTGCTAACCAAAAATGGCGCGTTAGGCTCTTGCGCCGCCTTCTGTGCAGCCGGGAGCGTCGGCCGCAACGTGCTCATGCTCTCGATCTGCTTCTGTAAATCAACGCCTTTAATATCAATAGCGCTTGATTTGACAGTACCCAAACCGAAACGGCTAGACCACTTGTCGACCCACGTTGCAATCGGTTCGAATAGAAATACAAAAGCCTTGACAGCTTGCTGGCCTAACCAAAGCAGCGACTTAGCTACTATCTGACCTAAACCTTCTGCAATATCAATAAAGACATTGCTGACAGCTTTCGTCAGCTCTAGCGAACCTTTCTTAGATGCGATCGAAACGCGTAGCCATGCATTCTCGACATTCAACACGAACAGATGCACCGTGTCGATCATGTAGGCCACGCCGTCAATAAACACTTGCGTGAATGACTTGGCTTGGCTTCCGTGTCCGACAAGAGTCTTAGTGATCTGCGCGATCGAGCCTGTGATCTTCGTGAGATCTACTTGCCCGAAAATATCCTTGATTGAGTCTTTCAAGCGCGTTGCTTGCGCCGTGAAAGTCCCGAAAGCTTCTGCCGCCAAGTTACCTAAGCGCTTATCTACGTCCGCGATTTGCGGCGTAATCTTCAGCCCCGCCTTAGACTGGATCGCTACTTTCTTCGCAAACTCTTTCGCGTACGTGAGACCTTGCGTTGACGCGATTTGTGCAGTCGCGCGTAAGGCCGCGCCGTAGTCTTTCGGCTTCAAGCCATTCGTAAAGAGCTCGGTTGACAGCTCTTTCAGATCATCACTACTCGCCGCGGTCTGCTTGCGAACATCATGCATCACGTTCTCAAGATCGCGGCCCTGATCTGCAGTGAACGCTAAGCCTTTGTCGACTGCGCCTAGCGAACGCAGCTGAATGCGGCTCTTTTCTTCAACTTCCGCAATGCCAATAGAGTACTTAGCGAAGGCGGCTGTTGCTGCAATGACAGCCCCGGTTAAAGCAGTGAAGCCAACGAAAGCCAAGCCGAGCCCCAAGCTCAACCCGCTCGCGCCTTCTGAACCACCCGTACCCAAGTTAACGCCTAGCTCTTTTGCTCGCGCAACTAACCCACCAAAAGGGCCGCCAACCTTACTCACTGCATCGAGCATTTGCACTGCGCCTAAGCGCAACGCGCCTGCATTCGTGTTTGCGGCTTGAAAAGCATGCGGGATTCTCTTACCCACATGCAGATCAACAATGTTGCCTGCGCTCTGTGCCTTTTTTGCAATGTCTGTAAGCGCTTGCGCCGGCTTATCTGATATGCGCTGAACCGGGGCACCGATATCGCCGCCTAGTCCTACAAACGCTTCAATCAGTCTCGCATTGTCCTGCTTACGCGCTTGCAGCTGCGAAGTCAGTGCTTCAAAACCTGCAGAGTCTGCACCGCCAGCACGCTTCAATTGCTGCTGTGCACTCTGCAGGCGCCCGATTGCTTTTACGTTGTCGTCTATCGCGCCGCGCAGCTCGTTTAAGCCTTCTTTGCCGGCCGCGGCTGCTTCGATCAACCCTTGTGAAGCTGCGGAGATCTCAAAGGTTGCTCTATTATCGGCCGGCATGGCTCACCTCTTACAAAGTCCCGTGTTGCGTGTCTGCAAGCAGCTTGGCGGCTGCAAGTTCGGCCGTCGCGTCGCCCGCGAGCGTCGCAACAGCCCCGAGCGCTGCGTTAAACGTGTTGTGCCAAAGCGTATTCTTGAGCTTTAGATTCGCTTGAGTAACTTCCGAGCTGTTACGGATAGCGTCATCGTATGATGATTGAAGATCGCTGAGCTGCTGCTGCAGATCTTCGATCATTGAGATCGCGTCATCCAAGTTATCCGGCATGTCGTCGCGAGTCTTAGGCATGTTACCCCCTTGGGTTGAAAAACTGACTGATAGATCTAATCACACGCGCTAAGCTAATTGCACCTGCCGCGGCTTTCGTCGCCTCTTGTGTTTCATCTAGCGAAGCTCCGAAAAGCGCCATCAGGTTTTCAGCAAGGCTCCAATCATCATCGTCTGCGAGTTGCAGACGATCTAAGATTTTTTTGACGTGATCGCCAAAGCTGCGCCAGCCAGCAAGCTGCATGCGCCTGCGAGCTGCGAGACGATCATCGGGTAGGCTGCTTCGATCTTGCGAAACTCTACGAGTCCGGGATGCACGATGCAGCTCTGCACAAGCGAATCCATCGCTTCAAGCTTCGTTTCGGCTGTACCTTCGGTTGTTTGGTACATGCGAAACTCTGCAAGAGTTGGGCGCCGCACGATCACTATACCGATCTCAGTATAGATAGCGTGGACACCCACCCCTATGCGCCCATACTTCCGGCATGCATCACGCAAGGCTTTTTCGTCTTCAATCTCTTGCTGCAGCGCTGCAATTGCTGACGGCGCGGACTTAGCTTCATCGACCAAGCGCTCAGCGCGCACAGTTTCGAGCTCAGCCCGCAATTTATCTAGCGCTTCATCGTTCATATCACACGCTTTCCTTTTCAAACTTCAAGCCATTCATGCGCGATCGCATCGGCAGCACGATCAACGTGATTGCCAGCGCCGCGGCTTCTGCTTGCGCGATAGCTTGGTCGCTATCCTTCAAAGCGCAGTTTTCCAGCATGTCATGCTGCGCAGGACTCTTAGGAGTATCCTTGAACATGATGTCAACGTTAAACAGTGTTTCAGCTTTGTCCGACTTTCCCAAAAGCTGCGAAAGGAACGCGACCGCTGAATCGCGCAGCATAGTGATCGAACAATCGCCCATGGTGATATTGCCGAAACTAATACCGTAGGGGTTCTCGCCGAATCCGTAGTTATGCACCATGTCTCGCGTATAGTGCTTGTATTGGATGTTCTGAACACCAGTATACTTCTGCCCGTCAAGCATGATCGCGACAGAAGAGCTAGAACGAATCTTTCCGTTGATTTTCGGTGAATCAGGCATGATCAACCCTCCGCAGTCTGAATCGTTGCAGTCAGCGCAATGCGTGTGATGATGGTTTCAGGATAGCCGAACGGCTGAATATACAAGTCGCCTTCAATGCGGCTCGTAGTCAGAATGTTGATCGTTTTGTCGATCAAGTATGCAACCTTGCTTGCGTCGCTCGCCAAACCATCTTCAAGTGCTGCAGTCATTCCGGTCTGAATGCGCAAAGCTTCATCGGGCGCAATCGTGCCATCGGCCGCCGCTCGCACAGGCGTGTTGACGATGGTCGCAAAATAAGCGTCAGCAAGTTGCTCGCCGCGATTCACGAGTCGCCTGTGAATGATGAGCTGCGCGCTATCTGCCGGCGCGCTCATCAGGCGAGCGCGCGTAATATAGACGCCCGGTTGATTAGGCCAAGATCGCAGCGTGATCGTGCGATCGCTAAGGCTCTCATCATACAGAGCATCGTGATAAATCGTATTGCCGGTGTTGTCGACAAGCAGTGTAGGCACTGCATGCCCAGCAATCGCCGCAGCATTCTCGCTTATGACCGAAGGCGTCAAGATATCAAACGCTGAATACAAAACCGGCTTTTCTTGCGTCAAGCCTGTAAGCGCGCTCGTGAACGCAGACGACCAAGTAGTCATCCCGATTTTGTCTGACGAAACGCCCGAAATAGCCGTGTTGACAGCTGTCGTATAAGCCGAGTCGCTTTGCCCAACTGTCTTGCCTGGCCACATCGTCAGAGCCCAGCAATGTTTGCCGTATGGCTTCATCCCGACCAAACGCGAGTCAATTGCTTGAAGGATCGAAGCAGTGGCATCGCAAGCAAACGCCATACAATCGATAGGCAAAGCAGACAGCTTGACCACATCCATTGCAGCCTGAATACCCGAAATGTCCGGGGCAGGGGCCGTCGTCGTAAACACTGCAGTATCGCCAGCAACCAGCGTTCCCGCGCCGAAGTTAAGCGTAATGCCAGTGTTCGGGATAAGGAACGTGTTGCCCGTGCCCAAGTAGTAGATAGGCGAATAGTCGGATCCGCCATTCAGCGAATACTGAATCTTGATGCCTGCAGACGCGATTGTGCCGCCCACCACAACCAACATTTTGACGCTATATGCGTTGTAAGGCGTGCCAGTCACACTCACAACAGACGTACCTGTCCCCGTAAACGTGACGCTACCAGCAACAGCAGCGGTCACAGTGGGCACGCGAATCAAAGCCACTTGCTTGCCGGCCGCTGCTTTGACAGCCGCAAGCTCCGGCGCCGGACCATAACCCCACGTATTGACCAGATCAGTAATACGAGAGCCGAGCCAAAGCGATTGTGTCGTGCCCTGTGAAGAGCAGCCAATCACGCAAACAAGAGATGATGCGCCCGGTGTCGAGCGCAACAGCCCATTAACCTCTTGATTAGTCAGTGCGGGTATAGACATCAGAAAGACCTTTCTTACAAGTGCGGTGAATCGATCGTCTCAACCAAACTAGCGTTGTTGTAAACTCTAGAGCGCGCAGTCCACGGAAAAACGTATGTCTCGCCTGGATCATCAAGCAACAGCAATTCTTCAACCTCGCAGTTTAGGCGCAGCGCTAAACCGTGCTGAAAGATCTTGCTGCTCGTGACCCAATCGACGCGCGTAAACGTGACAGTAAGATCGTTGAGTGCTTTGCGGAGCTCATTATGTAGGACCTTCACTGCATTGTACTGCAGCCAAAAGTCAGCCATGTTTGATTCATCGCATGCTGACGCGACAATGCTAAAGCGCTCCTTAATCAGTCCAAACGCTGCAGCTTGCTCGGGCGGATAGTTGATCATGCCTGGATCTGCAGTGAATGCAGACATGACTTTAGTCGGATCGCCCGGTACCCAAGCGCAGCGCGCCGCTGTGTTTTCCTGAAAGCGCTCAACAGCATCAAAGCCTGCAGTAAACTCTACGCCACCACCACGATCTAAAAACCACTGATGAGCATGATCGAATGCTGTTTGAATCGCGTAGCTCATCTCATGATCTCCTGAAACTTATCACTCAGTTTCTTCACTATCTTCCGATTGAGCGCGTACGGCAAAAGCGGCGTAGTCGGGATGATCGGGCGCTTGATGCCGCCTTTGACCCAACCTCTATGGTGCCTAACTTCGATGCCAGTCAGCTGGATCCCTGCGCGATTGCCAGACGTGTATGTCGAGATTGCTCCCGCCGCATTCGCAAGCGGCTTGCTACCATCAGCTTTCGGCTTCCAAGGGTTGCCTAACGCATCAGTGCCTGCCGCAATCGTTTCACGCGCGTATTCTGCGAGTGCTGCTTGAATCAGCGGAGCGGCCTGCATGCGCTCCAACGCTTCGAGCTTGCCGATCCAACTCTCAAGCTCAATCATGATGTCAACAGCGCTCACGACGTGCCCTCAATGCTTGCCGACGCTTCCATGCGCCAGGATCCGCGTCACTGCTGCTTGCGATCTTGGGTTTTGTCGCTGCGCTGCTTTCATTGCTCGAGGACAGCGGCAGCTGATATAGCCCTGTGACTGAATCAGCCGCCGCTGTTATCTCTGCTTCCGCGGCTTCTGCGACTCGCAAAAACTCTGTGTAGACCGCATCTGTCGGATCAATGCCACGCTTCCGGTAGACTTTCGGTGCAATGAGTTCCCCAATCCAGCGCTTAACCGTATCTGGTTCAGCTAGCTTCATTGCGTCTACGTCATAGCGCACGCGCAAGCGATCATAGATCTTCGCGCGAATCATGCGGATCTGCGTATTGATGAATCGTTGGCCCGCGCCTGCAATGTACGCCTCTTGCAGATCGCAGTAATCGCTTAGATCAGTATACGACAGATCCGCCATGATATCAGCTCGCAGTGATTCGATGAATATGACTAGCGCGACCCGCGAGCACCTCGTTACGAAAGCGCGCGATGTACTCAAGTGAATTTTTACGAGCGAGTTCTGCAGAGCTCGCAGGGTTGTGAAAGGTCACTGTCAGACCTTCACGATCCACAAGCAGCAAACCGCCGTAGCCTGACACAGGCTCGCAGCATATATACGACGTCGTGTCATCCGCGTTCGTGCCCGTAAATGCCGAGCCCATTTCAGGCACAACCACAACCTGAATACCGTAACCAGCATTGACAGTATTATCCATAGTGCCATTGCTTGCCGGCAAGATCTGCGCAGCCGTCAGCTGCCGCGCGCGCCACTCGAATGCACTCGGGACAAGCCAAAACAGCCGGCGAAACTGCGTCGCAAAGCCTGCAGAGGTGGGGATCGAATTGATCTTAGAAAGTACGGTCCCCAGCGACGTATTCGCTTGATCCAGCGTTCCCGTGTACAAATTGGCTTGCACAAAATCGTTAGCGAAAGTGCCGCCTTTGTAACCCGTCGGATGAGTAGTACCAAACAAGTTCAGGCTATCCCAAGCGGCAACAGGATTGCTCTTGAGAATGCTGATTGCCCGATTGCTCGTGTGACTGCCGGCAGCCGCGCCAACTGCAGAGCCCCACGCTTCCATGCGCGCGGCTCCCTCGCCGCCCATATCTGCGAGCTGCGAAACGCCCATACGCAAGCCCGCATGCTTGAACGTCGGAGCGACGGTCAGCGTGCGAGTCGGAGCCATGTCGGGGAACTCGACATCGTCTTCGCGCGTAGAGGTTTTGAATGTGACAGTAGGATCAAAAACTCGAATCTTGACTTCTGCGCCGTCTGTCGGAATGCGCGACGCAACCAACTCTGCGACGTTGCGTTCCGCCGAAAGCGTGTAGGAATCGATCAGAACTTCCGCCAGACGAGTCTCTGACGAAAGCACAATAGTTTGGATATCAACGTTACCGCGAGCGCCCATATAGCTATGATCTCCTTAAATGTTATGATTCATCACGGAAAGACGCAGAACACGCCTTTAGTGGTATCGAGAGCAAGGACCAAACCCAGCGCCGTATGTCCGGTACTAACCGTGCACGCAACATCATTCGCCAACCCGTAAGCCGTCGTAAACAGCGTGGTGACGGGGTTAGTGCCATCGTTCGTGTACCATTTGCCGTCGCGCTCGCGGCAAAAGTCGACGTCGACGGTAAGCGTGCCGTCGCCAGTCACCTGACCGACAGTGTCATTCTCCGCCATTTTCGGGATGTCGAAAACGCCAAGCACGACCAAGCTCGCAGCAATCGTCGTCTGCACTTGCCCAGTGGAAGGGTTGCCATAAGCAACGCCATGGTGCTTCGCAACATCGCCGCTCTTCAACACATACGTTCCGCCCGCGGGCGCGCCAAAAGTAGTCATTTGCTTTATTACCTTTCCTTCAGCGGATCTTCAGCGTTCCGGTTTCGGGGTCATACGACGATCGCTTGAGCTGCTTTTCAGTCAGCTGGCGGCGAGGCATTTGCGAGTTGAGCGCTGACAAGTGGTGCGGCTGCAGCTTGTCATCATCGCACACAGGCACATGCAGCTCTGCAACGCCTTCAAGCGGCGCGACAACAGTCGGCAGGGGCGCAGGCTTGGTCGCTTCGGGCTTCACAGGCTCTGGCATTGCCTTCAACAAACGCGCCGCAGCATCGTAACCCATCGCTTTCAGCTCAGTGCGAAACGCTTCGGGCAAGTCCGCGCGCGTAGAAAGCAGCGTATCCAGTTGCTCGGCGCGAAGGCGCGCAATCTCAGCCTTTGACGCCTCAAGTTCATCTTGCAAAAGTTTGTCACTCATAGCTTGATCATCCTCTTCAGTGGGTTCGTTATCGTCGTCATCATCTGGATCACTAGGATCCGACTCGTCGTCATCTTCTGTTTTTTCAGCTTCGGGCGCTGGGCTCATCAGCGTCATGCGTGAATCGACGATGCGATCCACGAGTCCAAGCTCTTGCGCTTTCTCACCGCGAAAACTATCCGCGTCGAGCCCCTTGACATCCTTTGCCGACAAGCCGCGGCTTGCTGAAACAATGCCATAGAACTTGGAGGCCATAAGATCTACGTCAGCTTGAAGCTTCGCTGCTTCTGTCTCTGTTAGCTTTGTGCCTAGCCTGCCTTCGATCTTGCTCTCGCCGCTCGCGAAATAATGAATCTGTAGTCCCATCTGACTCAGATCCTCCTCCCATCGAGCAACCAAAACACCGATCGACCCGACAAGCGCTTGCGGCGTAGCCACAATCTCATCTGCATCAGTACCTGTCATTGCAGACGCGATTGCATATGCTGCACTGCAAAGCATCCCGGACGTGAAGATAGTAACAGCGACGTCCGGATACTTTTCTCTGATCGCTGTCAACTCTGCGCAAGCTTCGAAGCATCCATGCAGGTAGCCACCAGCGCTGTCTATCTCGACAATAACGCGCGCGTTTGGCTGCGTGGACGCAGACGCAAGAGCTTGACCGAAAACTCCAACGATCCTCTCATAGAAATAACTATACATGCCGCCGCAAATACCGATTGAATCGGCTTGCAGTAGCTTGCCATCAGCAAGATACGGCTTGCCTGCCGGCAACGACTCTCGATTCACTAACAAAAATTCTGTTTTCATCCTGCATTTTTACCTTTCAGCGGAATTGCAAACTGTTTGACAAGCGCATCCATATCCAGCTCATCAGCAAACAGATCTTTCAGCTGCTGGATCGCCGCCGCCGCTTGCGAGTAGCGCTGCGCCGCTACAACCTTCGCATTGTCGTTCGTCAAATCAGTTCGGCGAGAAACGCCCGGCGCGATGAATGGCATAACTTGCTGATCAATGCATGCATCGAGCAACGCTGCGTCAGTCGTGCTTAGATCTTGTCGGATCGCATCAAAATATTTGATGTTCTGAAAGCCCGATCCACCGCCTCCTGTTGCTGTAACCGTTTGGCCGCAAATGATCATCGAAATATCATCGCGTCCATCGCTTACCGCTTTGTCAAACGACGCTGAACCTACAGCGCTCTTGATCTCCAAAAGCTCCGCTTGCCATCCGGGCGGCAAAACCTTGACGTTGTTTGTGCCGAGCTCCGACCATTGCGCGCGTGCGTCTTCTATTTCGTCTGCATTGACACCTAATGGCGCATGGATCACGTTGACGCCATTCGCAAGCGCCGCAATGAAAGCAAGGCGATTGTATTCGCCAAGCATTCGTTTAGTAGCAGCGCGACAAAGCGCAGGCCAATTACCCGATAGCCAGGGGCGCTCAAAACCGCGGCTGATCATGATCCAGGATCCATCGCCTGGGTTGATCTTCTCTGCGCCGTAAAACCACTGATTGCCCATTCGCAAGCTCAAATGATCCGCTACGCGATGCACAAGAAACTTGCGATCATTGGCTGTGTCGACAACAAACTGCGCGACGCCAACACCTAATGTGATCGAGTCAAGTACGAGCTTTGTGCGTTCAGCTAACGGAAAAACACGGCTGAAACCGTCAACTCCGAAAGGATCAACAGCTATTAGCTCCGCGATCTTGCTTTCGTCGCCCGAGTACAACGCCGGCAAAGTACACAATCCGCTCGTACGTACACCTAGCAGCGCATATGCCCACGAGTCTCGCATCGCAGCGCGAATGAGCCCCGCAACGCGCTTCAAATAGACGTCAGATATAGAGCCTGTAACGATCTTCTCTGCCTGATCAATGTCATCCAGCAGCGGATCAATAGGCGTCTGAATCGGAAGCGGTCTAGACTGTGCTTCTTTGACAGCTGTTTGCGGGCGACCAGAGTTGAAGCTGCCGAAAAGCTTAGACCAAAAGTTAGTTGCCATTGGGCGTTATCGCATTATTCAGTCTGAGAACCTACCGTCAAGGGAACTGTGCATGCCTGCCGATTTTGGTAACCCTTTAGAAGAGGCGGAGAAGTTAATCCGCGGTATCCGTAGAGACATCAAAGAAGCTAAAGAAGCTGTAAGCGATGACGATATAGACTATGCTTTGCTAGAAAAACTGCGTGGCCGAGAGCTTGCTGCTTTGCGCTTGCGCTCGAACATCGTGCAGCACAACCAGAAGCTAACTGTAAGGCTTTTGGATTCTCCTGAATGGCAAGCACTCGCAAACGCTATCGTTGCTGCAGTAGTCGACTGCGACGATTGTAGCGAAAAGCTCATGCGCGTCTTAGAGCAGCATAACGCTAAGCCCGAGTCTGAAGATAATGGGTAAGATCTACATAGATAAGCGCTATCGAGAGCACCGCGAGCGCAAGCGCGCGAATCGCGCTAGCTCGTTAGGCCTCGATATCGCTAAGAAGCTCGCAAGCGCTAGAGCTGCAAAGCGCGGGATGCAGTTCCCGTGCACGCAATACCAAGGTCGGATCGCAGACTTCGCACATGATGTGCTTGGCGTTAGAACTTGGCACAAGCAGAATGAGCTTTTCGATAAGGTTCAGCGCGCAGAAAGACGCGAGAATGGCTGCAATCGCGTTGCTTGCCGCAGCTCGCACAAAGCATCTAAGACATTCTCTTTTGCTGTTGTGGCGCTCTATCGATATTGCTGCTTTCCCGACAGTTTGACTGTGCTCGGCGCGCCGAGTGATCGAAGCATTCAGCGTCTTGTATGGCGTGAAATCAGAATGCTCTTTAGAAAGTCGGGTATCTGCTACGCATGCAAAGAAGCTGGAGTAAAGCAAGCGCCTTGCCCGCATTCAGGTAAGATCCCAGGCGACTGCAAGGATCAAGCACGCACGGGACTGCGAGGCCTCGGCTTTGCTGAAGTGTTCGGAGTGGTGGCGAAAGACGGCGAAAACTTCGCAGGCTACAGCTCACCAACACTGTGCTACTTGCTTGACGAGAGTACAGGCATCAAAGATCAGCACTATGACGTCATGTTCTCAAATATGGCGTCGAGTAGAAACGGCTTTATCTTCGCTGTCTCTAACCCAACAAAGCGTCAAGGTTGGTTTTACAACGCATTTCACAAGCAGAAAGACTCATGGTTGCTCGTTCACATCTCTGCTTATGACTGCATAGGCGTCGATATACCAGGCCTCGCTACACAAGAATTCATTGACAATGCTTTGCGAGATTGGGGTAAAGAATCAGCAAACTTCCGGATACGCGTTCTAGGTGAATTCGACGACGAAACGTCAGGAGGCCTCTTTACTTTGGAGTTACTAGAAAACGCGATCACTCGATGGAACCAGAATGCAGCCAATGATACTGGTATTCTAGTCATAGGCTGTGATCCTGCCGGCGCTAGCGGCGAAAATGATGCTACAGGATTCGCTGTTAGGCGCGGGCTATCGTACATTCACCTAAGTGTTGAGTATGGGCTGGAAGTACCGCAAATCGTGAACCATCTTTACCGCTTGCTTGCTGACTTCCGGCAGAAACCCGACGAAAGAGTAGCGATTTGCATCGATTCTAGCGGCATTGGGTATGATCTTTTGCAGCATTTGCGCGCAAAACACGATCAAAACATCGTGATCACAGGGGTTCGAGGTAGTGACAAAGCGATCAAAAATCCGCAGATTTACGACCGAGTACGCGACGAACTAGTCGAAAATTTCAGGGTTTTTCTGCGCGATGGCGGCTCTTTGCCGCCCGGTGAATGTGAGCAACTCATAGAAGAAGCTCAAACGTTCAACTTCAGCGAAAACAACAAGAATTTGCTGAAAGCAACCCGGAAAGAGGTCATAAAAAAGGCGATCGGGCGCAGTCCGGACGTGTTTGACGCCGCATGCTTGGCCGCTTGGATAAGCGTTATGCCTGCATTCAGGCCTCGCAGACCCGCACAGCAAGCTGCAGGAGTGCCGCAAATGCGCCAAAGCTTCTCAAACAAGCCGAACACAGATAGCTTGCGAGCGCGAATGCAAGGCGGAATCAGACGCGGATAGGTCGCGCTTTGAGCGCAAATGGGGCTTTGGGGCCGCGATAGAGCACGCGAAACGTTCTGCGCGGCCCTGTTGTCTCGCTCGTAGTGTGATAAAGCACCGATCCAGTCACGCGAATCGACGCTGTAGCACCGTGAATACTTGATGCAATGTCAAGTAATGGGTGAAAAGTAGCCACATTGACGCTTGCTTGCCCGTCAATCGGTATTTCTGTTGTAGCGTCAACTTGTCCAGAGCTTACGACAGCTGCAACGCCTGCAAGCTTGTCCGTTGCAGCCAATGCGCCGCCAGCGCTTGCACTATTGACAACTCCCGTGCCTGAGAGCGCTACGCTTACCTTTACAATCGCGCTAGGTCCTGTGCACGATACGCTTGCTGTGCCTGCAATCGACCCAATCGCAAACACGCCGCTAACTTGCGTCTGTGCCGTGCCTACAAGCGCTTCACTACTGCCAATAGCCGCAGATCCTGCACTCTGAATCGTCGCAGAACCTGCTAAACCTATATTAACCGTGCCTGCTAAAGCGACCGTTGCTGCACCTGAAAGCACATCCGTTGCTGCAAGCGCGCCGCCAGCGCTCGCGGAACGTACAACGGCCGTGCTAGAAAGCGCGCCCAAGCCTGCGAGCGCCCCGCCAACACCCGTCGAGCGTACCATTGCAGGGCCGCCAAACGCTCCGGCCGCTGCTAAAGCTCCGCCTAAACCGGTCGATTGAATAGCTGCTGTCGCTGCAAATGCTGCGACAAGAGCTGCAACAACAGTACCTGTCGCGTCAACTGTGCCTGCGCCTGTGATTGCGATAGCGGAATGAGCGTCAGCTGTGCCGCTTACAGCTATTGTGGCCTGACCTGCTAAGTCTACTCTAACACTACCTGTTAGATTAAGTGTCGCGCTACCTGAAAGAGACTCTGAAATACCGCCGACACTCGACCCACTTACGCTGACAGCTGCTTGTCCGGCAAGGTCTACGCGCACAGTGCCGCTGATTTGCAATGTCGCTGTGCCATCGAGCTCCGCGCTCGCAGCCAGCGGCCCCGCGCCTGCCGCATCAACCGTACCTGAGCCTGTTGCCGGAACGCTTAGGCCTAGCGCGCCTGTGCCTGCCGCATCAACCGTACCTGCGCCTGTTGCCGGAACGCTTAGGCCTAGCGCGCCTGTGCCTGCCGCATCAACCGTACCTGCGCCTGTTGCCGGAACGCTTAGGCCCGGCGTGCCTGTGCCTGCTATGTTAATCGTCGCAGTGCCAAGCAATCCTTGACCGGGCGCGATCGTGCCTGAACCATGCACACTGACCGTTGCTGTCGCTGTTGCAGGCTCTGAAAGCCCTAGCGGAGCCGCGCCACTTACGACTAGATTCGCTGTGCCAGCATACGCAAGCGTTTTACCTAGTATTGCAGTATCTGTTGTAGTCGCAACAGTCGCTAATCCTGCAAGTGACGGCAAAATGAATGCACGCAGCAGCGTTTGGCGCGCGCCTGAATAGCTCGCACTTGGCCACGACGTACTAGGGCTAGGCGATGCGCCGCCCGAAGATAATTCTACAAAATTATGCCCGAAACCTGAAAAGTCTTTGAGCGGATCATTCGCAGATAATGGATATCTTGCTACGCATCCCAAGCCAGTGATTGCTAAAGGCCCACGCTCTAGCATCATCATCTTTACAATGTTCGGGTCGGAAATTCCAGTATTGAAAATGCGTACATCTTGTACGCTCACATCCCAACCAAGCAAAGCGGCACCCGAACGCCGCCCAATAGTTAGATCATCAGTAACAGCAGAAAATGGGCTAGCACTATTGTTCGCTACTAAAACACCATTCAAAAAATGCAAAGACCGAGTACCCGTGAACGCGTAGAATGTATGGTACCATACACCTAGTGTTATAGGACTCAATAAAAACGCGCCGCCGCCGTTCGGCGCGGACTGAGCAAGTACTTTAGTAGTAGCGCTAATCTGAGCGGCAGGACCAGAGTTTAGCGAATACTGGCGCAAAAACCAGGTAGTAATTGTGTCAGATGCATTAAATGCATCAACTCTAAACCAACTGCCTAAGCTGTACGGTTGAGATAGATCTACGACTACTGTAGAGTCATAGTCATTACCGCCGAAAAAGCGCATAGCCATGGCATTTACGCTATCCTGATCACGCCGCTAAACGTATTTGCATCGACTAGAGAGTTGCCGTTAGCTGCAAGTGTACTATTTGCGGCCGCCGTACCATTTACGTGTATATCAGATCCTGATGTTCCACCCGTGAGCGTGGGTGCGTGGTTTTTCCAATATATCCGGCCGCCGTCTGCTGCATCACAGCCGTACGCTGACACTGATGTAGTTCCGCCGCTGATGTTTGCGCCTGCTTCGCAATGCGCCTCACCGCCATAACTCGCACGAATGCATGAACCTGAACTCAATGCAAACTTAGCAGGACCTCCTGATAGTCGAAACTTACCTCTAGTGATCGAGACTTGTCTGCCCCAGTACGTATACGCGCTTGTATCGCCGTGCTCTAGGTATCCATTGCTTCCAATGGACATTGTGCCATCAATGCGGCCGCCATAGAACAAAAACACGTCATTTGCTGACTGAAAGCCTAGAACAAACCCGTGATTGTCCATGTATAGGCAACCTACCAAGGTTGTGCCGTCGGCAATTGTCATGCCAAAAGAGCCTGTATGATAGTACCCTGCGCCTTGAAGCAGATTTGTGGCGCTATCCGCTCCAACTTCTAGCGCGTAGCAGTCAAGCATACCACCCATCCATACGCGACTGTTAGAGAACAATGTCCCTACAGTACTCCAGCAAGCAATCAATCCCGCAACGCAGTTGATCATTTGCAATTTACTGTTAATGAACTTCACATCAAAAAAGATGTGTTGCGGGTAATTCGCAGGCTGATTGAGAGATGCAATGCCGCCCACCCAATCTGTAGGACATGGTGTTGGTTGACCAGATCCTGCAGTAGAACAATTGACCTGCGTACCAGGCAAAAAGATCTTAAACGTATCGCCATTTACAAGCGCTTGCAGCCCTGAAATACCTGTATACCTGTTTACTGTCATCGTTGCATCTGTATGCGTAACGATTTGAAAGATAGCGCCGTAAGCTGCGCCACTAGTTACGCGCACAAACTGGCCTTTGTACGTGTCTAGACCCATTCCAGAAGACGTATTAACAACGAAGGTTGGGGTATCTACGGGACCTGTAAATGTGCCTGTATACGAAACGCTTTCGGCACCTTGATCGCCTTTAATGATGAAAAAGCCGCCGGTTCCGCAAATGCTCGCGCCCATAAGCGTCATCGGATACGGTCCGGCGCCTACAAGCTGCACAATCATCTTAGCAAACAAGTTAGAAAACTTGAGCCTTTCTTGCCAAGCTCTAGCAAGTGTCTGCCAAGGCGACAGCGCATCGCCGCTATTCACATCATTGCCGGCCGAGCTGTCTACGTAATACGTTATGTCATTCAGCAACGGGGGCAGGCCGTAAATCGTGCCATCATCATATGTCAACGTAGCGCGTAACCACAAAGCGTCGCCCGTCATCGTATCCGTGCCGCGCGATATACATAGAAACAGCACGTCCCCGGACGATAAAGAATCTAGATTAGTGATGATCACGCGTGTGCGCGTATTACCACTCGCAGTCGAGTTGACTGTAGTCGTCGTGTTCTGACTTGTCGCTAAAGTCTTAGTAAAGACGCTGATTGCATCGCCTGGCGTAATCGCAGCAATGTTTGCGACCCATTGCACATTGCCGGTCGTGCTGCCGGTACGTGACGCCCATTGAATATCAAGCGTAAGCGTGCCGCCGCCGTACATCTCAGCACCGAGTTTGAAAAAGATCTGTTTGTTACCGCCGCTCGGGAACGCGAGACCCCAAACCGGGAAAGCAGATCCTGCAATCTCAACAGGTTCAGGAGTAGTCGCAGCTAAGAACTCTGCGGACTTCGGATCTAACGGATATGCAATAGTACCCATGGTTACCTTCTGAACCCTAAACTGAATGCTTGAGCGGGTCCTGTAATGTGATCCCTGAATGCACCGAATGCTGCGATTTGCATTTCGGCCGTCCCATCGAGCGGAAATGAAATGTCAAGCTCAAAAGCGCCGTCTGTCGTGACGTCCGCGGTCCCATCAAGCGCTCGGCTCGAGTCAAGTGGGCCGCCCGTGCCTGTCGAATGCGCCAAGGCGCCCCCGGCAAGCGCGCCAGCAGCCGCCAGCGGGCCGCCCGATCCTGTTGCCTGCGCTACTGCGTGGATGCCTGTTAGCGCGCCGCTCGCCGCCAGCTGCCCGGCTGCGATGACCTGTAGCGTCGCGGGCGACCCGTCCAGCACGCCTGCAGCCGCCAGCTCGCCGCCGAGCCCTGTTGTGCGGCCAAACGCAGCGCCATCAAGCGCGCCAGCTGCCGCGAGCGCGCCGCCCACACCTGCTGTCTGCATCACAGCAGCCCCATCGAGCGTGCCGGCAGCCGTCAGCGCGCCGCCCACGCCAGCCGCTTGGACGCTCGCCTGAGCGCCATCAAGCGCGCCGGCCGCCCCAAGTGCCCCTGCTGCGTTCGTCTGTACGCTCGCCTGAACGCCTGCAAGCACGCCAGCTGCCGCGAGCACGCCGCCCGAGCCTGTCGACTGCACGCCAGCCGAGCCAGCCAGCACGGCCGTCACTGTATCCGCGGCCGCGCCTGCAAGCTGCAGCGTAGCGGCGGCCGCAAGCACTCCGGTAGCCGCGAGCGCGCCGCCCGCGCCTGCACTATGCATCGTCGCAATACCGGCGAGCGCAGCAAATGCATTGAGCGGGCCACCGACCCCTGTGATCCAGCAATCACCAGCGCTATCAGTAGCACCGACATTCGTAACTTCATGGACTACTTTAGCGGCGAGCTTCTCATTGCCTGAATAGTCGGCAATACCCATGAAGCCTTCTCTATCCAAAGGCGAGATGAATCCATCAGACTGATCGCGCCACTGATAGATGAAAGCCGGACCCGTAAAGCTGCCGAACCATGTAATCGACAAAGGAGCTACATAGCCGCTAATCTCTGTGCCAAACCATGCAGTCAGGTAATCACGCATCCACTGCGACTGTGTGATCGGTGCCTGACACGGAAGCACAACGCATGAACCCCCATACGTTGCACTGCCAAACTCAGTCGCCCAGATCTTCTTATCTGACTGCCCTGCGTTGATCAGGATCTGCCGCAAGCGCCACGTAGAAGCTACACCGTGCGTATATACTGCGTCGCCCGGTTGATTGACCCATCTATGCGTCCAATCGATCGGGCCGTACCCGTTGTTCATATCTGCATACGGATGGTGGTTGAAAGCATCGAAGTACCCGGCCGCGCTTATAGGCGTTGTTCTGTCGTCTGCTGTGGCGGCAAACATCTTAGCCGCCCATTGAATATGATTGATCCCATCACTCGCACCCAATTGCTCGTGACCTATCGGAGCAAGCGAGCAAGTAAGAACAGTGCAGCCGGCCGTCAGTACATCGCCTTTGATGCGCGTATATACTTGCTGCAGCAAAATCACATAATCGTCGTTACGCTCATCTTGATGCGCCGAGCGTGGATGATCGGGGCCGAGCCAGTATTCTGTCTGTGCATTCGGTTCATTGATGATCTCCAAAGCATCGCAACCTGTCAGCGCCATCTGTCGAGCGTACTCAACCCATGCATAGCGCTTGCTGGGCAATGGCGCTTGATGCGCTGGCGTGCCGATACCGTCCGTTCTATTCGCGCCGCGGCACCACGAAGGCGTGCCCATAGCAACGCAAAGCACCTTCAAACCTGCAGTATGCGCTTTGCCGATCTGCGTGATGATCGATGACATCATCGGCCAATGACCAGAGCTACCGGCCGCCGTAACGTCCGCTATAAACGCTGCTTCGGTAGGATGCTTGCTTGTGCTCCACTCAGGGCCGCCGACACGGATCCATTTTATCCCGAGACTCACAGCCATATCGATCAGAGCATCGGGCAACTGATCGAACCATCCGTTTATGCCTAGATTCGCGCCTATGTTCGCGGCGCGCTGAACGCCGCGACCTTCGTACGTGATGCCATATCCGGCTTGTGCAGCCGTGCTCTGCACTGTTGCGACTACTGGTGTTGCCGCATAGCTAGCAACTTGATTCAGCGTGCCTGCTAGCTGCGTCGTGGCGCTACTCGGCGCTAGCGAATAGAAAACGCCTTCGTTGCCCGTACCTACTGTGTCGACAACACCAGTACCTACGAGCGGACCCCACGTCGCTGGCGCATCAGTTGTGCCGTCTGCAGTGCCTGCAGTGCCTGCCGATCCTAGCGTTCGCGCATTGCCGCTAAAGTCTGTGCCGAAACCGACGCCAGTAAAAAGCGGATACCAGGCAAACAGATCTGCTGTTCGTGTGGGTCGCCTGAATGCATAGAGGCCTGCTATTTCGGTCGCACTTAGGCCAGCACTATAATAGATTACATCTTGGATCGTTGCTTTGACTTCGGGGCTTGTCGGTTGACCTACACGCAATGAGTTTATGTTAGCTGTCGCGATGCTAGTAGCAGCTGCGACTGAGTTAATCAGCAAACCGTTTACATAGATACTAAGTAAGCTTGAACCGTTCCACACAGCCGCAATATGCTGCCATGTATTCGCAGTCATCGCGCCGGCTGAAACGAACGCGTAGCCTGCAGGATCATCGAACACAGCGTAAAGCGCGCCGCCGCTGCGATTCAGAATCAATCGCGATTGCGTCGTGCCATTGTACCAACGAAGGTTGCCCCAAGCGTCATCAGTACCTGTCGCCGCAAGCGGATTGATCCACATGGCGAACGTGCCGCCATTCGTGATCTGTATTGTTGTTGTACCAGCCCAATCAGCGTATCCGTGTGCGTTGAAGTTGATTGACACGTTACGCTCCCCTTGCGCCGCTAGTGGGCCGCCCAACCTTGGCTAAGCGGGCGGCCCACGCTACGCATTACAGCTCAAGCGCTGCTTGCTCCGGGAGCGGCCGATCATGCACTCCGCCAAACCCGATTACTTCAATCTCGCACGGCCGAACTAGCTCAAAGTACTTTGAGATCTCTTTATCCGGCATCCCGTAAACGCGTCCACTGCTGTATTCTATGAGTGAAACAGTGTCGTAACCGCCCCACTTAAATACAGTGCTAATACGAACTTCTTCACCTGTAGCAATCTCTATATATTTAGTTGGCTTCATCATATCATGTTGGGGTCAAATTGATCGCGACGGCTCCAATGGCAACGGTAATTGTAACACCACTGCCGCTAACCGATTGGCTAACGCTCGCGGCAACGCGGCCGCGGAACGTAGTCTCTGTGGTCCCCGAGCTCGCGGACCATATGCCCATATGCGTGATCGTTCCCCACGCTGCATTAGCGCCAGTGCTTGGACCAAAACTGATCGCATTGCTGTTGCTCGCAACTGCAGGGCCATCAGCTGAAACGGACGTATAGGCCGCGACTGTCCACGTAAGCGTCTGACGCGCGTAGCCTGACGTCGTAGTCGTAACTTCGTTCGCCGTTTGCCCGTCATCGCCCGGATTGCCCGTGTGCAGGCTCAAAAACGCAGTTGTGTATGTACCAACCACTGCGATGTTAGTAACAGCCTTCTGCATGTCCGTTCGCGTGAACCTACCCCAACCTGTAGTAGCCATATATTTCTTGTCCTTTAGCTTTCAATGATCACTAGAGCGCCTTTACAGATCTTGCGCCGCTCGCCTACTTTTTCGATCCAAACGTCATAGTTAAAGCTGCTGCCGGCGCTCGCGAGTGATTCGATATCAGACTGCGATAGACTGATCGAAACTACGTTAGACGCTTTAGCGACCGCGAAAGACACGATAGGCGCATCGTAAATATTAGATGTCGCTGTGTAGTCAGTCAGATCAATCGGTGTTTCGGTCTCTTCATCCAACACCGGCAAATCAACCAACATCGTTGACCCAACCTCTACTTGCAGACGTAGCTCATCAGCCTCAAAGTCGAGCAAACCGAACTGAGTGCTCATCCGATCAACTCCAATAGGTTTTTGGCGAGTTTAGTTAACTGCGGGATAGTTATGCCGCCCGCGCTAAACGCTAGAACGAGCATTAAGCCCAGCATTGCCTTTAGGCGCTTGGACTGGATGTCGCTAGCAGCGCGGATAGCCGTAAACTGAAACGAATCGCGTTGCTCGTGCGCCCCGAGCTTCGCTTGTAAATCGGCGAAGCGTTCGGCTATGTCGAGCGTCAACAGATCAAGCTTCGAGTCGATGCTCTCTAGCTTAGAGTCGACCCGATCAAGCTCGCGCTCTGTGAGGTTGCTGCCCGGCATAAGTCGCCGCCCTAGGGGTCACAGCCAGCGCGCCGTCAAACGCCGGCCGGCCGCAGCTAGGGCGACCATAGACCCGTAGCCCGAAACGCAAACAGCCGCCACGCCTCTCGAGAGGCATGGCGGCTGTTGTGAGTCAACCTAACTCAGACCGATTGCGCGAAGCTCGCAAGCATTTCTGCGACCTTCACGACACCCATGCTCCACGAGTGCGCTGGGGAGCCTGGCTCCGCATCGCCTACCGCGCGCCACTCAACTTTCATGCTCGGGAGCAAAAACAAGCTAAGACGCGCGATAGCATCCAAGTTTTCGTGACCTTTGAACGTTATCGGTGCGCTTTGAGTGTTCTGGTCTGTTAGCTCGATATGATTAGTTGTGTAACTTATGCCGAAGTTATCCGCCGGCTCCCATCGATCATCGTTCTCGGGCGGCTGATCAAGCGCGAGCCACAAGCCGAACAGTACATGCGCCATTGTTGGCTGCTTACTGTCTTCGTCGTAGATTTGACCGATCGCACGCTTGAGCACATGCCGCAGTGCCGCGTCAAGATACGACAGAACAGGGGCGCCTTCACGGAAGTTGAAACGCGGGTATTTTTGCTCTGCCTTTTCCTTCATCTCGCAGTAAGCGCTTAATGCTTGCTGATTCTGCGCTAAAAAATCGATGAAATGCGCGGGTATTGCTGTCGGCACCACCTGCCCTAGATCTTCGCTTAGCTGCTGAATCGTTCGGATTAGCGCTTCCACGAGCAATGACCGATCGCCGCCAGCAACATACGCATTAATCAGCTCGACAGTATCGGACAAACTGTCGCTCGTGCATGTGTCTGAAGTTACGCTGGCCGTCACGTCAGACCAATGTTGCATGCACGTTGCATACGCGCGTCTCGAGAAAAAGAAATAAGTCAACTTCGGTTTGCCTTGGTTATATCTAAGTTGCATTGTTTGATACCTTTTTCATGTTTTGGACCTTTGAAAGTTTTGGTTTTTGTCCCCGAGCTACAGATTGCGAGG
>Ga0335069_10000840_pt1 | contig 49350 bp, 62 predicted proteins | sample Lox_Sample_11_FD_206714 | JGI IMG/M metagenome (GOLD analysis project Ga0335069, IMG submission 206714) | Soil microbial communities from Loxahatchee National Wildlife Refuge, Florida, United States - Lox_Sample_1.1 | ecosystem: Environmental > Terrestrial > Soil > Wetlands | place: USA... | reverse complement strand
GGGTGTTGGCGTCGGGCATGGAAAGGCGTTGTTTTTCCACGATTATAAGGCTGCGGGTTCGCGCTCGCTGCCGCTGCACAGGGCAAGCCGCGGTGGTGGCCCGTCCCGCGATGGACAGGCTATAATCTTCGGTTTGGTGCGGGTGGCGAGCGCCCTTGGGCGCGCTTGGCACCCAAGGGTGACGCATCGATTGATTGCGGCGCTGCAGGGACGCGGGCGGTTTCCGCCAAGCATCGCCGGGTGAAGAGATCAGGGGTCAGCATGGCAGCGAAACAGGCAGCGGCTACCGCGAATATCGCGAAGAAGATCAAGGTCCTCACCGAGGAGGATCTTCTGAAGGCGCCCGAAAGGGACTACATGAACGAGGCGCAGCTCGCGTTCTTCAAGCAGCGGCTGCTCGAGTTGCGCGACCAACTGCTGCAGAACGCCGACGACACCGGCGAGCATCTGCGCGAAAACGAGACCACCACGGATCCGTCCGATCGCGCGACGCTCGAGGAGGAATACACGCTCGAGCTTCGCACGCGCGACCGCGAGAGGAAGCTCCTCAAGAAGGTCGAGAAATCGATCAAGCTGATCGAGGAGGGGACCTACGGATACTGCGACGAGACGGGCGAGCCCATCGGCATACCGCGACTCCTTGCGCGGCCGACGGCGACGCTGTCGCTCGAAGCGCAGGAACGCCGCGAGCGCGTCCAGAAGCTCTACGGGGACGACTGACTGCCGTTCTAGAGGCTAGAGGCCGAAGAGCGCCCGGTGCGACCAGCCGCCGGCCATGAAGAACAGCATCGGGATGGACAGCATCATGTTCGCACGCGACGTGAGCAGTGCTACGCGGCGTGCCTTGTTCTTTTCCGCGTCGGTCGCTTGCACGAGTCCGAGGATCTTCTGCTGATTGGGCCAGATCAACCCCCAGACGTTGAAGAGCATGATCGTGCCGAGCCACGCGCCGATGCCGATGCCCACGAGGCCATTCTGCAGCGTGAACGCACCGATGAAGTTGCGGCCGAGGATCGCGGCCCCGGCGAGCCACGTCACGACCGCCGACCAGCGGAAGTAGAGCAGCGCACGCGGCGCGACGTGCTTCGTGATGCCTTCCGCGGTGCCGTCCGCCGCCGCCGCCTTGAGCGCCGGGACCTGAACCAGATTGAAGTAGTAGAGCAGGCCGACCCACGTGATGCCGGCCAGGAAGTGCAGCCACCTCGCGAGTGCGGGTACGAGTTCCATCGCGGATGCCTCTCTCTAGATCAGAAAATTCCGGGCGGCGAGATAAAGGATCGCCGTCAGCAACAGTCCGCAGACGATCGTCCCCCAGATCGAGTCGAGCGGGTTCTTCATCGCCTTCCCTCCCTCTTGTGACACATAACCGATCCGCCCGAGCATTCTAGCAACAGCCCCGGCAGCGAGCGATTACGCTCGAGCTCGCGCTTGTGGGAAGGCTATGACGAGAACATAATTAGATGTTTGCGCACGAAAGCGCGCGTGCAACAGCAAGCGCGGATCGTGCGGCATCGGTCATCGACGATGGCTTTTTTTTCCAAACCGCCGGCCAAGAAGCCGGCACCGGAACCCAAATCCGACATCACGGCGCGGCCGGGCCTGTCGGCCGGCCGTGGCGCGTCGGCGCGCGAGCTCGCGTCGCAGGTCGCCAAAGGCGGCGGTCGGCCGGTGGACCCGGGAGACATCACCGGCTCGGGGGCGAGTCTCGTTCAATGGACACCCGCGCAGGCGGCGTTCGAAGTGGCGCAGGCGAATCCCGGCCTTTGTGCCGTTCTCGAGAACGCAGCGCTGCGCTTCGCAAGCGGCCAGGCGCCGGCGGCGCGCGAGCTTCTCGAAGACGGCATCGAGAACGACAACGACACGAAGCTCTCGCCGCTCGCGTGGCTCGCACTCTTCGATCTGCTGCAGCGCGATGGCGACAAGGCGGCCTTCGACGCGCTCTCGCTCAGGTACGTCGTGCAGTTCGAGCGGTCGGCGCCGGCGTGGATCCCGAAGACGAACGCGCAAGCCGGTCCGCGCCCGGTGGGCGGCTATGTCGCGGTCACCGGACGGCTGACAGCCGCGTCGGACAAGCAGCTCGACGGGCTGCGGCGCGCGATCGAACGCAAGGCCGACGCGACCCGGCTCGACTTGATGTCGCTGCAGAGCTTCGACGATGTCGGCGCGCGGATGCTTGCCGACTGCCTGTCGGAGGCCCGTCGCTGCAGGGTGGCACTGCAAGTGCAGCAGGGCCCCAAGTTGGAGCAGGCGTTCGCCGACGCGCTCAAGACGGGGCGCGAGGCGGGCGAAGGCGTGTGGCTGCTCGCGCTCGAGCTTCTGCAGTGGGCGAACGACCGCGCGGCGTTCGAGGATCGCGCCGTCGATTTTGCCGTGACGTTCGAGCTCTCTCCGCCGTCGTGGGAGCCGCCCGCAGCCGCCGGAGCGGCCAAAACCGACCCGGCCGCGGCAGGTGCCGCCGCCGGCACCGCTGTCGCGAGCGATCCCGATGTCACGAAGTGGCGCGGCGTGCTCTCCGGCTCGCTTGCGCCGCAGCTCGGCCAGTTCGCCGATGCCGCGCACGGTCGAGCCGTCGTCGTCGTCGACATGACCGACGTCGAACGGATCGACTTCGTCTGCGCCGGGGCGTTCCTGAACCACATCTCGCGGATCGAGGCGCAGCGCAAGGCGGTTCAGATCGTCGGCGTCACGCCGATCATTCGCGCGCTGCTGCTCCTGCTGGGCGTTTCTCCCCGGCATTTCGTCAAGAAGGCCGAATAGCGGATCATCGCGCGGCTCGAGCGCCGGAGTCGCGGTCGCCGTCGTCGGCTGTTCGCGTCTGTCTTCGGCCTCCGGCCCCGACAGGCGAGCCCACGGTCGAAAAGCCACGCCCATGGACACCTTTCACGGGACGACAATTCTCTCGGTGCGGCGCGACGGCTGCGTCGCGCTCGGCGGCGACGGGCAGGTGACGCTCGGAGCGGTCGTCGTCAAGGCCACCGCGCGCAAGGTGCGGCGCCTCTACAACGATCGCGTGCTCGCGGGCTTTGCCGGTGCGACCGCGGACGCGTTCACCCTGTTCGAGCGCTTCGAGGCCAAGCTCGACAAGCACCAGGGACAGCTCGCCCGCGCCGCGGTGGAGCTCGCGAAGGACTGGCGCTCGGACCGCATCCTGCGCCGCCTCGAGGCGATGCTCGCGGTCGCCGATCGCAGTGCGTCGCTGATCATCACGGGCGCGGGCGACGTGCTCGAGCCCGAGCACGGCATCGTTGCGATCGGCTCGGGCGGGCCGTACGCGCAGTCCGCCGCCCGAGCGCTGCTCGCGCATACGGCACTTTCGGCGACTGACATCGTCAAACAGGGCCTCGCGATTGCCGGCGAGCTCTGCATCTACACGAACCAGAATCACGTGATCGAATCGCTCGACCGCGAACCATGACCGCAAATGCCGACCGTTGCGATGTGCTGGTCGCCGGCGCCGGGCTTCCGGGGCTCGCCGCCGCAAGCGCGCTCGCCCATGCGGGCCTCGGCGTCGCGCTCGCCGACCGCGCGGGTGTCGAAATTCCCACGGCGCCGGCGGACGCGGAGCAATGGGATTTGCGCGTCTACGCGATAAGCCCGGGCAGCGCCGAGTTTCTGCGCGCGCTCGGCGCGTGGCAGAGGCTCGACGCCGAGCGCATCGCGCCCGTCGAGTCGATGCGAATCGAAGGCGATGCCGGTGCCGTGCTCGGCTTCTCGGCGTACGAGCTCGGCGAGCGTGCGCTCGCCTGGATCGTCGAGGAGCGTGCGCTGCGCGAAGCGCTGGTTCCGCTTGTGCACGCGGCGGGGGTCGCGATTCACGCCCCCGCGGCGTTCGCTGCGCTGACCTTCTCGCGCGATGCGGCGGTTCTTCGCCTCGCCGGCGGCGCATCGATTGCGGCGCGCCTCGTCGTGGGCTCCGACGGCGTGCGCTCGTGGGTGCGCGAGGCCGCGGGCCTCGGCGCGCAAACCCGGTCCTATGCGCAGACGGCGGTCGTCGCGAATTTCACTTGCGAGCGCGCGCATCGCGGCCGCGCCCATCAATGGTTCCGCGAGGACGGCGGCGTGCTCGCGTGGCTGCCGCTGCCGGGGCGCCGATTGTCGATCGTCTGGTCGGCGCCCGAGCGCCTCGCGGAGGAGCTTCTCGAGCTCGCGCCGGAAGCGCTCGCGGCGCGGGTCGCCGCCGAGGGGGCGCACGCGCTCGGCGCCTTCTCGCCGATCAGCCGCAGCGCCGGCTTCCCGCTGCAGAATGTCAAGCCGACCGCGGCGATCGCGCACCGGGTCGCGCTCGTCGGCGACGCCGCGCACGGCGTCCATCCCCTCGCCGGGCAGGGCGTCAACCTCGGTTTCGGCGATGCCGAAGCGCTCTACGCCGTGCTCAAGGAGCGGGGTCCGCTCACCGATCCCGGCGCGCCGATCCTGCTCGAGCGCTATGCGCGTCGCCGCAGCGAGCCGGTCTTCGCGATGCACACGATCACCGACGGGCTTGCGCGATTGTTCGGCGCCGCGGCGCCGTTGCTGCGGCCGGTGCGCAACCTCGGCATGGCGGGGCTCGACCGCCTGCCGGTGGCGAAGCGGCTGCTCGCGCAGGCGGCGCTGCGCTAGACTTTCCTCCAACGAACCGGAGCTGCCGATGATTCGAATCGACGCGCCCGCGCTTCGGCGCCTTGCAGCCGTTCTTGCGATCACGATGGCCGCCACGCTGGCCGGGGCCGCGCTCGGCGAGCCGCCGCCCTCCGACAAGCCGCGGAGCGCCGAAGCGGCCGCGATCAAGAAGCTCCTCGAGCAGAAGTTCGAGGGCGTGAGCATCGGCAACATCGCGAAGACGCCCTATTTCGGGCTCTACGAGGTCCAGTTCGACGATCAGCTCGTCTACACGGACGCGAAGGTCACGTACGTCCTCGTCGGCAGCATCTTCGATGCGGCGACGAAGAAGAACCTCACCGAGGCGAAGCAGCGCGAATACTCCCGCGTGGGGTTCGACAGCCTGCCGCTCGATATCGCATTCAAGAAGGTGAAGGGCGACGGCTCGCGCAAGCTGGTGGTCTTCGCCGATCCCGATTGTCCGTTCTGCGCGCGCCTCGAGAAGGAGCTCAGGGCCATCGACAACGTCACGATCTACACCTTCCTCTTTCCGATCGACCAGCTGCATCCGGACGCCGCGCGCAAGGCGAAGATGATCTGGTGCGCGGTCGACCCGGCGAAGGCCTGGGACCAGCTCTACGAGTCGGGCGCGCTCCCGAAGAACGGCGGCGACTGCGACAACCCGGTCGCGGCGATCCGCGAGCTCGCGAAAAAGCTGCGCGTAACGGCTACGCCCACTCTCGTCTTCGCGGACGGCACCGTCATTCCCGGCGCGCTGCCCGCGCAGCAGATCGAGGCGGAGATCGTCCAGGGCGAGGCCGAGGCAAAGCGGCTCGCAGTCAAGAAGTAGCGGCGCCTCCACCACGATTCGGGAGAATTTCCGCCATGGCGATCATCGACTTCCTCAAGAAGCAGTTCGTCGACGTCATCGAGTGGACCGACGACTCGCGCGACACGCTGTCGTTCCGCTTCCCGGACGAGGACAAGGAGATCAAGAACGGCGCGCAGCTGATCGTCCGCGAATCGCAAGTCGCGCAGTTCGTCTACCTCGGCGAGTTCGGCGACACCTTCGGGCCCGGCAAGCACACGCTCACGACGGACAACATTCCCGTCCTCACCAACCTCAAGAGCTGGAAGTACGCGCTCGAGAGCCCGTTCAAGGCGGATGTCTATTACGTCGTAACGCGCGTCTTCACCGGCAACAAGTGGGGCACGGCGAATCCGGTGATGATGCGCGACGCCGACTTCGGCGTCGTGCGCCTGCGCGCGTATGGTACGTACGACTTTCGCGTCGTCGATCCGAAGAAGTTCCTGAAGGAGGTGGCGGGCACCGACGATCACTTCCGCCTCGACGAGTTCGCGGACGCGATGCGCTCGCGGATCGTGAGCGTGTTCTCCGACGCGCTCGCCGCCGCGAAGATTCCGGCGCTCGACGTCGCGTCGCGCTACAGCGAGCTGGGCGAGGCGCTGCTGCCGCTGATCAACCCGGCGATCGGCGCGAAATACGGCCTCGAGATGACGTCGTTCATCGTCGAGAACGTCTCGGTACCGCCGGAAGTCGAGCAGGCGATCGACAAGCGCTCGAGCATGGCCGCCGTCGGCAACTTGAACGACTACGTGAAGTTCCAGATGGCGCAGGGTATCGAGAAGGGAACCGGGGGTCCCGGAGGCATGGCTGCCGAGATGGCCGTCGGCATGGCGATGGCGCAGCAGATGCTGCAACAGACAGGCGGACTCATTGCACAGTCGACGCCCGGCGTCGCGGGACCCGCCCCGGCCGCGCCGCCCCCGCCGACGCTCTACAGCCCGGCGCAGGTCGCGCAGATGCTCGGCGTGACCGAAGCCGATGTCGTCGCGAGCCTCGACGCGGGCGACTTGAAAGGCAAGAAGATCGGGACGCAATGGCGCGTGACGCGCGCTGCCGTCGACGCGTTCCTCAACGGGTAGCCTCGAACATGAATGCGAATCGCACGCGGCTTGCGCTGCTCGCAGCGCTCGCATTTGCCATCGCGATGCCGGGCGTCGCGGCTGCTCAGGACCCCCGCGCGAGCGAGGCGCAAAAGGTCGCCCGCGACTGGCTGGCGCTCGCGGACAAGCTCGATGCGTCCGCGTCCTGGCGTGCCGCGGGCTTGCGCTTCCAACAGACGATCCCGCAGGAGCGCTGGGCGGGGCAGCTCAAGCGCGAGCGCGAAGCGCGGGGCGCGGTCGTGCAGCGCGCCGCTGCGGGAACCTCGTTCCGATCGGAGTCGGCGTCGCAGCCGACGGGCGCAACCTACGCGATGGTGCGCTTCCGGACTTCGTTTGCCAAAGAACCGAACGCCACCGAGGAAATTACGCTCGAGCAGGGCCCGGATTCGGCCTGGCACGTGATCGGATACGTGATCCGCTAAGAGACTTTGAGCGAGGCGCCTCCGACCGTCGCGCTGTCGAAGTTCGCGTGCCCCGCCTGCGGCGGCGAGGCAACGTGGAATCCGGCGCGGCAGAAGCTCGTATGCCCGTTCTGCGGCACCGAATCGCCCGCTCGACAGGACGCGGGCGGCGCGATCGTCGAGCACGATCTCGTCACGGCGCTGCGCGGAATCGGCGACGGGGCTCGCGGCTGGCAGGCCGAGCGGCGGCAGGTCAAGTGCCAGAGCTGCAGCGCGATCTCGGTTCTCGATCCCGCGCGCCAGGCGCAGAACTGCGAGTTCTGCGGCTCCGCGCAGCTCGTGCCCTACGCGGAGACCAAGCCCGCGTTCCGTCCGGAGAGCGTGCTGCCGTTCAAGGTGAGCGAGTCGGTCGCGCGCGATCGCATCCGGGCATGGTACGGAAAGCTCTGGCTCGCGCCGTCGGCGCTTGCGCGGAAGGCGCTCACCGACACGGTGCGCGGGATCTACCTGCCGTACTGGACGTTCGACGCCCGCGCCGATGCCGAATGGTCAGCCGAAGCCGGGCACTACTACTACACCACCGAGACGTTCGAGCAGAACGGACGCGTCCAGACGCGCCAGGTGCAGCACGTGCGTTGGGAGCCGGCTGCCGGAAGATTCCAGCAGGCGTTCGACGACGACCTCGTCTGCGCGTCGGTCGGCATCCACGCGGGTCTGCTCCGTGGGATCGAGCCGTTTCCGACGGCCGAGTTGAAGCCCTACGACGCGGGGTATGTCGCGGGCTGGGTCGTCGAGCGCTACCAGATCGATCTCATCGCGGCGGCGCAGCGCTCGCGCGAAACGATGGATGCGAAGGTCCGCGCGCTCGCGGCGCAGCAAGTGCCCGGAGACACCTATCGCAACCTGAGCGTTCGCACGAGCTATTCCGCGCAGACGTTCAAGCACATCCTGGCGCCAGTCTGGTTCCTTTCGTACACGTACGGCTCGCGCGCATTCCAGTGCGCGATGAACGGCGTCACCGGCGCCGTGAACGGCGAGTACCCGAAGAGTCCGTGGAAGGTGGTGCTGCTCGTCGTCGCGCTCGTCACCGTCGTCTTCATCGCGCTCTCGCTCGGCGGACGGCGTTGAGGACCCGAGGTGCGCGGACGGGCTCCGTGCTACGCTCGCGTGCAGCGGGTTCGGGGCCGGGCGCGGGGCTCCGGAACGCTCGGCACCCCAGTCTCCGCGCGGGAGCAGCGGCATGCGGGCAGCGATCGTAACCGGCGTCTCGCGAGGGCTCGGGGAAGCGCTCGCCGCGGCGCTCCTCGCGCGCGGATTCGCCGTGCTCGGCGTCGGCCGCACGGCGAGTGCGAAGCTCAAGGGCAAGCTCTATCTCTTCGCCACCTGCGACCTCGCGCGGCCGTCGCTGATCGCCGCGGCGGTAACTCCCGCACTGCGCAAGCTCGCCGGACACCGACCGGAGGCGGTCGCGCTGATCAACAACGCCGCGGTGGCGACGCCTACCGGGCTGGTCGGCCGCCTCGATGCCGCCGAAATCGAGAACGCGCTCACCACGAACGCGTCGTCCGCCGTCGTGATGGCCGACCTTTTCTGCCGCACCTTCCCGACCGACGCGATCGAGCGGCGGATCATCAATGTCTCCTCGGGCGCCGCGCAGACGGTGATCCCCGGAAGCGCCGTCTATTCGATGTCGAAAGCAGCGGTCGAGATGCTGACGCGCTCGATCGCCGCCGAGCACAACGAGCCGCGATTCCGCTGCATCGCGGTGCGCCCGGGAATTTTCGAAACCGGAATGCAGGCCTACATGCGAAGCCGCGATCCGGACGAGGTCCCGAGCGTCGGAATGTTCCGCGGCTTCAAGGAGAACGGCCTGCTGAAGGATCCCGAGGAGGTTGCGGCGAAGATCGTCGACAGGCTCGTCCTCGCGCCGGTCGAGAACGGGCGGACCTACAACCACACTGATCTCTGACGCGCGAGGCGCCTCGCGGTCACGTCCCGGCCGGCCTTAGGCGAACGCGGTAGTCGAGCAGTGCGCCGGCGGCCCCGGCCTCCCACATCAGGCAGTAGTCCTGCGCGATCGACGGCGCGAACACGCCCGCATCGGCGCGCGTCTTGTCGCGGCTCATCGGCATCACGACAGTCTTGCCTTCGTGGTAGTGCACGTTGAAGTCGACCGGCGCGGTTGCCTCGAACGCGAACTCGAGACGATCGCCGGCGTCGAGGTGCACACATTCCTCGTGCCATTCGTAAGGCGCGATCGGCTGAGCGCGAATGGTCTTGGGCGAGTCGGCGGTGATGGCCGTCGTGCATGCGCACAGCGCGAGCGCCGCGACAACGCAGCCGAAGCGAGACCCCGCGCCGCTTCTCATCGCGAAATTGCCCTAGCGCTTGCGCCAGTCCTCGGCGAGAAGCGCCGTCCGCACGTGGTCGCGCCAGCGCCCCGCGATCCTTACGTAGCGCCGCGAGAACCCTTCATGCACGAATCCCGCCTCGCGCGCGAGCGCGAGCGAGCGCAGGTTCGCGGGCTGGATGTTCGCCTCCACGCGATGCAGCTTGAGCGCTCGGAAGGCGACGCCGAGCGTGAGTTCGAGGCCCTCGGCCATGTAGCCAGCACCGGCATGCGGCGAAAAGGCGTAATAACCGAGGTACGCGCTCTGAAACAGGCCACGGACGATTTCGCTCAGATTGAAAACCCCGACGATGGCATCGTCCTCGCAACGGCAAACCAGGAATCCGAGGTGGGTTGCCGCCACCGGGTCGCGTTTCGGTGCCTCGCCGAAGCGGCGGACGAATTGCGCAAAGCGAGCCGCCGTCGTCGGCGGCTGTACCCACGCGCCGTGCAGTTCGCGGCTCGCCTTCACGGCGCTCAGGAAAGCGCGCGCATCGGAGTTTCGCGGCGGCCGCAAGTACACGCTGAACCCGCGGCGCCGCATCGCGCTCGCGAGGCCCTTCGGTCGCGAAGGCATGGTCGAGGGGTGGTATCTGCCGAAGATCCGTGGAGACGGTGCTGCTGCCGATCGCGGCGCGCCCCGCCGAGCAGATCTCCTCAGTGCGGCGGCTTCACTTCACTTCGATCAACTCGACGTCGAAGACGAGCGTCGCACTGGGTGGAATGACCCCGCCGGCTCCGCGTTCACCGTACGCCTTCTGCGGCGGAATGACGAGCGTTCGCTTGCCGCCGACTTTCATGCCGGCGACACCTTCGTCCCAGCCTTTGATCACTTTGCCCGAGCCGAGGAGAAACCCGAACGGGACACCGCGATCGACCGAGCTATCGAATTTCTTGCCGTGGCCATCCGGCGTCGCCGGGTCATACAGCCAGCCGGTGTAGTGGACGATCACGGTCTTGCCGGCGACCGCTTCTGCCCCGGTGCCCGGTTTCTGGTCGATGGTTTTGAGCTCTGTCACATTGGCACCGAATTTGCTGACTGTAGTGGACGAAGTGGGCGAGCTATCGGAAGGCGCCTTGTTCGGAGATTGTCCGAAAGTCGGCACCACGGCGGCGAAAGCGGCGACGGCGACGACGAGCCGGACTTTTCCGCGCTCCGCGAGCGCGGCGTGCAATTGCCGATCGGGATACGCCATGGCGAGTTTCTCGAGTGGTCGGGGTCGAATCTGTGAAGGGTGGAACGGGAGCGCGGCGAAACCCGTCCGGCCCATTGTAGCCGAACATGCTGCGGGTTTTGCTCGGCGAGCGAATTGAACTCTATGTACACTTTGAACATGCTGCGCTGCCGCGAGGGGCTCGCGGCTACGCCGGGCGGCTGTTCCGGGTGCTCCAACCTCGGCGAGGCGCTGGTGTCCGGCTGCAAGCATGAACGAATCGATAGGCCGTAGAGAGTGTTCGGATTCCTGACCTCGCCGGCCAAGGAACACGCCGACCCGCTGCAGGCGCCGCGAGCGGTCTCGTCTTGGCTTCGGCACTTGTCGACGCTGGACGTCATGCAGCGGCAGCACCGCGTGATGGGAATCTTCGACGAGATGCGCCAGTCGCGGCGACCGATCGATCCCAACCGCGTCGCGGCGATCCAGTTCCTCGACTCGGCGCTGGGCTCCGATCGCCGCCAGATGATCAAGCAGTACGTCGAGAATGTCGAACGGGCTCCGCGTGTCGCCGACCGCACGTGGCAGGCCGTTCAGGAGCTCTCGCAGGGATTCGTCTACGCGTATCAGGTCAGTCTCGAGAAGGCGCTCGCCGAGGCCGGAAATCCGCGCTGGAAGGCGCTGTTGCCCCAGATCTTCACGCGCCTGCTGCACTACCACGGCACCGACGCGAAGCTTCGCGTTTTCCGTAACGAGCGCTGGATTCCCGCGAAGTGGACGGGGCTGCACCAGCTCTATGCGCGCGCCTCCGAGCTCAGCGTTGATCAGGTTGCCGTATCGCTTCCCAGCGCCGGAACCGCAGCGATTCAGTGGAGCGCCGAGCAGGAGTACACGTATGTCCTCCTGGTCCAGCAGCTGAACACCGGCAATCTGTCGGCGCCCGAGATCGACTGGGCGAGCGCGCAATTGCGCGCCTGGGGACGAAAGCTCGAGTTCGAGACGCTGCCCCGAACGCCGGACGGCTTCTACGTCGACCTCACGAGCAAGCGCGGGCTGATTCGACGCACCGGCGGCGAATCGGGCCCGATGCTTCGCTACCTCGATACGACGCTGCTCTTCGACCAGCTCGAGCGCGCGATTCACGCGCTGCGTCAAACCGAGATCGGCGAGCCCGGCAACGGCGCGGTCGTGACGATGCAGCGCATCGGCATCCTCGAGAGGATACGGCCGGTCGTGGCGCCGAACCTGCATGGGGACTTGCGCCGGTCGCCGCGCACGCCGGTGACGGTGGCGGCGAAGGTTCGCGTCGGGCTCGCGCGCATCTGCGCCGAGCTTGCGCCGCGGGATACCCCGCAGCCCGCCAACGATCCGGACGCCGGATCGGAGCAAATCGAGGTCTTCGCGGTTGCTGATGGCCCGCGTCTCAAGCCGCCGCGGATCGCCGTGGAAAACGACTCCCTAGCCGTGTCGATCGGTTCCCTCGCGGACCCCACGTGGCAAGTCAAGGATCGCAGCATTGCCGGATTGCGCATTGCCGCCTCGGGAGGGATCGGCCAGAGCCTCGTTCTCGGCGCACTCGTCGCGGTGCGCCAATCCGACGTGAGCGACTGGGTGCTCGGCGCGGTGCGTCGACTGAACAAGGTGTCGAACGACGAAGTCGAGGCAGGAGTCTCGATCATCGCCGATCGGGTCGTCCCGATCACCGTCCATGCGAAGCGCGCCGCCAAGGACGATCTCGGCATCGTCGTGAACGGCGTAGACGTCTCGACGATGGGTGCGCGCTTCGAGGCGCTCTACCTCCCGCCGCCGTCGCGACCCGAGAAGCCGCTCGCGGTGAAGACGCTGATCGTCCCGACGTCCGAATACGCCGATGGCCGCAACATCATTCTCGCGACGGGCCACTCGATCTACACGATCGCGCTTCGCCACCTGGTCGAGCAGCGCGCGGAATGGAGTTGGGTCGCGTTCCAGATCCTCGACAAGCGGCCCACGGAGCCGGTGGCGAGCTGACTTAAGCTGCAGCTCCAGCCGCAGACCAGGCTAATCCAGCGGCCTGAACTTGAGCGTCAGCGTTCGCTGAAAGAGCTCCGGGCGATCGGGACGCGGCAGCGGCGACGACTTGAGGATCGCGCGCTGGACCGCGTCGTCGTAGGCGCGGATGCCGCTCGACTTCTTCAGCGCCGCATCGATGATTTCGCCCGTGGGCAATTGGACGACCTCGAAGATCGCCTCGGGGTTGCCTGGCAGCTCGGGCGGCAGCACGACGTTGCCCTTCACCTTCGCCTGGATGCGGCGCACGTAGTCGGCTTCGGCGCGTGCGGTTGCTGCGGCGTCGGCTTCTGCTTTCTGCTGTGCTGCCCGCGCGACCTGCTCCCGCTCCGCCGCTGCCTTCAGCGCATCCGCCTCGCGCTGCTGGCGCTCGCGCGCCTCGGCGACGCGGCGCTGCTGTTCCGCCTGTTTCTTCTTCTCGGCATCGCGCTGTTCGGCCTCTCGCTTGTCGCGCTCGGCCTTCTCGCGCGCGGCCTGTTCCCGCTTCCTGCGCTCCTCGTCTTCCTTCGCCTTGCGCGCGGCAATGTCGGCGGCGCGCGTATCCGGCGGCTTTTCGGCTTTGGACTCGGGCTTCGGCGCAGGCTTGGGGGGCGGCGCCGGGGCGGGTTCGGGCGCCGGCGGCGTGGGTGCCGGTGGCGTTGGCGCGGGTGGAGTGGGCGCTGGCGCCGGCTTTGCCTCCACGGGCTCCGCGCTCGCGGCCTTGGGCGCCGGCGCGTAGAGCTCCGCCATCACGGGCTCGGGTTTGCGATTTTGCCATCGCAGCGAGAACACGAGCACCGCGATGAAGACGACGTGGACGGCGATCGCGAGCGCGAGCGCGGGCCATTGGCCGGAAACGCGAGCGGGCCCGCGCGGGCGATCGAGGCCCATGACGTCGACAGACTCCTAGTTGCTGCCGCTCGGCCGGGCGAGCAATCCGACCTTCTGCGCTCCGCTGCGCTGCAGGAGGTCGAGCATGCCGATCACGTCCTCGTACCGCGCGCTCTTGTCGGCGGCGATGACGACGGGCTGGGCCGGCGCTTTCGCCTGTTTCGCGCGTATGCGCGAGACGAGCTCGTCCTTCGAGAGGGCGAGCGGCGGCATCGCGAGCTGCTTGTCCTCGAGCCACCACTTGCCGTCGGAGCGCAGCGTCAATTCGAGCGGCGCGGCGGGCGCGACGAGCCGGGATCCGACGGAGGGCAGCTCGATCTCGCCCGGATTCACGAGCGGCGCCGTGACCATGAAGATCACGAGCAGCACCAGCATCACGTCGATGTACGGAACGACGTTGATCTGGTTGATCGATCTGCGTGGGCGGCGCATCGTCAGCGGCGAGGGGCTCGCCGGACTCGAATGCTGGCGGTAAACGCGTTCGCGCGAGTCATCTTTCAGCCCTGGCGCTGCAGGATGTTCGAGAACTCCTCGATGAAGGTCTCGAAGCGCACGGACAGCCGATCGACGTCGTGTGTGTAGCGGTTGTAGGCGACCACGGCGGGGATCGCCGCGAACAGTCCGATGGCGGTCGCGATCAGCGCCTCGGCAATGCCGGGCGCCACGTGCGCCAGCGTCGCCTGGCTCACGTTCGCCAGCCCGCGAAACGCGTTCATGATTCCCCAGACCGTGCCGAAGAGGCCGATGTAGGGCGAGACCGAGCCGACGGTGGCGAGGCCGGCCAGATGCGCGTCGATGGCGTCGATCTCGCGCTGGTAGCTCGCGCGCATCGCCCGCCGCGCGCTGTCCATCGTGATGACCGCGGTGCTTCCCTGCTTCCGATGCTTCGAGTACTCGCGGAAGCCGGCCGTGAAGATGTGCTCCAGGCTCGCCCCGCCACGCGACTTGCTTGCGCTCTGGTAGAGCTCGTTCAGGTCGCCCCCCTTCCAGAACTCGTTCTCGAACTGGTCGGTGTCCCTCGCAGTCCGCTTCAACTGGAACATCTTGAGGAAGATCTGCCACCACGACCACAGCGACAGCACGACGAGCAGCAACAGCACGGCCTGCACGACGACCGAGGCATGGGTGATGAGCGTGATGAAGGAGAGGTCGGTCTGCAGGTTCAAGGCAGGCTTTCGCGGTTTAGGCGTTCCAGGCATTCGCGGAGCGGTGCCGGGATGCGCCTCGGACGCCAGCTGGCGCGATCGAGGCAGGCGAGCGTCACGCGCGCATGCGTGAGCACGCCGCTGCCGCGCACGATGTGCTGCTCGATCGCCATGCTGGCGCGATTGAGCTCGACGAGCGTCAGCGTGGCGTCGAGCTTCTCGCCGAGCCTGGCGGGATTGCGGTAGTCGATCTCGACGCGGTGAACGACGAACACGATGCCTTCGACGCGCTCGAGCGCGGGGAGTTCGTAGCCGAGCGACGCCAGCCATTCGGTACGGGCGCGCTCCATGTACTTGAGATAGTTGGCGTAGTAGACGACGCCGCCGGCGTCGGTATCCTCGTAGTAGACGCGGATGGGGAAGCGAAACGTCTCGCGCACCCGGCGCTCGGGGCTCAAGCGCCGCCGCCCTGGGAGAAGAGATCGGCGGGGCGGGCCGGATCCGGCGTGAGGCCGAAGTGCCGATAGGAGAGCGCGGTGGCCACGCGCCCGCGCGGGGTTCGCTGCAGGAAGCCCTGCTGGATCAGGAAGGGCTCGAGCACGTCCTCGATCGTGTCGCGCTCCTCGCCGATCGCGGCGGCGAGGTTCTCGACGCCGACGGGCCCGCCGTCGAACTTGTCCATCACGGTGCGCAGCAGCTTGCGGTCCATCACGTCGAGACCCGCGAGGTCGACGTCGAGCATCGCGAGGGCGTCGTCGGCCACCGCCTTGGTGATGGCCCCGCTCGCGCGCACCTCGGCGAAATCCCGGACCCGCCGCAGCAGGCGATTGACGATCCGCGGCGTCCCTCGCGAGCGCCGCGCGATCTCCAGTGCTCCCTGCGGATCGATCTCGATCTTCAAGAGGCCCGCCGAGCGCTTGACGATGCGCGTCAGCTCTTCGGGCGTGTAGAACTCGAGTCGGGCGACGATTCCGAAGCGATCGCGCAGCGGATTGGTCAGCATCCCGGCGCGCGTAGTTGCGCCGACCAGCGTGAACGGCGGCAGGTCGAGCTTGACGCTCCGAGCGGCCGGCCCTTCGCCGATCATGATGTCGATCTGGAAGTCTTCGAGAGCCGGGTAGAGGATCTCCTCGACGACGGGAGCCAGCCGATGGATCTCGTCGATGAAGAGCACGTCGTTCGGTTCGAGATTGGTGAGCAGCGCCGCGAGGTCGCCCGCGCGCTCGAGCACCGGGCCCGACGTCTGCCGCAGGTTGACGCCGAGCTCGTGCGCGATCACATGCGAAAGGGTGGTCTTGCCGAGGCCGGGCGGACCGAACAGCAGCACGTGATCGAGCGCCTCCTTGCGTTTCCTTGCCGCCTCGATGAAGATCGAGAGTTGGCCGCGGATCTTCTCCTGGCCGACGTATTCGTCGAGGAGGCGCGGCCGCAGCGCGCGCTCGACGACTTCCTCCTGCCCGCCCGCGACCTTGGCGGTCACGATTCGATTCAACTCTTCGTTTTCGATCGCCATCGCGCGATTCTAGCGGCCCGGTGCGCAACCCGTCATGATCGAAGGGCGATCAGGCTTTGGCGAGGAGCTTCAGCGCCTGGCGGATGCCGTCGCCGACCGCGATGCCCTCGGGAAGCTGCTTGACGGCCGCGTCGGCCTCCTTGTCGCTGTAGCCGAGCGAGAGCAGCGCGTTCAGTACGTCGGACATCGCCGGCGGCGGGCGATGTACGCCGACTGCCGACGTAACTTCGGCGCCGAGCTTGTCCTTCAACTCGAGAAGCAGCCGCTCGGCGGTCTTCTTGCCGATTCCCGGGATCTTCACGAGACGGCCGGTGTCCTGCGCGGCCACCGCCTGCGCGAGCTCTGCGACCGAGAGGCCGGAGAGGACCGACAGCGCGGTGCGCGCGCCCACGCCGCTGATCTTGAGCAACTGGCGAAACGCACGGCGCTCCTGCTCTGTGCCGAAGCCGAAGAGCAGGTGGGCATCCTCGCGGACGACGAGATGCGTGAACAGCGTTACGCGCTCGCCCGTTCCCGGCAGGTTGTAGAACGTGCTCATCGGCACGTCGACCTCGTACGCGACGCCCTGGACGTCGAGCAGGAGCTGCGGCGGGTTCTTCTCGACGAGCGTTCCGGAAAGGCGGCCGATCATGGTGCGAGAGTCGCCATTGGCGAATTATCGCATGCGAGGTTCTCGGCATTGCGCCGCAGCGCCCGCATGCGCGCCCTGCCCGGCGCTCGAGCCTCGCTCTCACGCCGGCAGCGCCTCCAGATGTGCGAGGACTTCGCGCAGGGATGGCAATACGAGCAGGTCGAGTGCGACCAGGTCGCCGGGTGCTTCGCGCAGGTCCGGGACCATGATCGCAGCCATCTGGGCGCCAAGCGCGGCGCGGATACCGGGTTCCGAATCCTCGAGCGCGACGCACTCGTCCACGCGGACGCCGAGGCGGCGCGCCGCTTCGACGTAGATGTCGGGCTGGGGCTTGCCGCGCGGGACCTCGTCGCCGCCGACGACATCGCGAAAGCGCGCGAGCAATCCTGTTTCCACGAGCTTCGTGCGGGCCCTCTCGCGCCGCGTCGACGTCGCCACGGCGCGGGCGATCGCGTTGTGCTCGAGCCAGTCGATCAGCTCGATCGCGCCCGGCTTCACGCTCACCCCGTCGCGCTCGACGATTGCATCGTAGGCCCCGTGCCAGTGGGCGAGGAGCGCATCCACGGGATAGCTCGCGCCGTAGCGCGCGCGGACCATCGCCGCGCAGTCGGGGAAGTTGCGGCCGATCATCGCGAGCGCGAGCGTATCGTCAAATTCGACCCCGAGCGCGGCGGCCGCCTCGTTCCAGGCGCGGGCGGCGAGCGGTTCGGTGTCGAGCAGCAAGCCGTCCATGTCGAAGATCACGGCGGCCGGCCGGCGATCGAGCCGCTGCATCAGAGCAGCCGTCCGCGGCGCACGCGCTTTGCGATGCTCAGGTGCGCGAGACTTTGCGCGCTGTGCGCGTGCGCGATCGCGCAGGCGAGCGCATCGGCGGCGTCGGACGATGGCGAACCCTGGAGCTTGAGGAGCCGCCGCACCATATCCTGCACCTGTTGCTTCGCCGCCTTGCCGTGACCGACGACCGCCTGCTTAACCTGCAGCGCCGTGTATTCGTTGACCGGCAGCTCGGCGAGCACGGCTGCGGAGATCGCGACGCCGCGCGCCTGCCCGAGGAGCAGGGTCGATTGTGGATTGACGTTCACGAAGACCTTCTCGATCGCGACCTCGGTGGGCCGATAGCGGGCGATCACCTCGGAGAGGTCGCGGAGAATGACGCCGAGTCGCAGCGGGAGGTCGGCCTCGCCCGTGCGGATGCATCCGCAGGTCACGAGCCCGAGTGCGCTGCCCGCGACGCTGATCACGCCGAATCCCGTCGACCGCAACCCCGGATCGATGCCGAGCACGCGCCGGACGAGCACGGTGGAGGCGGTCGAGGGGACGGCCAAGGCCGCCTTAGGCGTTGAGTACCGCGTTGGTGTGTACGTTCTGGACGTCGTCGAGGGCTTCGATCGCGTCGAGGAGCCTTTGCATCCTCGCTGCGTCCTCGCCGGTCATCTCGACTTCGGTGGTGGGCTTCATCGTAACCTCGGCGAACTCGGGCTTGAGCCCGACCTTGGCGAGCGCGTCCTTCACCGCGACGAAGTCGTACGGACCAGTGACCACTTCGATGCTGCCGTCCTCGTGGGTGATGACGTCCTCGGCTCCGGCGTCGATCGCGGCCTCCATCACCTTGTCCTCGCTCGTTTCCGGCGCGAACACGATCTGCCCGCAATGCTTGAACAGGAACGCGACGGAGCCGTCGGTGCCGAGGTTGCCGCCGTGCTTGGAGAATGCGTGGCGTACGTCCGCGACCGTGCGCGTGCGGTTGTCAGTCATGCAGTCGACGATCACCGCGGCGCCATTGATCCCATAGCCCTCGTAGCGGACCTCCTCGTAGTTCGCGCCCTCGAGGCCGCCGGAGCCGCGCTTCACCGCGCGCTCGATCGTGTCCTTCGGCATGTTCTGGTCGGTTGCCTTGTCGATCGCGAGGCGCAGCCGCGGATTCATCGAGGGGTCGCCGCCGCCCATGCGCGCGGCGACCGTCACTTCACGGATGAGGCGCGAGAAGATCTTGCCGCGCTTCGCGTCGGTCGCGGCCTTCTTGTGCTTGATGTTCGCCCATTTGCTGTGGCCAGCCATGGTCGCCTCGGTGGTGCCGGTGAATCGAACGCCGGAATTATAGCCGCGCGCGCCCCTGCGCGTTCACGACGCCACGCGTTCGTCGATGAAGCGCTGCAGGGCGGAGAGTCGCGCGTCGGCGTCGTTCATCTCGAGGAGCACCTGCTTCATCGCCGGCGGCAGCGGGAGGATCTCGGCGAGCCGGTTTCCGACCCATGACGCGTCGTCGAACGCGTGGTCGTCGGGAAAGTGCTGAGTGCCGATGCGCTCGGCGAGATGCCGGAGAAGCTCCGCGAGCCCGCGTCTCTCGGCGGTTATTGCGAGCGCAGGCTCGGTCTCGATCGCCGCGACGTCGCCGACTACGAGGCCGTCCGGCATGAGTTCGTGCGCGCGCACCGCGAAGCGCGTCCCGCCGTCGGCGGATATCTGCAGGATGCCGAGCTGCGGCATGTCCCACGCGCGAATCCGCGCGAACGTGCCGATCTGCGAGAACTCCGGCGCGTCGGGCGCGCCCGGGGTGGCCACTTCCTCGCCCCGCGTGATCAGGCACACGCCGAAAGGAGCGCCGGCGCCGAGACAACGCTTCGCCATCGCGAGGTAGCGCTGCTCGAAAATCCGCAGCGCCAGCCGGCCGCGCGGAAAGAGCACGGTCTTCAGCGGAAAGAGCGGGATGCGAACGAGCGCATTCGGCGCGCCGGTCTCCGCCGAACTCATCGGCGGCGATTCAAGCCGGCACTCTCGACCGCGCGCGCCGCCCATGAGGCCGCGCTAGGTCGACTGCGTTCCCGGAACGACTCCGTTCAGCCGTTCCTCGCCCCAGCGCGGGCCGAGCGCGTGCGCTACCGCTAGCTGATCGAGGACGCGCGCGACGACGAAGTCGACGAGGTCGGCGATCGCGCCCGGGCGATCGTAGAAGCCCGGCGACGGCGGGAGGATCACCGCGCCGGCACGGGCGAGCTTCAGCATGTTCTCGAGGTGAATCGCGGAAAGCGGCGTCTCGCGCGGGACCAGCACCAGCCGGCGCCGCTCCTTCAGCATGACGTCTGCGGCGCGCTCGATCAGGTTGTCGGCAAGACCGGCGGCGATCGCGCCGATCGCGCCCATCGTGCAGGGACAGATCGCCATCGCGTCGGCGGGATTCGAGCCGGAGGCGATCGGCGCCATCCAGTCGTCGCGGCCGAAGACGGCGAGCTCTCCGTCGCGCGCGCCAAAGCGCTCGCTCAATTGTCGCGCGGCTTCGCGCGGTTGCGCGGAAAGCGTCAGGTCGCACTCCTGCTTCGCGACGATCTGCGCTGCCGCGGAGTAGACGACGAACACGCGGCAGCGGGCTGCGAGCAGGCATTCGAGCAGCCGCAACCCGTACGGCATCCCCGAGGCGCCGGTGAGCGCCAGCGTGATGGTTCGCGGAGTGCTCATCCGAGCTCCCGGTGGCGGGTAAGCACCTGGTAGCGCTGGGAGAACGTGCGCGCGAGCCTCTCGGCGAGGTAGACGGAGCGGTGGCGGCCGCCGGTGCACCCGATCGCCACCGTGAGGTAGTTGCGATTGTCGCGCGCGTAGTCGGGAAGCCAGCTGGCGACGAAGTGGTAGATGTCGGTGTACATCCGCTCGACTTCGGGAAAGCGCTCGAGGAAGCGGACGACGGGAGGATCGCGCCCCGTCTGCGCCTGCAGCGCGGGCTCGTAGTGAGGATTCGGCAGACACCGGACATCGAAGACGAGATCGGCGTCGAGCGGCACGCCGTGCTTGTACCCGAACGACTCGAGCAGCAGCGTGAGCTTCGAGGCGTCGACGCTCACGAAATCCTTGATCCAGGCGCGCAAGGCGGCTGCGGACAGTTCGCTCGTGTCGAACACGAATCCGAGCGCTCGCGCATCGGCGAGCAGCGCTCGTTCGTGCTCGATCGCTTCGGTGAGCGTTCTCGCGTCGCTCGAAAACGGATGGCGGCGGCGGGTCTCCGAGAACCGCTTGACCAGTGTCTCCGTCTTCGCGTCCAGGTAGAGGAAGCGCACGTTCCACCCGGCCGAGCTCCGCAGCTGCGCGAGAGTAGCGGGGAGATCGTTCAGCCCGGGTGTGGTCTTGACGTCGAGCGCGATCGCGACGCGGTCGCGCCCGGAGTCGGCAAGGTACCTTGCCGTCTCGGCGACGAGCGGCAGCGGGAGGTTGTTGACCGCGTAGTAGCCGGAATCTTCGAGTGCGCCGAGCGCGACGCTCTTGCCTGATCCGGAGACGCCTCCGATCAACAGCAGGTCCATCGTCGTGGCCGACGGCAGCCCGAAGGCGCGGCTAGCCGCCGTCCTCCATGAACTTCGTCTGGCGCTCGATGAATTCCTTCGTGCTGTCGATTCCGCGCTGGTTCAGGACGAAGTTGCGCACTGCCGCTTCGACGAGCACGGCGAGGTTGCGCCCGGCCGCCACCGGAATCGTCACCTTGCGAATCGGCACGCCGAGGATCTCCTGGTACGTCGCGTTCACCTGCAGGCGGTCGAGCTCCGAAAAGGTCTCGTTGCTGTGGTCCTCGAGATGGACCATCAGCCGCAGCAGCTTGCGCGGCCGGACGGCGGTTTCGCCGAAGATCGTCCGGATGTTGAGGATGCCGATGCCGCGGACCTCGAGGAAGTCGCGCAGCACGGCCGGGCAGCGGCCCTCGATCGTGTCGGGCGAGATCCGGTAGAACTCGACGATGTCGTCGGCGATGAGCCCGTTGCCGCGCGAGATCAGCTCGAGAGCGAGTTCGCTCTTGCCGATCGCGGACGCGCCGGTGACGAGCACGCCCATTTCGAGAACGTCGAGGAACACGCCGTGGAGCGTTGTCGACTCTGCCAGCACGCGGGACAGATAAAGCCGAATGACGTCGACCAGGTGCGGCGAGGGCTGCGGCGAGGTGAAGAGCGCTACGTGGTGGCCGTCGCATTTCTCGGCGAGATGATGCGGAACCTCTTCGCCGTTCGCGACGACGATCGCCAGCAGCTCCGTCGTGAACAGCCGATTCATCGACGACTGGAACTCCGATTCCTGCAGCGAGCGCAGATAGGCGAGCTCCGCGGCCCCGAGGATCTGGATGCGGAACGGGTGGATGAAGTTCATGTGGCCGACCTGCCCGACGGTCGGACGCAACGACGCCTCACCGGTGAGCACGCCGCTTCCGCCGTGCCGCCCGGCGACCCAGGTGAGGCCGAGCCGGGCCTGGTTCTCGGCAAAAATCCTCTCGACGCTGACCTGCCGATTCATGCGCGCTTCGTCGTTCACGCGGGTTTCCACTTCTCGAAGATCGCGCGCAATCCGGCCGCATCGGTCGGCGCAGCGAGACTCTCGCGGAAGCGCGTTTCGGAGAACATCTGCGCGAGCTCCGAGAGGAGCTGCAGGTGCTGCTCCGTCGCCTGCTCGGGGACGAGCAGCACGAAGACGAGTGCGACGGGCTTGCCGTCCGGTGCGTCGAACGGGATCGGCGATCGGAGGCGCACGAACGCGCCCTGGGCAACCCCGAGCCCGCGGATGCGTCCGTGCGGTATCGCTATCCCCTGGCCCAGTCCGGTCGAGCCGAGCTTCTCGCGAGCGAGGAGGCTGTCGCTGACGACGCGGCGCGAGAGCCCCCGGCGCGACTCGAACAACGTGCCTATGGCGTCGAAAAGGGTCGCCTTCGACCCGGCGTCCAGGTCGAGCAGGATGTTCTCGGTCGGCAGCAGCTCGGCGATCTGGCTCATCGAAACGAAGGATGGATCGTCGGGCGCCGATTGGCAACCGGAAAGTGCGAGAGCCAAAAATGCGAACCGGCGGACCTCCGGCCCGCCGGCGCATGCGTTCGCCGCGACGTGGAGGACGGCTTGCCTAGCCAGGCGCCACCCGCGGCACGGCAGGCGCCGGGGCCGCTTCGGTTGCGGCGATTTCGCGCTTCACACCCGAGCCCCCCTGGCGGCGCAGCGCGAGCTTCTCCTTGTGCTTCACAACCTGACGGTCGAGCTTGTCGACCAGCACGTCGATTGCCGCGTACATGTCGAGCTCGACCGCCTCCACGTGGATGTCCTTGCCCCGTGCGTGGAGGTTCGCCTCGACCTTGTGTCGGAGCTTCGCCACCGACATCACGACCTGGACATCGATCACGTGATCGAAGTGCCGCGTGATCCGGTCGAGCTTCGCGACGACGTAGTCACGGATCGCTGGCGTGATGTCCAGGTGATTGCCGGTGAGATTCAGGTTCATCAGGCTCTCCTAGAGTTGCGCCGGCGCCCCGTTCGTCAGGGCGCCTTGCGCAGGTTGACGGGAGGAATCTGCAGCGCCTCCCGGTATTTGGCGACGGTACGCCGCGCGACGATGATGCCTTGCTCGCCGAGGAGGTCGGCGATCCGGCTGTCGGTCATCGGCGCCTTCACGTCCTCGGCCCCAATCAGCTGCTTGATCAGCGCCCGGATCGCGGTCGCCGATGCCGCGCCGCCCGTGTCGGTTGCGACGTGGCTGCCGAAGAAATACTTGAGCTCGTAGGTGCCGCGGGGGGTCAGCATGTACTTCTGCGTCGTCACGCGCGAGATCGTCGACTCGTGCAGGTTCAGCATGGTGGCGATCTCGCGCAGCACCATCGGCCGCATCGCGACCTCGCCGTGCTCGAAGAAGCGGCGCTGGCGGTCGACGATCGCCTGCGAGACGCGAAGGATCGTCTCGAAGCGCTGCTGGACGTTGCGGATCAGCCACTTCGCCTCCTGCAGCTGGGCGGAGAGCTGCTGGTTCGACGAGTCGCGATTGCGCGTGAGGATGTCGGCGTAGATTCGATTGAGCCGCAGCTTTGGCATCGCCGACTCGTTGAGGGTCGCGCTCCATTTGCCGCGGACCTTCTTGACTACGACGTCAGGGATCACGAAGTTCGCCTCGGACTTCGCGAACGACGCTCCGGGGCGCGGGTTGAGGCTCATCACCAGCGCGCGCATCGCGCGCACGCCGGCGTCGTCGGTGTGCAGCAGGCGCTTGAGCTTCGTGAAATCGCGCGCAGCGAGCAGCGGCAGGTGCTCGGTCACGACGGTGAGCGCCTCGGCGCGCCAGGATGTGGATTCCGGAAGCACCTTCAACTGCAGCGCGAGGCACTCGGCGGCGTCGCGCGCGCCGACGCCGGCAGGCTCGAAGCTCTGCAGGTAGCACAGCGCGATCGACAGCTCGTCGGGCTCGATCTCGAGCTCCTGCGGAAACATCTCGGCGAGCTCTTCGAGCGATGTGTGCAGGTAGCCGTCTTCATCGAGCGCGTCGATCAGCGCGGCGACGAGCTGCCGGTCGCGCAGCGGAACGCTCAGCACGGCGAGCTGCGAGAGCAGATGATCGCGCAGCGTGCTCGCCGCGACCTGCTGCGGGTAGAAGCCTTCCTCGTCGTCGTCGCCCGCGCTGGCGCCGCCCCAATCTGCCTCGCCGCCGGAATAGTCCTCGAAATCGGCGCGCTCGATCGCCTCCGGGCGTTCGCGTCCGTCGGCCTCTTCGTCGTGTGCCCGAGGCTCGTCGCGTGACGCGGTTTCGGACGAAGGCGCCGGGGCGGTGCCGGCGGGCTGAACAGCGGCCGCCGGCTCGTCGTCGCCTTCGACCTTCTCGAGCAGCGGATTCTCCTGCAGCATCCGCTCGACCTCGGCATTCAACTCGACCGTCGAAAGCTGCAGCAGCCGGATCGACTGCTGCAGCTGCGGCGTCAGCGTCAGGTGCTGCGAGAGTTTTAGCTGGAGGGTCTGCTTCACGGATCGGTGCAGCGCGGCGGCGCGGTGCGGCGACTCTCTCCCGTCCCTGCCGCCCGCTTGCCGTCCTCGAAAGTATTATCGCGCCGGCGGTGGCGCTCCGCCACGCCTCGAGCGCCGCGCCTTGCGCCGTCGGTCGGCCCGTTCATAGCGTTTGCATCTCAAAGCTGGAAATGCTCGCCGAGGTAGACCTTCCTAACTGCTTCATTATAAACAATCTCTCCCGGAGAACCCGACGCGAGCACCCGACCTTCGTTGATGATGTACGCCCTGTCGCAGATTCCCAACGTCTCGCGGACATTGTGGTCGGTAATGAGGATTCCGATGCCGCGCTCCTTCAGGAAACTGATGATCTTCTGGATGTCGAGGACGGCGATGGGATCGATGCCCGCGAACGGTTCGTCGAGCAGGATGAACCGGGGCCTCGTGGCCAGCGCGCGGGCGATCTCGACGCGGCGGCGCTCGCCTCCCGACAGCGAAAGTGCCGGGGCATCCGCGAGATGCGAGATCGTCAGGTCGTCGAGCAGCGCCGAGAGGCGGTTCGCGAGCGCGTCCGAGTCGAGGTCCTGCAGCTCCAGGATCGCGCGGACGTTCTCGGCGACGGTCAACTTGCGGAAAATCGACGCCTCCTGCGGCAGGTACGAGAGCCCGAGCCGGGCGCGCGTGTGGATCGGCAGCCGCGAAAGGTCGTGCCCGTCGAGCTCGACGCGCCCGCCGTCGGCGGCGACGAGCCCGACGATCATGTAGAAGCACGTCGTCTTCCCGGCGCCGTTCGGACCGAGCAGGCCGACGACTTCGCCGCTCGCGACGTTGAGCGACACGTCGTGGACGACCGTGCGTGCCTTGTAGCGCTTTTCGAGCTGCGCGACGGAGAGCTGGCTGGCGGGGCGCGCGCCTTCCGTCTCGGAGGGGCTCACTTGATCGGCGGCGGCGCGAGTTCGCCAGCCGGCTTCAGAAGCACTGGGGGATCGGGCGTTGCCGCGGAGGCGGCATTCGCGGCGGACTTGCCGGCGTCCTTCGCGGCCGGCTTGTCGCCGGCCTTCGGCGCATCCTTGCCCTTGTCGCCGGATTTCGCCGGTTCCTTGCCCTTCTCGCCGAGCGGCGTGTCGGACTTGGGCTGGAACTGACCGCGAACGCGGGCGCCGGGTCCCGCGGGATCCGGCACCGTGCCGGGGCGCCCTTCCGCCTTGAACAGCTCGGTCGCGGTGTTGTAGGAGACGTAGTTGCTGCGAATCTCGTCCTGGCCGCGCTTCAACAGCGCGTTATCGAAGAGCTCGACAAGCTGTTTCGAGCCGTCGTACTCGAGGCGCTGCGCATAGCCCTCGTAATACTCGTCGACGCCGTCGCGCTTCTGGCGCAGCGCAACCGGGTTTCCGTACGCAGTTGCCGACAGCGTGTTATCGGCATTCTGGCGGAACACGATGCGGTCGGCGCGAATTTCGAGCGTGCCCTGAGTGACGATCACGTGGCCCGCGAGCGTGCCGCCCCGCGACTGCAGGTTCGCGTCGCCCGTGTCGCCGGAGAAATTAATCGGCTTCTCGCGATCGGCCTGTTCGGCGCGCGTCGTCGAGGTCAGCGCGAGCGCCGTCGCTGCGGCGATCGCGAGTGCGACGCGCCGGCCCGCGCCGCGGCGGGAGCTCACGAGTTTGCGAACGAGCGTCACTTCGGAATGTCGTTGGGCTGCAGCGTTCCGCGGACGGACGACTTCAGCTTGAACGTGTGGAGGCCGTTGTCGTAGACCATCCCGACGCCCCGGATTATTCCACGCGTCTCCTCGATCGTCACGGGCCGGTCGGTCTCGGCGCGCGATTGCTTGGGCATGACGCGCAGCATGTCGGTGGTGAACGTCGCAGGACCGAGAGGGGCGCCGCCACTCGCAGACGCCGTTGCTTCCGCATCCCGCGTCGCGAGCACGTTGCCGCTCAGCGTGACGATCTCGCGGTTGCCCGATACGGTTCCTACGTCGGCAGCGATCGTGAGTCGCGGCTTGCCCGGATCGGTCAGCACGAGCGACGGGGAGGTGAGGTCGATGCTGTCGTCGTCGGGATAGTGCTGCGCGTGCTTCGCTGTGAGCGACTGCTGAATTCCGCCGTCGGCGCCGTAGGTGACAGCGCTGAAATTCTCGATGTACATGTCGGGGTCGTGGCGGGTCGCCCCGTCGCGGCGCGCCGTCGACGGCTGGATCTGCGCGTCGAGCCAGTAGGTGAGCGCCGCCAGGCCCCCGAGCAGCAGCACCGGCGACCAGGCGACCAACTTGTCGGTGTTCATGCGCACGGCGACTCCCCCGTGCTCACGCTCCGAACGAAGCGTGCTGCGGATCGAGCACGCCCTGCGCGGCGAGGATCAGCTCGCAGAGCTCGCGCACCGCACCGCGGCCGCCGTCGCGCGTCGTGACGAAGTGCGCACGGGCGCGGACGATCGGAGGCGCATGCGGGACGGAAACGGCGAGTCCGCAGCGAACGAACACCGGCACGTCGGGAAGGTCGTCGCCGATGTGCGCGCAAGCGGCCGGCGGCAGCGCGAGCTCGCTGCGCAGCGCTTCCCACGGCGTGATCTTGTCTTCGGCGCCCTGCGCGATCCGCGCGACGCCGAGCGTGCGCGCGCGGTGCATGACCGCCGGCGCGCTGCTTCCGGTGATCCACGCGACGGTGATTCCCGCGCGCATCAGCATCTTCATGCCCACGCCGTCGAGCGCGCTGAACGACTTCGTCTCCCGGCCTTCGTCGTCGACGTAGATGCGGCCGTCGGTGAGCACGCCGTCGACGTCGCAGGTGAGGAGCCGTATCCCGCGAGCGAGCTCGAGCGCGGCCTCCGCCGTCATCAGACGACCCGGGCGCGGAACAGATCGTGCATGTGCAACGCGCCGACGAGGCGTCCCTCGGCGTCGGCGACCAGCAGCACCATCACCTTCGGCGCGGTTTCCATCAGCTCGACGCAGTCGATCGCGAGACGGTCCGGGCCGATCGTCCGCGGGGTCCGCGTCATCACCTCGGCAACGCGCGTGCGCGCGATGTCGGGCCGGCGCGCGAGGCAGCGGCGGAGATCGCCGTCGGTGAAGATGCCGGCGACGCGGCCGGCGTCGTCGACAACGGCCGTCATCCCCATGCCCTTGCCGCTCATCTCGACGATCGCGGCCTCGAGCGTCGCATCGCTGCCGACGATGGGGAGCTTGGCACCGGTCACCATCACCTCGCGCACGTGCGTGAGCAGCCGCCGCCCGAGCAAGCCGCCCGGGTGCGAGCGCGCGAAGTCCTCGACCGAAAAGCCGCGTGCGTCGAGCAGCGAGAGCGCGATCGCGTCGCCCAGCGCGAGCGTGGCGGTCGTGCTGGCCGTCGGCGCGAGCCCGAGCGGGCACGCCTCCGAATCAACGGCGGCATCGAGGTGCGCGTCGGCGGCCTGAGCGAGCGAGGATTGCTCGTTGCCGGTGAGCGCGATGATCTTCGCACCCTGACGTTTGAGGTGCGGCGTAAGCAGCAGCAGCTCGTCGGTCTCGCCCGAGTTGGAGAGCATCACAACGACGTCGTCGGCGGTGATCATCCCGAGATCGCCGTGCGATGCTTCCGCGGGATGGACGAAGAATGCGGGCGTTCCGGTCGACGCGAGCGTTGCCGCGAGCTTGCGCGCGATGTGGCCCGATTTGCCGATCCCCGAGACGACGACACGCCCGCGGCACTCGAGTATCAGGGCGACAGCCTCGACGAACGGATCGCCGAGCCGCTCCGCGAGTCGCGATATCGCGTCGGCTTCGATCGCGAGCACGCGGCGCGCGAGCGAGAGCAGGTGCGCCGCATCCATGCCGACGCGGCCGGCAGGCGCGGCGGGAGCTCGCGAAGCGGTGACTTGCATGCGGTGCAGTATAACCGAGCCCCCGCGGGGCCGTGCTACAGTCGGTGGAACCCTGCTCCGCCGGCGAACAGGCTTCTTCTCGCTCGCACGATGTCGCAGACGCTGCAGTTGATCCTCGTCCTGCTCGGCGCCGCCGTCGCCGTCGTCGTCATCTGCCGGCTCGTCCATCTGCCTCCCATTCTCGGCTATCTAGTCGTCGGAATCGCCGTCGGACCCAACGGACTCGCCTGGGTTCCGGCTTCGACCGAAACGACGCACCTCGCCGAATTCGGCATCGTGTTCCTGATGTTCTCGATCGGCCTCGAGTTCAGCTTGCCGCAGCTGCGCTCGATGCACCGCACGGTCTTCGGGCTCGGCTTCGCGCAGGTCGCGATCACGACGATCGCCGCGATGCTCGTGCTCTACTTCATCGGCTACGGCTGGGCCGCGGGCCTCGCGCTCGGCGGCGCTCTGGCGATGAGCTCGACGGCAATCGTCTCCAAGATGCTCGCCGAGCGGATGGAGCTCGCCACGCAGCACGGCCGCGACGTCATGGGCATCCTGCTGTTCCAGGACCTCGCCGTCGTCGCGTTCCTGATCGTGCTCCCCTCGCTGTCGAAGAGCGGCGGCGACCTCGCGATCGCGCTTGCGGTCGCCGCCGTCAAGGCGATCGTCGCGCTGGGCCTCGTCCTCTACGCCGGCCAGAGGCCGATGCGCGCGTGGCTGCACGTCGTCGCGAGGCAGCGCAGCCCCGAGCTCTTCGTGTTGAACGTCCTGCTGATCACGCTGGGACTCGCTGCGCTCACCCAGCTCGCGGGCCTCTCGCTCGCGCTCGGCGCATTCCTCGCGGGGATGCTGATCGCGGAGACCGAGTACCGCTACCAGGTCGAAGAGGACATCAAGCCGTTCCGCGACGTGCTGCTCGGTCTGTTCTTCGTGACGGTGGGGATGGCGCTCGACCTGTCCGTCGTCGCGGGGAATCTGCCCTGGGTCGCTGCACTGCTCGTCGTGCCCGTGGCTCTCAAGCTCGCGTTGATCGTCGCGCTGTCGCGGGCGTTCGGCCAGCCGCTCGCGACGGCGCTCCGCACGGGCTTCTATCTCGCGCAGGCGGGCGAATTCGCGCTCGTGCTGCTCGCCGTCGCCGCCGATCTCGATCTGCTGCCGACGACGCTGGCGCAGGTCGTTCTCGCCGCGATGGTGCTGTCGATGCTCTCCGCACCGCTGATCATCCACTACGCCGATCGGATCGTGCGCAGGTTCACGGCGAACGACTGGCTCGCGCGCGCCGCGCAGATCACGCGCATCGCCGCGACGACGATGGCGCGGCAGAACCACGTGATCGTCTGCGGCTACGGACGCAGCGGCCAGAACCTCGCGCGGTTGCTCGAAGCCGAGGACATCCCGTTCATCGCGCTCGACTCCGATCCGCAGCGCGTGCGCGAAGCCGCCGCCGACGGCTCGTCGGTCGTCTACGGCGACGCCGGGCGCAAGGAGGCGCTCGCCGCCGCAGGCCTCGCGAAGGCGCGCGCCGTCGTCGTGACGTTCGCCGACATCGCGATCTCGCTCAAGATACTGCACCACGTGCGCGCGGCACGTCCTGAGCTTCCGGTCGTCGTGCGCACGCTCGACGATGCGCAACTCGATCGGTTGCTCGACGCGGGCGCCGCCGAGGTCGTTCCGGAGGTGCTCGAGGGCAGCCTCATGCTCGCGACGCACTCGCTGCTGCTTCTCGGTCTGCCGCTCAATCGCGTGCTCGCGCGCATCCGCGCGATCCGCGAGGAGCGCTACAGCCTGTTCCGCGGTTTCTTCCACGGCGCGACCGATGACTCCGACGCTGCCGACAACCTGCAGCCGCGGCTGCATTCGGTGCATCTTCCCGATCGCGCGAATGCGGTAGGCAAGGTGCTCGGGGCGCTCGATCTCGCGGGTCTCGTCGAAGTGACCGGCGTGCGGCGCAGAGGCGCGCGCTCGATACGTCCCGGTTCCGACTGGGTCTTCGAGGTGGGCGACGTCGTCGTGCTGCTCGGGCGCCCCGCCGATCTCGGTGTGGCCGAGCAGCGCCTTCTCGACGGATGACCGCGCGTAGCGCTACAATCGCGCTCCTTCGTCTTCTGGCTTTTCTTCCCCGTGTCCGACGCTTCCGTGGCGGCGTCCGTTGCTGCCGCCGCCCGCACCGAGATTGCCGTCGAGCTCGATGACGTGACCTTCGGTTACGACGAGCGCCCGGTGCTCACCGGCATCTCGATGAAGATCGCGCGCGGCAACGTCGTCGCGATCATGGGCGGATCCGGATGCGGAAAAACGACGATGCTCCGCCTGATCGGAGGCCAGCTCAAACCGCAGTCAGGCCGCGTGCTGGTCGCCGGTCAGTCGGTACCGGACCTCGACAACGACGCGTTGTACGCGCTGCGCCGTCGTTTCGGCATGCTGTTCCAGTTCGGCGCCCTGTTCACCGACATGTCGGTATACGAGAACGTCGCGTTCGCGCTGCGCGAGCACACCGATCTCCCCGAGGAACTCGTCCGCGATCTCGTGCTGATGAAGCTGCAGGCGGTGGGACTGCGCGGCGCCGCGCATCTGATGCCTTCCGAGCTCTCGGGCGGAATGGCGCGGCGCGTCGCGCTCGCGCGCGCCGTCGCGCTCGACCCGATGCTCGTCATGTACGACGAGCCGTTCGCGGGCCTCGATCCGATCTCGCTCGGCGTCGTCGGCCAGATGATCCGGCGCCTGAACGACGCGCTCGGCATCACGTCGGTCGTCGTGACGCACGACGTCTACGAGTCGCTGAAGATCGTCGACTACATGTATTTCGTCTCGGAGGGGAGGATCATCGCACAAGGGACGGCCGAGGAGGTGCGCGCATCGGCCGATTCCTTCGTCCGCCAGTTCGTCGACGGCGCGCCGGACGGCCCGGTGCCGTTCCACTATCCGGCGCCGCCGTATCGCGATGAGCTCTTCGCTCGTGCTTAGCTCGCCGGTCATCGGGATCGCCGACGCGCTGCGCCGATTGGGCGCCGCGTCGATCGCGGCGATCGCGCGGCTCGGTTACGCCGCGCGGTTCGCCGTGGCCGTATGCCGCGAGTCGCCTACCGCGTTCGCGCGGCTGCATCTCACGATCCGCGAGATCTACTTCGCTGGCGTGCTCTCGCTCATCATCATCGCGGTGTCCGGGATGTTCGTCGGAATGGTGCTGGCGCTGCAGGGCTACGACGTGCTGCAGCGCTACGGCGCCGACGAGTCGCTCGGCGTGCTGGTCGCGCTCTCCCTGGTGCGCGAGCTCGGACCGGTCGTGTCGGGGCTGCTCTTCGCGAGCCGCGCGGGCAGCGCGATCACCGCCGAGATCGGCTTGATGAAGGCGACCGAGCAGCTCTCCGCGATGGAGATGATGGCGGTCGATCCGCTCGCGCGCGTGGTCGCACCGCGCTTCTGGGGCGGCGTCATCTCGATGCCGTTGCTCGCTGCGCTCTTTTCGACGATGGGCATTTTCGGCGCCTACCTAGTCGGCGTGCGCCTGATCGACATCGACGTCGGATCGTTCTGGGGCAACATGAAGGACGCCGTCGATTTCCGCTTCGACATCGTCAACGGCATCATCAAGAGCGTCGTCTTCGGCGTGGCCGTCAGCATGATCGCCGTGTTCGAGGGCTTCGATGCGAGCCCCACGGCCGAAGGCGTGTCGAGCGCGACCACCCGCACCGTCGTCGAGAGCTCGCTCGCGATCCTCGCGCTCGATTTCGTGCTGACGGTCTTCATGTTCAGGGGGATCTCCTGAGCATGAAATCCGGGCGTTCTGCACTGGACCTCTGGGTCGGCATCTTCGTCGCGATCGGAATCGGCTGCATCCTTTTCCTCGCGCTCAAGGTCGGCAACCTCGTGGCGTTCGGATCGACGGAGGGCTATCGGCTGGAGGCGCGCTTCGACAACATCGGCGGTCTCAAGGTGCGCGCGCCGGTTAAAGCGTCGGGCGTGGTCGTAGGGCGCGTCGAGCGGATCCGGTTCGACGCGAAGACATACCAGGCGGTGGTGACGCTCAAGATCGATCACGCGTATCCGTTCACGGCGGACACGATCGCGTCCATCCTCACTTCGGGGCTGCTCGGCGAAGTCTATGTCGGCCTCGACGCGGGCGGCGACACGGCGATGCTTCCCGACGGAGGAAAGATCGCGAAGACGCAGTCGGCGATCGTACTCGAGAAGCTGATCGGGCAGTTTCTCTTCGACAAGGCCGCGACCAGCGGCGGAAAGTGAGCGACCGATGATCGTGCGACGCGGCGCCGCTGTCGCGGCTGCCATCGGACTCGCCGGGGCGCTGCTCTCCGGCTGCGCGGCGACGCCGTCGCGCGTCGATCCGTTCGAGCCGATGAACCGGGCGATGTTCGAAGTTCACGACGCCGTCGACACGGCGGTCATGCGGCCCTTCATACAGTTCTATACCGACGTCGTCCCGCAGCCGCTCCGCCAGGCGGTGTCGAACTTCTTCAACAACATCGACGACCTCATCTCCGCCGCCAACGACCTGCTGCAGGGCGACCTCGACCGCTTCGGCAACGACATGGGCCGCGTGACGCTCAACACGGGGATGGGGCTCGGCGGCCTGATCGACCTTGCGTCGATGATCGGCATCGAGCGCGGCAATCAGGACTTCGGCCTCACGTTCGCGAAATGGGGGTTCGACCAGGGGCCGTACCTGTTCGTGCCGCTCTTCGGCCCGACGACGGTTCGCGACGGCGCGGGCTGGATCACGCGGCTCTTCGTCGGCCCGGTCGGCTTCATCCCCGAGGTGCCGCTGCGCAATTCGCTCTACGGCATCGGCGCGGTCGACCTGCGCGCGCAAGTGACGGAAGCGACGAAGATCGTCGACACCGCAGCGCTCGACCGCTACATCTTCATCCGCAACGCGTATTTGCAGCGGCGGCGCTATCTGCAGTACGACGGCAAGCCGCCGCCGGAGCCGGAGGACACGCAATGAGCAGAACGGGCGGGATGTTTCGGCGCGCGGCGGCGCTGGCGGCGCTCGTCGCGGCAGCCGTGTTTTTCGGCGCCCCTGCGCTCGCCCAGGAGTCGCCCGACGCCACGGTGAAGCGCGTTGCCGAGGACACGCTCGCCGCGGTCAGGTCCGACCCGCAGGTCCAGGCGGGGAATCAGGCGCGGATCCGCGAGGTCGTCGAAAGCAAGGTGGCGCCGTACTTCGACTTCGCGCGTATCACTGCGCTCGCGATGGGCAAGAACTGGCGCACGGCTACGCCCGAGCAGCAGAAACGCCTCACCGAGGAATTCCGCAGTCTACTCGTGCGCACGTATTCCGGCGCGCTCACCCAGTACCGCGACGAGAAGATCGACTACAAGCCGCTGCGGATGAATCCCGGCGACAGCGAGGCCATCGTGCGCACGGCGGTGGTGCGAGCGAGCGGTCCGCCGGTTCCGATCGACTACGGCATGCAGAAATCGTCGGACGGCTGGAAGTGCTACGACGTCGTTGTGGCCGGCGTCTCGCTCGTCACCAACTACCGCGACGAGTTCAACGCGCAGGTCGAGAAAGGCGGGGTGGATGGCCTGATCAAGACCCTCGCCGATCGCAACAAGGGCGTGGCGGCGAAATGACCGCGCGCGCTAGCTCGCCGGGCGAGTCGCTCGCGGGATTCTCCGCCGACGGCGCGGGCGCGCGTTGGAGCTACAGCGGGTCTCTCAGCTTCGCCAACGCGGCGCGCGTTTTCGAGGCGGCAGCGGCGCTTCCGCTGCCGAGCGCCGGCGAGGTCGATCTCTCCGGCGTGGTCGCCGTCGATTCGTCGGCCGTCGCGGTGCTCCTCGCGCTGTCGAGGCGCGCCCTGGAAGAAGGCAAGCCGCTCGCGTTCACCGGGGTTCCCGCAGCGCTTCGGGCTCTCGCCGACCTCTACAGCGTCGAGGACCTGCTGGCCGCCTGACTTCGTCGACGCGAGGCCGGCGGTGCCGTCCGTGCGTCTTCACTTCGGTTTCCTCACGTGCCCATCGCCGTCGAAGTCGTCAACGTCGCTCGCCGCTTCGGTCGCGTGCAGGCGCTCGACGGCGTGAGCCTCGCCGTCGAGGAGGGAGAGTTCTTCGGATTGCTCGGGCCGAACGGCGCCGGCAAGACGACGCTGATCTCGATCCTCGCGGGCCTCACGCGCGCCGACCGCGGCACCGCGCGAATTCTCGGCCACGACGTCGTCACCGCGTATCGCGCGTCGCGCCGCGCGCTCGGCGTCGTTCCGCAGGAGCTCGTATTCGACCCGTTCTTCACGGTACGCGAGACGCTCGAGATTCAATCGGGCTATTTCGGCATTCGCGACAACGGGCTCTGGATCGACGAAATCCTCCATCACCTCGACCTCGAGACGAAAGCGAACGCCAACATGCGCTCGCTCTCGGGCGGGATGAAGCGCCGCGTGCTCGTGGGCCAGGCGCTTGTCCACAAGCCGCCGGTGATCGTGCTCGACGAGCCGACCGCGGGCGTGGACGTCGAACTCCGGCAGAGCCTCTGGATGTTCATCCGCAAGCTGAATCGCGACGGCCACACGATCATCCTGACCACGCATTACCTCGAGGAAGCCGAGGCGCTGTGCACGCGCATCGCAATGCTCAAGGCCGGTACGGTCGTTGCTCTCGACACCAAGCAGAACCTGCTGTCGCGCTTCGCGGGGCTCACCGTCCGTCTCGCCGCCGCGCGCGTTCCCGCAGCGTGGCAGGCGCGCGTGCTGCGCCGGGATTCCGGCGTCTTCTTCATCGGCCTCGAGCGCTATTCCGACCTGGAGTCGCTGCTCGCCGCGCTGCGCGAAGACGGTATCGCGATCGACGAGCTCGCGCTCTCCGAGACCGATCTCGAGCAGGTCTTCCTCAGGATCATGTCGGGGAGCGGCGCCGGGGCCGCCGCGCCGGAGCCCGTGCGATGAAACCGGTCTCCGGCGCGGGCTGGCCGACGCTCCTCTACAAGGAGCTCCTCCGCTTCCAGAAGGTCTCCTTCCAGACGGTGCTCGCGCCGGTGCTGACCGCGCTCCTCTATCTGCTGATCTTCTCGCATGTACTCGAGTCGAACGTTTCCGTGTTCGGCGGAAGGGTCTCGTACACCGCGTTCCTGATCCCGGGGCTCGTGATGATGTCCGTGCTGCAGAACGCGTTCGCCAATACGTCGTCGTCGCTGATGCAGTCGAAGATGAACGGCAACCTGATCTTCATACTGCTCCCGCCGCTCTCGCCGCTCGAATTCTTCGCGGCGTACGTGATCGGCGCGATGGTGCGCGGAATCGTCGTCGGGCTCGGTGTGTTCGCGGTCACGCTCTTCTTCGTTCCGTCGCTGCTCGTGCTGCCTCATCCGGTCTGGGCGCTCGGCTTCGCGCTGCTCGGCAGCGCGATCCTGGGGACGCTCGGCCTCGTCGCCGCGATCTGGGCCGACAAGTTCGATCAGATCGCGGCGTTCCAGAACTTCATCATCGTGCCGCTCACGTTCCTGTCGGGCGTCTTCTATTCGATTCACTCGCTGCCGCCCGTCTTCCAGGGGCTGTCGCACGCGAATCCGTTCTTCTATATGATTGACGGGTTCCGCTACGGGTTCTTCGGGTTGTCGGATGTCGCGCCCTCGATCAGCCTCGCGATCGTCGCCGCGTGCGCGCTGCTGTTGTCGGCTCTCACGCTCGCGATACTGAAAAGCGGCTGGAAACTTCGGCATTGAAAGATCGCGACGAGGGGCGCGCGACGCCGTCGCCGGCGTTCGGATTCCGCAATGCCGCTCGCGAACTCTCCACGAAACCGCCCATGGTCACGCCTGAATCCATCAAGTCGGCGATCGCCGCCGCCATCGTCTGCGAGCATCTCGAGGTGCGCGGCGACGGCCAGCATTGGGAAGCCGTGATCGTCAGCAACGCCTTCGCAGGCATCGCGCGGGTCCGCCAGCATCAGCTCGTCTATGCGGCGCTGGGCGAGCGGATGCGCGAGGAGATTCACGCGCTGTCGATGACGACCCTCACGCCGGCGCAATGGGCGGCAACGCGGGGAGGTTGACGTGAACCGACGGCGCCGATGGACAAGCTGCTGATCGAGGGCGGCCGGCCCCTGGTCGGCGAAGTGCGCGTCTCCGGCGCCAAGAACGCGGCGCTGCCGCTCCTCTGCGCGGCGCTGCTCACGACGGAGCCCCTGGTTCTGACGAACGTCCCGCGGTTGAACGACGTGCGGACGATGCGGACGCTGCTCGCGCAGATGGGCGTCCGCCACGACGCACCCGCGCCCGGTACCGTCGCCCTCGACGCGTCGCACATCGACTGGCCGCTCGCGCCCTACGAGCTCGTGAAGACGATGCGCGCATCCATCCTCGCGCTGGGCCCACTCCTCGCGCGCTGCGGCGAGGCGCGCGTGTCGCTGCCCGGCGGCTGCGCGATCGGCCTGCGACCCGTCGACCAGCACGTGAAGGGGCTCGTCGCGATGGGCGCCGAGATCGATCTCGAGCACGGCTACATCAGCGCACGCGCGAAGCGCCTTGCGGGCACGAGCTTCGTCTTCGATGTGGTCACGGTGACCGGCACCGAGAACCTGATGATGGCGGCTTGCCTCGCCGAGGGCACAACCACGCTCGAGAACGCCGCGCGCGAGCCCGAGGTCGTCGATCTTGCGCGCTGCCTGAGCGCGATGGGTGCGCGGATCACCGGTGCCGGCGGCGATCGCATCGTGATTGAAGGCGTCGAGCGGTTGCGCGGGACGACGCACGCGATCATGGCCGATCGCATCGAGACAGGAACCTTCGCCGCGGCGATCGTCGCGACCGGTGGCGAGGCGACGCTGCGAGGCGCGCAGGCCGACACGCTGGACGCCGTCCTCGGCAAGCTCACCGAAGCGGGAGGCGAGATCGCGGTGTCGGGTGACGCGATCAAGGTGACACGCCGCGGGCCGCTCGCGCCCTTTACGCTGCGCACGGCGCCGTTCCCGGGTTTTCCGACGGACATGCAGGCGCAGATGATGGCGCTCGCCACCCGCGCCGAGGGCGCCACCGTCGTCACCGAGACGATCTTCGAAAACCGGATGATGCACGTGCAGGAGCTCGTGCGCCTCGGCGCGGACATCGGCGTCGAGGGCAACACGGCGGTCGTGCGCGGCGTGTCGAAGCTAACCGGCGCGAACGTGATGGCAACCGATCTGCGCGCCTCCGCCTGCCTCGTGATCGCCGGCCTGATGGCGGAAGGTGCGACGACGATCGACCGCATCTATCACCTCGATCGCGGCTACGAGCGTATCGAGGAGAAGCTCTCGACGCTGGGCGCGAAGATCCGGCGGGTGTCGTGAAGACGGAAGCCGACGTCGAGGCGTCTCCGCTGGGCCGTGCCGCAACCTACGCGGATCACTACGACCCTTGCCTGCTGTTCGCTGTCGAGCGCGCGCCGCAGCGCGCGTCGCTCGGGCTCGCCGCTGCGCTGCCATTTCGCGGCGCCGACGTGTGGACCGCATACGAGGCGAGCTGGCTCGACGGCGACGGGAAGCCCGAGATCGCGATCGTCACCTTCGTGGTGCCGGCGGACTCGCCGCGGCTCCTCGAGTCGAAGTCGGTCAAGCTCTACCTCGCTTCGCTCAACCAGGAGCGTTTCGCAGAGGCCCCGGCGGTCGGCGCGGCGATCGCACGCGACCTGTCGACGGCCACGGGGTCAACCGTGGCCGTGACACTGACGCGCCCGGCGGATTTCGACGAGCTTCGGCGCGCAGAACTCGCCGGCGAGTCCATCGACGATCAAGCCGTCGGCGGCGAACGCGGCGAGCTCTCGCCGGAGTCGCTGTCAGCGGCTGCGGGACCCGCCGTGGCGGAAGTGCTGCGCACCGACCTCTTCCGTTCGGTCTGCCCTGTGACGGGTCAACCCGACTACGCGAGCGTTCAACTCGCCTACCGCGGCGCGCGCATCGACCGCGCAGGTCTGCTCGCCTATCTCGTGTCGTTCCGGCGGCATCCGGGCTTCCACGAGCACTGCGTCGAGCGGATCTTCACCGACCTCTGGCGCCGCTGCCGGCCGCAGTCGCTGTCGGTTTACGCGCGGTTCACGCGCCGCGGAGGCATCGACATCAATCCCTATCGAACGAGCGGCATCGAGTCGCCGCCGCCGAACGCGCGCACCGCGCGGCAGTGAGGGAGACGCGTTGGACGCTTTCGCCACCAAGCCGCAGCACAAGTATTTCCTGTCTCTGGTGGCACCACTCAGGGACGAGGAAGCCTATCTGGTCGAGTTCGTCAACTACTATCTGATCCACGGCGTCGACCATTTCTATTTCTACGATAACGACAGTACGATTCCCGTCGTCGAGGTCATCCCCGGATATCGCGACGTATGCACCGTCATGAAGGCGCCGGGCGACGCCGTTCAAAGTCGCGCCTATGCGCACTTCTGCAAGCATTTCAAGCACGAAACGAAATGGGTCGCCGTGTTCGACGTCGACGAGTTCGTGCTGCCGCACAGGCACGGCTCGCTCAGGGAATTCCTGCTCGATTTCGATCACTGCGACGGCATCGGCATCAACTGGGTGATGTTCGGCGACGGGCATCACAAGACGCCGCCCGCCGGCGGCGTGATCGAGAGCTACCTGTATCGGCAGGCGAAGCAGGACCTCTGCATCAAATCGGTACTCAAGAGCGACAGGCTGGTCGGGTTCTTTCACAATCCGCATTTTGCGACGCTGGTGGACGGCTCGGTGTACGTCGATGCGCACATGAATCCGATCACGAGCGCCAGTAACGAGAATCACACGATCGACGTCATCCAGCTCAATCACTATTTCACCAAGTCGGAGGCCGAATGGAAGAGAAAGCTGCACCGCAAGCGGGCCGATAGCGGGAGGTCGCGCGCCGAGCACACCGAGGATCACGGCTGGGTGTTCACGGTAAACGAGACGTCCAATCAGGTCAGGGAGACGACGATCGTCGAACGTTACGGCGCCCGGCTGGCCGAGGCGCTGCGTCCGCGCCCGGCGTAAGCGGCCTCGCCGCGAATGCCCGCCGCGTTCTCGCCAGTCCGCATTCGCGCTTCGCACCATCCGCTGACGACTTGGGGCTCCGGTAGAATCGGCGCTTTGTCCGACGTTCTTTCCGTGCCGACGCTCACCCTCGCGCTTTCCAAGGGCCGCATCTTCGACGAGACGCTGCCGCTCCTGGCCGCGGCCGGGATCGTTCCCGCCGAGGATCCCGAACGCTCGCGCCGGTTGATCATCGGCACCAGCCGCGACGGCGTTTCGATCGTCATCGTCCGCGCTTCCGACGTGCCGACGTATGTCCAGCACGGCGCCGCCGACATCGGCGTCGCGGGCAAGGACGTGCTGCTCGAGCATGGCGGCGAAGGACTCTATCAGCCGCTCGATCTCGAGATCGCGCGGTGCAGGATGGTCGCTGCGACGAAGCGCGGATTCGACTGGTCCGGCACTGTCCAGCGCGGCGCGCGGATTTCAATCGCCACGAAGTACGTGAAGACGGCGCGCGAGCACTTCGCAGCCAAAGGGATGCACGTCGATCTGATCAAGCTCTACGGATCGATGGAGCTCGCTCCGCTGGCGGGGCTCGCCGATGCGATCGTCGATCTCGTGAGCTCGGGCAACACGCTGAAGGCGAACGATCTGGTCGTCGTCGAGGAGATCGCGCCGATCAGCGCGCGGCTGATCGTGAATCCCGCGTCGCTCAAGCTGAAGCGCGGCACGGTCCAGCCGCTGCTCGACTCGCTGGCTGCCGCGGTGGCGGCGCGGCGCGCGACGGAGGCGGCGCGATGAACGGTGTCTCCGTTTTGGTGCGCAGGCTCGACGCGCGCGCGCCTGAGTTCGAGGCCGAGCTCACGCGCATCATCGCGTTCGAGGCCGCGCAGGACGACACCATCGACGCGGCCGTCGCAGCCATCATCGCCGACGTCCGGGCTCGCGGCGACGCGGCGCTGCTCGAGCTCACGGCGAAATTCGACGGCGTGCGGGCACGGACCGTCGCGGAGCTCGAAATTCCCGCTGCCGAGATGCGGCGCGCGTTTGAAGCGCTGCGGGAAGCCGAACGTAGCGCGCTGCGCACCGCCGCGGAGCGCATCCGCGCCTATCACGAGAAGCAGTTGCTCGTGTCCTGGTCGTCGCGGGATAACGATGGCAGCGAGTTCGGGCAGAAGGTGACGCCGCTCGATCGCGTCGGGGTTTACGTTCCAGGCGGCAAGGCTGCGTACCCGTCTTCCGTGCTGATGAATGTGATACCGGCGCGAGTGGCCGGCGTCGCCGAGATCGCGATGGTCGTGCCCACGCCGGGCGGCGTGCGCAATCCGCTCGTTCTCGCGGCTGCGCACCTCGCCGGCGTTTGGCGCGCGTTCACGATCGGCGGCGCCCAGGCGATCGCGGCGCTCGCGTACGGCACGGCGAGCGTGCCTCCCGTCGACAAGATCTGCGGGCCCGGCAATGCCTACGTGGCGGCCGCGAAACGCCGCGTGTTCGGCGCCGTCGGGATCGACATGGTCGCGGGCACCTCCGAGGTCCTAGTGATTGCCGATGGCAGCGCCAACGCCGACTGGGTCGCGATGGACCTCTTCGCGCAGGCCGAGCACGACGAGCTCGCACAGGCGATCCTGGTGACGGCCGACACCCTCATGCTCGAGGCCGTCGCGGCGAGCATGGAGCGTCAGCTTGCCGCGATGCCGCGGCGCTCGATCATCGCGGCGGCGCTCGCCCGCCGCGGCGCGTTGATCCTCGTCGAGAATCTCGACGCCGCGTGCGCGCTCGCCAATCGCATCGCTCCCGAACACCTGGAGCTCGCGGTTGCCGATCCGCATGCGCTGCTCCCGAAGATTCGTCACGCCGGTGCGATCTTCGTTGGCCATCGCTCCTCGGAAGCGCTCGGCGACTACTGTGCCGGGCCGAATCATGTCCTGCCCACGGGTCGAACGGCGCGCTTCTCGTCGCCGCTCGGCGTCTACGACTTCCAGAAGCGCTCGAGCGTCCTCGACATCTCCGCGGAGGCCGCGCGCAAGCTCGGGCCGATCGCCGCGACGCTCGCGCGCGGCGAGGGCCTCGACGCGCACGCCCGGAGCGCGCTCTATCGCGTCGAGGAATCCGGGCAATGAACGCGCGGCCGCAGGGTAGGCGCGCCCCCGCCGAGGTCGTCGCCGCTGTCGTGCGTCCCGAGATCCGCGCGCTCGCCGCGTACGCCGTCGCGGACGCGGGAGGCATGATCAAGCTCGACGCGATGGAGAATCCGTTCACGCTGCCCGAAGCGATACGAACCAAGATCGCGGCAATCGTTAAGGACGTGCCGATCAACCGCTATCCGGACGGCGGAGGCCGCGCGATCAAGGCCGCGCTGCGCGCGACGCTGTCGCTTCCCGATTCGGTCGGCGTCGTTCTGGGCAACGGCTCGGACGAGCTGATCCAGATCATCACGTCGGCGGTCGCGAAGCCCGGTGCGACGATGCTCGCGCCGGATCCCTCGTTCGTCATGTACAGGGCGAACGCGCTCTATGCCGGGATACGCTTCGTCGGCGTGCCGCTCCGGCGCGACTTCGCGCTCGACGCCGACGCGATGCGCGCCGCGATCGAGCGCGAGCGGCCCGCGCTGATCTTCATCGCGTACCCGAACAACCCGACCGGCAATCTGTTCCCGCCGGAGGAGGTCGAGGACATACTTCGCCGCGCCCCGGGACTGGTCGTCGTCGACGAAGCGTATTATGCGTTCGCCGACGCGAGCTTTCTCCCCCGCGTCGGCGAGTTCCCGAATCTGCTCGTGCTGCGCACCGTGTCGAAGATCGGAATGGCGGGACTGCGCCTCGGGTATGCCGTCGCTGCGCCCGAGTGGACGACCGAGCTCGACAAGGTCCGCGCGCCGTATAATCTCAACGCGCTGACGCAGGCGATCGCGCCGCTGCTTCTGGCCGAACGCGAGCTTCTTGCCGGGCAAGCGGCGACGCTCAGGGCGGAGCGCGCGCGGCTGCACGCGGCGCTCGCGGCGCTGCGGGGAGTCGAAGCGTTCCGCACGCAGACGAACTTCCTGCTGGCGAGAGTGCCGGACGCCCCGCGCTGGTTCGCCGGCCTGCGGCAGGCGGGAATACTGGTGAAGAATCTGCATGGCTGGCATCCGCTCACCGAGCACTGTCTGCGCATCACCGTCGGCACCCCCGCCGAGAACGACGCGCTCGTCGCGGCGTTGAAATCACTTTGCTGACAATGGCTGCTTCCCCGAAACGAATCGCGAAGGTCGAGCGCAACACCAACGAGACGAAGATCGCCGTCGAGGTCAATCTCGACGGAACGGGTCGCGCCGAGCTCGCGACGGGCGTGCCGTTTCTCGACCACATGCTCGACCAGCTCGCGCGGCACTCGATGACCGACCTCGCGATCCGCGCCGAGGGCGACCTGCACATCGATGCCCACCACACGGTCGAGGACATCGGGATCGCGCTCGGACAGGCGGTCGCGAAGGCGCTCGGCGACAAGAAAGGCCTGACGCGCTACGGACATGCGTATGTGCCGCTCGACGAGGCACTCTCGCGCGTGGTGATCGACCTTTCCGGCCGGCCCGGCCTCGAGTTCCACGTACCGTTCACGCGCGCGATGATCGGTGCGTTCGACGTCGATCTCACCCACGAGTTCTTCCAGGGCTTCGTCAACCACGCTCTGGTCACGCTGCACATCGACAACCTGCGCGGCCAGAACGCGCACCATCAGGCCGAGACCGTGTTCAAGGCTTTCGCCCGCGCGCTGCGGATGGCGGTCGCGCCGGATGCGCGTGCGGCCGGCGTCGTGCCGTCGACGAAGGGGTCCCTCTAGGACATCCTGCCCGTGCCGCCCCGAACCGGCGAGCCTCCGCGCTCCAATCGGCCGGCGGCGGAACTCACCCTCCGATGGACATCGCGGTCGTCGACTACGGAATGGGCAATCTGCGCTCGGTGGCGAAAGCGCTCGTCCATGTCGCGCCGACGCGCTCGATCGGCGTGACATCGGATCCCGAGGCGATCCGGCGCGCAGGGCGTGTCGTGCTTCCCGGCCAGAGTGCCATGCCCGATTGCATCAAGGGCCTCGCCGAAAGCGGGCTTACGGACGTCGTGAAGGAAGTCGCGACGACGCGCCCGTTCCTGGGTATCTGCCTCGGCCTGCAGATGCTCTTCGAATCGAGCGAGGAGGGCCCGACGCCCGGACTGGGCGTGCTTCGCGGCCGCGTGGTCCGTTTCCGGGATGCCGCGATGATGGGCGCCGATGGACGGCGGCTGAAGGTGCCGCACATGGGCTGGAGTCGCGTACGTCAAACGCGCGCCCATCCGCTCTGGGCGGGCATCCCCGACCTGACGCGTTTCTATTTTGCGCACAGCTATCATCCGGACCCCGCCGATCGGTCGGTGACGGCCGGCACCACCGACTACCCGACGCCGTTTACTTGCGCGATTGCCCGGGCTAATATCTTCGCAACGCAATTCCATCCGGAAAAGAGCCACCGCGCCGGGTTGCAGCTTCTCGCCAATTTCGTCGTCTGGAACGGGGAAGCCTAGCCCGCGCGAGAGCCGGCGGGCCGATTCCTCCCCGGTCTTCTCTCCTCCCGTCGCAACTGCTCCCAATGCAGATCATCCCCGCGATCGACATCAAGGACGGGCACTGCGTGCGCCTGCGCCAGGGCGAGATGCATTCGGCGACGGTATTTTCCGAGGATCCCGCCGCGATGGCGCAGCACTGGCTCGAGCAGGGTGCCGAGCGGCTGCATCTCGTCGACTTGAACGGCGCCGTCGCCGGCGTGCCGAAGAACGAGCTCGCGATCCGCGAGATCGTCAGCGTGATCGGCGAGGAGATTCCGGTGCAGCTGGGCGGCGGCATCCGTGACCTCGACACGATCGAGCGCTATCTCGACGACGGCATCACGTACGCAATCATCGGCACCGCCGCCGTCAAGAACCCCGGGTTTCTGCACGACGCGTGCTCGGCGTTCCCCGGGCACATCATCGTCGGGCTCGATGCGCGCGACGGCAAGGTCGCCACCGACGGCTGGTCGAAGATGACGGGCCACGACGTCGTCGACCTCGCGAAGAAGTTCGAGGACTACGGTGTGGAAGCGATCATCTATACGGACATCGGGCGCGACGGGATGCTGACCGGCGTCAACGTCGACGCCACGGTCCGGCTGGCACGCGAGATCAAGATTCCGGTGATCGCGTCGGGGGGTATCGGCACGATCCAGGACATCCTGAACCTCTCGCCCTTCGAGAAGGAAGGGATCATCGGAGCGATCGCCGGACGCGCGCTCTACGAAGGCAAGCTCGACTTCAAGGCGGCGATGAAGGCCGCCAAGGGCGCCTGAATGGAATCGGGGTCGGAAAGCGGAAACTAGGGTCGGGCACGCCTTTTCGCGGGGTGCATCGCCGCTATCGGGCGAGTCGTGAAAAGAGCGTCTCCGAGCCCAGGGCCATGGGACTCGCCAAGCGGATCATCCCCTGCCTCGACGTCGCCGCCGGCCGCGTCGTCAAGGGCGTCAATTTCGTCAACCTGCGCGATGCCGGCGACCCCGTCGAGGTCGCGCGACGCTACGACGAGCAGGGTGCCGACGAACTCGCGTTCCTCGATATCCGGGCGAGCGTCGAAACGCGGGGACTTCTCTACGATATGATCGGCGCGGTCGCCGACCAGGTGTTCATTCCGCTCACCGTGGGGGGCGGCGTCGGAACGATCGACGACATCCGCGCGCTCTTGAACGCGGGCGCCGACAAGGTGAGCATCAACACCGCCGGCGTCAAGAATCCCGGGCTGTTCGACGCCGCCTCCGGTCGCTTCGGCGCGCAGTGCATCGTCGCGGCGATCGACGCGAAGCAGCTCGCTCCGGAATCGTGGCAGGTGTATGCGCACGGCGGTCGCACGCCGACGGGGCTCGACGCCGTCGACTGGGCACGCGAGGTCGTCGCGCGCGGCGCCGGAGAGATCCTGCTCACCAGCATGGACCGCGACGGCGCACGCACCGGCTTCGACCTCGCGCTGACGCGCGCCGTCGCCGACGCGGTCGACGTGCCGGTCATCGCGTCGGGAGGCGTGGGGTCGCTGCAGGATCTCGTCGATGGCGTCGTCGAGGGCGGAGCCGACGCCGTGCTCGCCGCGTCGATCTTCCACTATGGCGAGTTCACGATCGGGCAGGCAAAGCGGGCGATGGTCGCCGCGGGGATCGAAGTGCGCGCTTGACGCCGCGCGCACGCCGCCGAACACTGCAATTGACCTCTCATTGCCGCAACGCACGAACGACGCGATGAACTGGCTCGACGAAGTGCACTGGTCGCCCGAGGGTCTCGTCCCGGCTATCGCGCAGGATGCCGTATCGGGGATGGTGCTGACGCTCGCGTGGATGAACCGCGACGCGCTCGCGCGCACCGTCGAGACGGGCGAGGCGCACTATTGGTCGCGCTCTCGCGGCCGCCTGTGGCGCAAGGGCGAGACCTCCGGGCACGTGCAGCATGTGCGCGAGCTCCGCCTCGACTGCGACAACGACGCGATCCTGCTCGCCGTCGAACAGGCGGGCGGGATCGCCTGTCATACCGGGCGCGAGCGCTGCTTTTTCCAGCGCCTGGAAGGCGGCCGGTGGGTGAGCGTGGAACCGGTCGTCAAGGACCCTCGATCGATCTATGGCCATGACTGACCCCGTTGCCCGCGCCGACATTCTCGATCGTCTCGCGGCGACGATCGCCGCACGCCGTGGCGCCGATCCCTCGTCCTCGTACGTCGCGCAGCTCCTCGCGAAGGGCGACGACGCGATCCTCAAGAAGATCGGCGAGGAGGCGACCGAGACGGTCATGGCGGCGAAGGACGGTGATAGACTTCGCGTGGTCGCCGAGGTTGCCGATCTGTGGTTCCACTGCCTCGTCCTGCTCGCGCGACACGGACTTGGCCCCGACGACGTGCGCGCGGAGCTCGCGCGCCGCGAGGGGACCTCCGGGATCGCCGAGAAGGCCGCCCGGAAGGCCTGAAGCGCGCCAGAAAGGCGGCCGACGCAGGGCGCACATGGAGAATCGAAGCGTGCAGGAGTGCATTTTCTGCAAGATCGTGCGGGGCGAGATCCCGTCGCGAAAAGTCTACGAGGACGACGACATCCTCGGGTTCCACGACATCAATCCCGTCGCGCCGACGCACTTCATGCTGATCCCGAAGAAGCACATCGGATCGCTCGCCGAAGTCGGTTCCGAGGACGCCGGTGTGCTCGGGCGGATCATGGCTTTGACCGGCCGCCTTGCGCGCGAGCACGGCTCGCCCGGCGGGTTCCGGACGATCGTCAATACCGGCCGCATCGGCCGGCAGGACGTGATGCACTTGCATGTCCACGTGATCGGCGGGCCGAATCCGCTCGGGCCGATGATCGTGCGATAGCCACGGGCTGACGAGGAGGCATCATGGGTGGACTGAGCATCTGGCATTGGCTGATCGTCCTGCTGGTCGTCGTGCTGATCTTCGGCACGAAGAAGCTGCGCAACATCGGGCAGGATCTCGGGGGTGCGGTGAAAGGCTTCAAGGAAGGAATGCGGTCCGGCGAGGAAGCGGCCGGCGCCGCGAAGGAAGCCGAGCCGCCGTCACCGCAGATCGGCGGCACGACGATCGAAGGACAGGCGAAAAAGGAGAAAACGTCGTAGAGAGCTCGGCGAAGCGCGCGGCTCGCGCCACGGGCGGCGTGTGCTACCTCGGCGCGCCGGATCCGACGGGGGACGGGCACGAGAATGTTCGACATCGGCTTCTCCGAAATCGTCGTCATCGCCGTGGTGGCGCTCGTCGTTCTCGGCCCCGAGAAGCTGCCGAAGACCGCGCGCACGCTCGGTCACCTGTTCGGGCGCCTGCAGCGCTACGTGAACGACGTGAAGCGCGACATAAAGCGCGAACTCGAGCTCGACGAGTTGCGCAAGCTGCAGCAGGACGTCCAGTCGGCGGCGAAGGAGGTCGAGGATTCGATGACCTCGGCCACCCGCGAGGTCGAGCGCAGCGTTCGCGACGTCGAATCGGCACTCGGCACAACGGCGGAGGCCGCGCCGTCCAGCTCACCGTCGGAAGGAGCCTCGGCTCCGGCCGCGCCCGCCGCGGCTTCCCCGGCTCCCGCCGCGTCCGCCGCCCCGGCGAGCACGCCGGCGCAGTCGGAAGCGCCGCGACAGGCGTCGTTGCCGGGCTTCGATCGCGGCTGACCAGCGCACGAGCGCGATGAGCCAGCCGAGCGCGCCGGACGACGGAGGTCCGCAGGAAACCTTCATCTCGCACCTGATCGAGCTGCGCTCGCGACTGCTGCGCTCGATCATCGCTGTCGTCGTCGTTCTTCTGTGCCTCGTGCCGTTCGCGAAGGACATCTACGCGGAGCTTGCCGCCCCGCTGGTGCGCGCGCTGCCGAAAGGCGCGACGATGATCGCGACCGATGTGACCGGCACGTTCTTCGTCCCCCTCAAGGTCACGCTGATGGCGGCGTTCCTGATCGCTCTGCCCTATGTGCTCTGGCAGGTGTGGGCGTTCGTCGCGCCGGGCCTCTACCAGCACGAGAAGCGGCTTGCGCTGCCCGTGATCGTGTCGAGCGTGGCCTTCTTCTTCATCGGCATGTCGTTCGCGTATTTCCTGGTGTTTCCGATCGCATTCCACTTCTTCGCCGCTTACGCTCCGGCGGGCGTCACGATGATGACCGACATCGACAAGTACCTCTCGTTCGTGCTGACGATGTTCGTCGCGTTCGGGATCACGTTCGAGGTGCCGGTCATCGTGATCGTCCTCGTGCGGATGCGCATCGTTTCGCTCGATAAGCTTCGCTCGATCCGCCCGTACGTGATCGTCGGCTCCTTCGTCGTGGGCGCGATCTTCACGCCGCCCGACGTCGTGTCGCAGCTCTTGCTGGCCGTGCCGATGTGGCTGCTCTACGAACTCGGGCTGTTGATGGCGCGGATCATGGTTCCGCCGGAAGCGCCTGACGCCGACGCGGCGAAGTCCGAGACGGGATCCTAAACGGGCCTCGCCGCTGGCGCCGCTACTGCACCGACGGCCGGCGGCCGACGGTCACCTCGACGTCCTGCGCCTTCCTGTCGCGCCAGAGCCTGACCTTGACCAGGCTGCCGGGCGGCAGCTCCGCGATGCGGGCAAGGAGCTCCGGCTGGTCTCGCGTTGGCTTGCCGTCGAGATCCAGCACGACGTCGCGCGGCTGAATGCCCGCGCGCTCCGCGGGGCCGTTGCGGATCACGCCCTTGATCAGCACGCCTCCGGCGCCGTCGAGCGAAAGCGCGCGAGCGATATCCGCGTTGAGCTCCTGCGGCTCGATTCCGAGCCAGCCGCGAGTCACTTCGCCGTCGCGGATGATCTGCTCGAGCACGGTCCTCGCCAGCGAGACCGGGATCGCGAACCCGATGCCGAGAGAGCCGCCCGAGGGCGAGGCGATGATGCTGTTGATGCCGATCAGGTTGCCTTTGATGTCGACGAGCGCGCCGCCCGAGTTGCCGGGGTTGATCGCGGCGTCGGTCTGGATGAAATCCTCGAAGGCATTGACGCCCAGGTGATTGCGGCCGAGCGCGCTGACGATTCCGAACGTCACGGTGTTGCCCAAGCCGAAGGGATTTCCGATCGCGAGCACGAAATCGCCGACCTGCACATGATCAAGCGTGCCGAGCGTGATCACCGGGAAGTTTTCCCCGTCCGCCTTGAGGACTGCGAGATCAGACTCGGGGTCGGTTCCGCGCACGCGCGCGCTGAGCCGTCTGCCGTCGGCGAGCAGGAGCTGGATGTCGTCTGCGCCTTCGATCAAATGGTTGTTGGTAAGCACGTAGCCTTCCGGCGACACGATGACACCGGAGCCGAGGCTCGTCGATCGCCGGGTCAGCCGGTCGGCGAAGTAGCGGCGCATCACCGGGTCGTCGGCGAGCGGGGAGCGGCGCAACTCCTTGCTCGTGTAGATGTTGACGACCGCCGGCATCGCCTTCTTCGCCGCGTCGGCGACGCTCGTCACGGGCGCAAGGGCCACCGGTGTCGACGTCTCCTGGAAGAGAACGACCTGCCCGCCCTTTTCGCTCAAGCGGGCGAGCAGATCCGGCCGCAGCGTTGCGACGACGAAAAGCGCGGCGAGGCAAAGCGTGACGGCCTGCGCGAAGAAGAGCCAGAAACGACGGAGCAAGGCATCCCCGCGGAAGAAGTC
>Ga0335069_10000839_pt1 | contig 49352 bp, 73 predicted proteins | sample Lox_Sample_11_FD_206714 | JGI IMG/M metagenome (GOLD analysis project Ga0335069, IMG submission 206714) | Soil microbial communities from Loxahatchee National Wildlife Refuge, Florida, United States - Lox_Sample_1.1 | ecosystem: Environmental > Terrestrial > Soil > Wetlands | place: USA... | reverse complement strand
GACCTCGGACGTCGGACCTCGGACCTCGGACCTATGACCTCGTACCTATGACCTCGGACCTCGGACTTATGACCTCGGACTTGGGAGTAAGGAGTAGGGAGTAGGGAGTAGGGAGTAGGGAGTAGGGTTTACCTATTTCGATAGACGCCCATGCTGGCCCGAGAGAACACCTTCTCCTTGTGGACAAGCCCTCTTCGGAGTTTCATTTCGCTACCCCATCGATACCAGTATTCGCCAACGACGTACTGGTGTTCTTTTCGATTGAGTGTAATCTCATGATGCCGTTCAAGCTCACAAAATTTGCCGTTGATATGCTTGGCTTGACACCTTGGCTTTTCTGTTCCGACTTCGTGCAACGGCATCCCTGGGATACGTTCATCCCACTCCCACCATTTGCCATCTCGTTCGAACTTGTGGATTGGTACCGGGTGCTTTCTTCTTTGACAGAAAGGACGCGTGGGAGTCGACCTTCCACACATCCCTTTTGGAATGGGGTCTCCGAATTTTGGATTTTTAGGAAGGTGCCTCTTCTTTGCGCCATTTATTCTCGCTTGCGCTTGCTCCTCGGTTTCGCCCCATTTGAGAATATTTTTCCCTTGGACAAGTTGGTGTTGTCCGAAATGCAAGCCGTCAAGTTCGCATTGGTACTTGTGATCTGGAGACCTTGATTTGCATGTGACTCCTTCGTTACGTTGAAAGCAAGACGGACAGAGAGGTGACTCCCTTTTTGGACCCATACGCTTGCATCTTCGGCATTGCATGAGTCTCTGATCACGCCGGCATGCGGCACAAATTCCCAATCGATTTGAAATTTGTCTTCTACAAAAAGCGCAGGAGTAAATAACGAGTCCGTCAGTCATGAGACCCCGTTCAGTCATGAGATCATTTCATGAAATATACTATGTTTATCTACTCACGCAAGTCACTACGCCTCCACCGGTATACGTTCCCGTAAGCGCCGCATTGGGCATTTGAAATGTCGTTGGGCTCAAGACGGATACTGTAGTGGCTCCCGTACCGAATCCAGCACCTGCGCTTGTATTGGCGCCCCCCGTGCCCGTAACACCATGAATCGCGACCCAATCACCCGTGTGCAAGCCGTGTGGGGTAGAGGTGGTGACGGTACCTGTCGCGCCCGTCCCAATATTGGAGATGTTGGATTGCGGGACGGTAAGACCTGTGAGGGGGTTGCTCATGATGATGGCCATGCACCTAGCATTGGTGCTCCCGTGGCTTCCGCCCAGGAAGAACCCATAGTCCGTGAGCCCAGCGGGGGTAGCCAACGTGTAGATATCGAGGAAGTTGAAACCCTCGCCATACTGAAAATGCAGGTTCACTCCGTCATTGAGAAGTCGAAAGTGAAATTGTTCCGAGTTCGACGACTGAGGGAAGAAGTCAAGATTGGACGTAAGAGACGACAACAAGTCTCCGCCAACCGTAGCAGACGTCGCCTGGATATGGGCCCCCGTACTTACTGTTTGGTCAGAATAGAGCCCCACTTGATAGAGTGTACTCGTTCCGCTCGTTGTCCCGTTGGAGACACAAACTCCGATACCTGGAAACTGAGTCGGTGGGGCGAGAAAGGTACACGTGAGAGAAACGATCCATGCGCCCGCTTGCGGCAATGACCCCGCCGTCAAAGCGGTAGCGTAGATGTTTGCTGCTTGGTCTGCGATTCCAGCCCAGATGGCATCCGCGTACTGGGTGATTCCGAGCGAGCCGGACATTGTATACGATGCAGCCGAAGGCCCCTTGGGAACAGGCACGACATTGAATTGAATCCACGCTACTTGCGTGGGATCGTCTACGTACATGACAGGGACATCGGTGCAAAAATAGATTTTACCACTTCCTGTCGCGACCGGTCTTGCCGAAGCAAGTCCTACCGATGCACTTCCGACCGTACCGTTGTAGGCAACGGTTGGATTCTGCGCGGTACCTCCGATTGTGATTCCCGCTCCTGCCGTGACCGTGAGCACTCCGGTATTGGATACGGTGGGCGATGGAGCTCCTCCCGTCACGCTGATTCCTGTCCCTGCCGTGATACCCGTGAGGGTTCCGCTCGACGTAGCGTTGATGATGGGATTCTGAGATGTCCCCGTAATGGTGACGTTGGTCCCTGCCGTGACTCCCAAAACGCCCGTGTTGGAGAAGGTGACGTTTCCCGTGGCTCCCGAGACGCCAATACCAGTTCCCGCAATGGCAGAAAGCACACCCGTGTTGTTTACGGTTGGGGAGGGAGCGCTCCCTGTGACACTGATCCCTGTCCCTGCTGTGATACCCGTGAGTGTGCCGCCACTGTTCGACGAGTTAATGATTGGGTTGGAAGCCGTTCCCGTAATGGTGACGTTGGTCCCTGCCGTGAGCGCAAGAACTCCAGTGTTCGAAATCGTAACGTTTCCCGTAGCTCCCGAGACACCAATGCCTGTCCCGGCAATGTTCGATAGAACTCCGGTATTGGATACGGTTGCAACTGTACCCACGGTATCTACGTGAATTCCGGTTCCGCCCAATACGACGGAGATATCCGAGGAGCTCCCGCTTGGCCAAGGAAGTGGCGTAATCCCCTGAGACGTAAAGTATGCCGCACTTGCCAAAATGAGAGCGATAAGGGACTCTACGAATTCCGTAAATGTCGAAGTGGACATAGTCTCAGCATCGAGACTTGTGAAGCGCGCAGCCCAAGCTCCCTCACATTCGCTTTGGATGATTTGAACCTGTAGCGTATTGGGCGGGTTGGTGTCTGGATTGATAGCCCACGCTTCATCGAATGCAGCGGCAAAAGTTCCGGCAATGGTCGCGAAACTAGCATAGTCCGCTGAAGCCGAATCGACGAGCCAACGGCCACCTGCACCGAATCCTGCAATGCACCCGGCGTACGCTGCCGTGTATACGGTCAGATTGACGGGTGTATAAGAAAGTTTGAGCGGTCTGCCGCGAGGCACCAAGGCCATTCTCGTCTTCGGTTTAGCTCCCGTCGAGGGCCCCAAAAGATTGGGTACTGGATCGTGTCGAGGAACTTTCTGAGTCGAAAACGACCTTTGTATGTGCTTCGGTTTTTTACTTTTGAGTCCTGTTACCCTATTTCCTCCCCCTACGGCCTTCGCTTTTCGTAGACCCATGATTGGAATCTTCCTTTGTATTTCGTGAAATATCCCTATAATCCCAGCGAAATGATTTTCTTTGCCATAACACCTCCCCACCTTCTATGTCCAGGTTTTGCCGGATGTAGGGGGTCTCCTCCGTATGCTGGCTTGAATGTATATCCAACATCAAGCACGTTTCCCATAACAGCATCTCCGCCGAGTCCGATGTCCATCAAAATCACTTTGACGTTGGACGTAGAGTATCCTGCACATCGCTGGCGGATGTACTGATTAATAAGATAAATCTGCTTGGCCATGTAATTGCTATTGGCCGATGGAGTGATTGTGTTACAGAGAACGTAATGCGGTCCTCCTGCGATACCATTCAAATCGCTCACGACTTGAGCAATCACCGTGTTGTAGTATCCCCAAATCAATGCCGCGTTAGACCGCGCTTGTGCGTTATTGGCAGGGACGTTGTCTGAACAATCGTTGATTCCGCCCTCCAGGCTGAATAGATTGGTAATTCCTGACACGACGAGCGGAACACAACTGGAGGTCCATTGCGTGATGACTGGTGTGACAGGAACAGGATTGGTGAGTCGTGCAGACGAGACAGCCTGATTTCCTGTAACTCCTCCCTGTGCTCTTGCTCCCAGTACTTTCGCCGTCATGTTGAGGAACGCATAAGGAATACTCGCACCGTCCGTGGGCTCTGTCCCATGTCCCACTGCAATCGAATCTCCTCCTCCCAAAAGATTGATCGTGACCGAGGAAGGTTTGGAAATGTACCAAGAAAGAGAGCTTGTGAAGTAATCTTGCACGTTCTCTGTGATTTCAGAATTGGAGAGAACTCGATTGACGGATGCAAAAAATCCGGTCATTCCCGTTGAAAACGACCCGGCTGCTTGTGTGGCTCCAAGGACTCCCGTGACCGTGATTGATCCTGTCCCAGGTGCGGAACCGGCAGGGGTTAGCGTGACTGGGCTCCCATCCATATAGAGCGACGTGGTAGTTCCATCACACGTAAGTACGATGACGTGCGAGCTATTATCTGAAAACCATCCGGATGCCGCATTGGCCGTTTGTGTTCCGCTTGGCCCGTGGACTGTAACTGTGGTCGAATTGCTTGAGGTGAGCTTGACTCCTTGTGAGCTTCCGACGTTGGCCCCCGCACTCATCTCAAACACACACGAGTCGCCGTCGATGGCACCAAAGAACACAATCGAAAATGGGATTCCAAGTGAAAAAGAAGGAATGTTGAGATATGTCGCGTGAGAGCTTGCGTCAGGCGACCCCTGCGCTCCCAAGATGATACCTGGCCCGTAAGCGAGCGAGAGATCGTCGAAGTTCGGTTGATCCCCGGACGTCGGTTGAACGAGTAATCCCGCTGTATCCACCGACGATTGAGGGGCGCACGCGGTCCCGTTAAATCGAACGTTGTCCGATTGCGAGGCGTCGTACCAAACGTGCAAATCGCTGGGCAGCATTAGTTTCTGAGCTCCTCTGCTGTGATGGTGCAAATGGCTGTACCGAGAGTCCCTGTTCCGACGTTGACTGTGAGGGTGGCGACGACGTTCAATCCGCTAATGGAAAGCGCAAACGTGCTTGTTGCAAGGCTTGCGGTACTTCCCGAAAACGAAGTGGTCGTGGTACCAAGTTGCGTCACGGTCGTTCCGTTGCATCCGAAGGCCGCCGTAAGAATCTCACTAAATCCGTCTCCTACGGTATCTCCAGATCCTGCGACAGTGATCTTGACGGCTGCGGTAAAACGGTAAACCGTGGTCAACGCTGTAGACGGAATAAGAGACGGATTGATAGGCACGTTGAGCGTGACCGTGCCCCCTGTGGCTGCGACGGTTCCATACTCGGTATATTTTTGGGTATACTGAGCTTGGTCTGCCGGAGCGCCCGCAATCTTTGGTGAGATCGCGACGACAGTGCCAGTCGAATCCATGACCGACACATTGCCGGAAGTGTCATTACCCCAAATGTCAAATCCGCCGATGGGAGGCGCCGCTCTTGTGGGTGCTGACGTGGCAGTGGCATAAGCAAATACGCCTTGACCGCTTGGAGAGGTAACGTTGACTCCGATGTACCAATTGTTATGTACCGCGTCGTAATGCAGAATGTTCGAACCCGAAGCGGTTTGCATGTAGAAGTCGCCACCTGCTGGACTCAGCCACTGGACATAGCTTGGTCCCGCAACGAAGATGGGCGCCTCCGTCAATACGTTCTTGTTACTGTCGGGAGCAAAGAGCCAAATTCCGGTCAATCCATCTTGATTGTTGGGTCCAACAGCAAATACAGGCATAAGCGGAGAACCGAAAGCCACTTGGAATGTGGGAAATCCCCCCGCGGTAAAATCACAGTCTCCAAGGACAGCGCGAACGTCTCCCCCTTGGTACCCACTTGATGCGGCAGACTGTTGCGAATAGAAGAGTATCGGATTACCCCTTACCGAAGTCGTCTCATCTTGCCCCATCCCCACAGCCATTTGATTGGCGTCAAACTGGAAAGCTTGCATATGCGTGGGAAGCTTTCCACCGAATCCCATTGCTCCACTGAGACTCCCAACGTACTGATTGAAAGCAGACGAACCGAGCAGGTCTCCGGCCCATGGATTGTATGGACTTGCGAGTGTGACGACTGTTCCCGCAGTGACTGCGGTACCAGCAATGGCTGTATTGCCTCCGAGATTGACGACAAGAACATGTGTTGAGTCTGGAATGGATACGATACCGAAAAAGTTGGCTACTCCTCCGATAACGACACTGAGAAATCCTCCCGGCGAGTCGATAGGACCACTTTCGTTGACAGGAATGGATACGGTAGAACCGACGAGTGGTACCGTAAAGCCTGGACTTGCGACGTTGACTGTCGCCGCAGCGGCGTTAATGACGGGGTTAGCGCTCGTACCCGTGATCGTGACGTTTGTTCCTGCCGTAACCGTCAAAACTCCCGTGTTAGAAACGGTCGGAGATGGCGCAGATCCTGTGACGCTGATTCCGGTCCCTGCCGTAATTCCCGTAAGCGTGCCACCCGGATTGGAAGAATTGATAACAGGGTTACTCGCCGTCCCCGTGATCGTAATGTTCGTCCCTGCCGTAACAGATAGCACTCCCGTATTGTTGACGATGGGAGTGATCGTGGGAGTTCCGGTAATCGAGATCCCCGGTCCGGCGGACACAGAAGTGACTGTGCCGCTTCCGCCGCCCCCTCCAGGGTCCGGTGGAGTAATCCCTTGCGAAGTAAGATACGCATCGATGGCATGAATTGCAGAAACAAGTGCTGCGGTTTCACTATCGTACGTCGTCGAAAAGAGAAAGTCGGATACCGCTTGCGGAGCTCGCTGCGACCAAACTCCGTAACTCATTCCCATTGCTTCTTGAAGTTGCAGCGTGTTCGCAGTGGACGCGTTGTTCCACGCTTGATCGAATGACTCAGCCCATGCCGCGGCAGTCATCGCAAGGCCGGTATAATCGTTTTGAACGGTGTCAGAGACGACACGATCAGAAAACCCCATGCCCGATACGGCTCCCGCATACGCGGAAACGTAGAGAGGGAGATTGACAGGTACATAACTCATGACGTCTCTTTCACCCTTTCATTTCACGAAATGCTTATGCCGATTTTGGCCAATATTTCGCAAGTGCGACCGTAGCGTCTCGGACGGCAGTATCACGAGTGATAATGCGCGCGCCGTTGCCGAGTCCCGATTTGACCCATGATTGAGCCTGGTCGAGTGTGACGACCGACGAAGGAGCGGGCGGAACCGGAGTAGGAGAAGGAACGGGAGGTGGAGTGACAGGAACGTTTCCGCCCATGGCCTGAAAGTCGCTCAATAGGTCTTGCCATGCAAAGCCATTTCCCGCTTTGCTCGCACCTTTGGCGATTTGGTCGTAAGAAAGAAGAACAGACAAGCTCCCTCCAGCGTTTTGTGAGCAAAGTTGTGCAATACCAGCATAGGTCATGGTCCCCCTGAGACCCCATGTCCAAATACCTATGCCTTGATTGGTGTATCCCCCACCAATAATGCAGTGACCGTTTTCGGGGTTTGGAGTTCCGGTCCCCCAAACGAATCCGTCCGAACTTGGAAACGGATTGATGTAACTGTCAGGGAGTTCGATACCGAAAAAGAGATCTTCGAACAGCCATTGCGCCGTTTGCACTTCTTGCACGTTCGTTGGATCGATCGCAACCCATCCAGCAAGCTTGCTTCCGTCTCTGAAGCCGTGACTTGTCCAGTAATTCATGGCGGTGATTTCGTCACAGCCGTTGTCCGTGGACGGTTCGCCAGGAACGTACCCTCCGATAGCGGAGTAGTCACTTAGGATGTCTGTCATGCTGGGAGTCCAGAGACTTCCTGTATTGCCCGTTTCGATTCCGAGGATATGATATCCCCCTGCGATGACGCAGTCTCCCAGTTGATCGTTTCCAAGAATGTTCTGGAGGACTGGAAGGGCTGGAGTGCTGTAGTCACAGCTTGGAGGAGGAATCGGAAGGCCGCTCATGAGATAATTTCTCAAGCGAAATGAAGGTCCGTGAACTTTCGGGCGCTTTCGACCGAATTTGACATTTCGATTGAGATGAGGTGCGAAGACTTCTTTTAGCGGTTTCATTTTCTCACCTTCCTCCATCCGCAAAATAGTGGAGAAAGACAAGCTGTTTTTGAAGTGCAGGAACGAGTGACGGATGCGCTTGTCCCCATTCCCCGTGAATCAAAGCGTTGATAAAATCCTCGACGAAGAGTAACCCATCTGGATAGCATGTGGTCGCTATGTTGACTGGGTCTGTAACACCACTCTCTACGGCGTACTGAATGCAGTTTTCGATTTTTGCGATGTCGTTTGGAAGTTGCGGAGACGAGAGAACCGAGCATCCGATTGCAGGAGACTCGATTTGCGTGACGCTGCACTCGTCGAATTCGAATATAAGCCCGAATCCTCCTACAATACAGAGAATGCACGATCCCAAAACGAATTTCGTTTTCACATTACCCTTTCCCTTCTAGTTTCGATCAAACTCCCTTGCCAGTGAATCCGTAATCTGCCCGTGATGAATGGTCGCGTCTACCAGACATTCCACTTTGAATCCGGACGCACGTGCTCGCGCGAAAAACATTCGGTCTTCACCGATGAAGGACGGTTTTCCGTCGATAACCCCGACCCCATGCTGAAAAAGATTGACGCGCTTCTTGAACTCGTCGGTAAAATAAATAAGGTTTGGATAGTTTTCCGTCATCTTTTCGATCACAGCTCTTTGAATGAGGCAACATCCAAGGCCGTCACTCATGATCTCGATGACTCGGAGACCGCCATCCGTGTTCCTCATGGGTGAATCTTTGATTTTCATTTGCTGAGTAAGCGGTGTCAATGACCAATGAAACGGCTGTACACGTCGTCGATAGCTCACCGTTACGATATCGCTTTTGCACTCTTTCATACCTTCTACGAGTGACACGTCGAAAGACACGTCGCTATCGATGAAGAGGAGCTCTTCTTGCGAACTATCCAAAAACTGTCCGACAAGTTCACTTCGTGCTTGATCGATCCAAGGACAGTCGGATACGGTAGAAATCTGACCTCCGTATCGTGTGGATACGTTGACGACCGTGAGCATCGTTTTCGGACTGACACCAATGTAACTCGGAATTGCAATGAGCATGAGGCTATCTCCATATTTCATAAAATGAGACTAGTTCTGTGGAGTCACTGAAAGATTTGCGCTTGGACCGCTGCCTCCACCGGGAACACTGGATGCGCTTCCAGGGCTGTTTACTTGGACTTGAAGTGCAAACGTGTGAGCTCCGGCAGAAATTCCACTCAATCCTGCATTGCATGCAAGAAAGCCGTTAAGAGTTCCTCCCATGAGACTCCCATCAATGCACTGATTGGTCACCTTGACGGCCGTTGGCGTTCCGTCGATCACAAGCGTTGCAGTAATACTGGTGTTGCTCGCTCCACCGTATGTGTATGGCACGAAGAAATCAACAGCCACGATTCCGCTTGCAGGGACGCTTTCGCCAGCGATGGTAATCAGCGTATGGGCAGCACCGTCGTTGATATTGGTGGCGCCACCTGTTTGTTGTGATGACGTTCGATTGGCGGTAATGGTCACGTTTCCCGTACCGCCACTGATTCCGATTCCTGTCCCCGCCGTGATTGCGGTGACGCCTGTGTTGGTCACTGTCGGAGAGGGAGCTCCTCCTGTGACACTGATTCCGGTTCCGGCCGTAATCCCTGTCAATGTACCGCCTCCGGCCGTGGAATTGATAACTGGATTGCTGGCGGTTCCTCCAATCGTAATGTTCGTTCCGGCCGTGAGGGCTAGAACGCCTGTATTTGAGACGGTGATCGCTCCCGTGGCGCCTGAAACTCCAATCCCTGTACCAGCAATGAGGGAGGTTACTCCCGTATTGTTCACGGTGGGCGAAGGAGCTTCACCTGTGATGCTAATTGCGGTTCCAGCCGTTAGTCCTGTAAGAGTTCCGGTTGCGTTGATGATTGGATTCTGACTGGTCCCTGTGACTGTCACGTTGGTCCCTGCCGTGACAGTCAAAACTCCTGTGTTGTTGACGGTAGGATTGACTGTGGGCGAGCCTGTGATCGAGATCCCTGTACCAGCAGAAACGGACGTAACGGTTCCCGCTCCCCCACTCGTTGGCCAAGGATTCGGAGTGATACCCTGCGCCGTTACGTATGCATCACTTGACTTGATGAGCGCAATAATGGCGAGGACCACTTCCGTATATTCGGAAGCATTCAGCGTGGTCGAGGTAACTTCCGCGTCTCGATTCTCCCAAACCCCCTTGCATGCTTTTTCGATAATGAAGACCTGCAATGTGTTTGGTGGAATGGTGTCCGGAGAGATCGCCCATTGCGTGTCAAACTCTTGAGCGAACGCGCCCACGATAAGCGCGATTCCAGAGTAATCATTTTGTATGGGGTCTTCAATCCATCGGCCGCTCGCTGCAAATCCAGCGATGGCTCCCGAATACGCTGCGGAGTAGACGGTCAAATCATTCGGTGTATAGCTCACGGCTCGAATCCTCCCTTTGGCATTTTACGAAATACTACGGTCCGAAGTTGCAAATACTGCCAGACCCTTGTACGAAGTAGCAGCCTGAAGTTGAACCGAGATCGGTATCCAAATTGGCAGCCGAAATGGTCTTGTTGCAAGTGAGCGTAGGAGACGCCACACTTGGAATTCCGAGGCAAGCTACACTTTGATTGCTAATTTTGGGGTTGGACGTCAAAAGGAAGGCTGCCGCGGCTGCACCTGCGTTAGCTGGATAAATGATTTGACCAATATTGTCAAACCCGGTCCCACCACTACCCCATATGACATTGGTGGAACCGTTGTTGATAAAAGATTTCATATCGAATATACCAAAGTTAAGAGCTGCACTGTCGATATCTAGGGCACCAATATAGTTGTACGAGGCGAAGTTGCAGTGCGGCCCTCCGGATATAGGCGAACCGATGATGAAATCAAAGTCCAGAAATACTCCGCTAAAGACACATGACTGAGTTACCGAGCGCACGTATCCGCCAAGCATAGTCAATCCGTGAGGCAAATTACCTGCTCGGTAAGCAGTAATCCCCATCCCTCCACCGAATCCACCTTGCATTCCCACGTTCACCATACCGCTCACAACTTGATCGCTGCCCCATGCCGCATTGGTCCATTTGACGATTCGTTCGGTATACATGTTGGCCATCCAAGTAAATGGCCCGACGTAAATCGAATCGTCACCTGGGTTGTTGTTCTGCTCCCATACACGAATGTTGTTGACTGCAATTCCGCAGTTTTCCGCTGTCAAGCAGTTGGTCGTGTCTGGCTCCAAGTGGGACACAACGACCAGAGGGAACGCATATTGCGTATAGCTATCCCCATTCGCCCATCCGTTATCCTCAATCATGTTGGTAAAGTTACTTAGCGGACCGTTCGTCAAGGTAATGTTCGAGATGGGCTGACTGAACGTGGCTGGACTAGCTTGCGTGAAAATGAGCGCGTAGGATCCACGCGTCGAGTCAAGCACCAAATTGTTGACGCCAGGTGACGCTACAGTCCCTTGGAGCTTTTGATTTGAAGCGCGATTTTTGGAGACGACCGCGGAAAGTGTTCCGGTGCTGACGACCGATGGAATACCAGCGATCATAAGTACGGTTCCAGAGTAAGACCCATCAAATGGCAAGCTCTGCCCCATGATCGGCTTGATGTATACAGGGTCCGTGGAGTCAACCTGACTCGACATGAAATAAACGAACGTGTTTGCGGTAAAGTATGGGTTGATACCACCCCACCGATTCGTTATTTCACGAAATGAGACGCATGGCCCAATACCGGCCGATGTACATGACTGACTCTGACAATTGTTGGAGTCACTCGCACAGGTCGACGTATTGGATGGATCGAGGTAAAGTGTACAGCCGTTACACCAAGCTGTATTGAGAGGTCCAGAGATTCGACTGACCGGAAGGCTGTACGTGACACTTTGCCTGGTGTCCCTAACCGCTTCTGGAACCGTATTATTGCACGATTCGATGATGGCGGCAGTCATTCCCAATAGGCAAATGAGTCCGATAACGGTGAAGACAGCTCGGTATTGGCGAATCATGTGTTTGACCCCGGCTTCATTATCCATCCAATTCCTGCAACGTATTTGTAGCTAACTCTTTGGTATGGAGTTCCTAGATAGGTGGTATTGGGAGATGCCACCAACGTTCCAGGATTGTTAATGTCCTCTACCGAGATTCCACCGTTACCCACGACGACAGGATTATTGGCCGCGTTTTGCGTCGTCCACCACACGAAGGTAATCTCAGCCCCCGTTTGTGGAGCGGCTCCCATGAGAACCTTTAGCTGGACGTTGCTTGGATTGTTTGTCGCATCGTTCATAAAGAGAATCATGCTATCGGTCGCAAGCGCCGTATAAGGCGTATTGCTCGCCGTAACTTGAGTCACATTGATGTCGAGTCGCGCCACAGTCTCTGTCGGCGTACTTCCAGTGACAGCGATTCCCGTTCCTGCTGTCACTCCTGTCAATACGCCGGTAGCGTTGATTGTCGGATTGGACGCGCTCCCTGTAATGGTAACGTTGGTCCCTGCGGCAACAGAGAGAACCCCCGTATTGCTCACGGTTGGCGAAGGAGCCGATCCAGAAACAGCAATCCCTGTCCCCGCCGTAATTCCCGTGAGTGTTCCTCCAGGATTCGACGAGTTGATGATCGGGTTGGACGCTGTTCCCGTAATGGTAACGTTGGTCCCTGCTGTGAGCGCAAGAACTCCGGTATTCGAAATTGTAACGTTTCCCGTGGCTCCCGAAACGCTAATCCCTGTCCCTGCAATATTCGAGAGAACCCCCGTATTGCTCACGGTTGGCGAAGGAGCCGATCCAGAAACAGCAATCCCTGTCCCCGCCGTAATTCCAGTGAGTGTTCCTCCAGGATTCGACGAGTTGATGATCGGGTTGGACGCTGTTCCCGTAATGGTAACGTTGGTCCCTGCTGTGAGCGCAAGAACTCCGGTATTCGAAATTGTAACGTTTCCCGTGGCTCCAGAAACGCCAATCCCTGTTCCAGCAACGGCCGCTGTTACACCAATATTGTTGACAACGGGATTTGTGGAACTTCCTGTGATAGATATCGCTGTTCCAGCGATAACCGAATCAACCCCACCTCCTCCACCTCCAGTGGGCCAAGGATTGGGAGTGATTCCTTGTGCAGCTACATAGGCATCACTTGCCTTGATGGTCGTGATGAGCGCACCGATGACTTCGGAGTATTCGGACGGATTCAGAGTCGTGGACGTTACTTCCGAATTCCGACTATCCCATAGTCCCTTGCACGCTTGAAAGATAATGAATACCTGAAGCGTGTTTGGAGGAATGGTGTCCGGAGAGATCGCCCATTGCGTATCAAACTCTTGAGCGAACGCGCCCGAGATAAGCGCAAATCCAGAATAGTCACCTTGCGCAGTATCCTCAATCCATCGTCCAGAAACAGTCAATCCAGAAAATGCTCCAGAATAAGAAGCGGAGTAGACGGTCAAGTCATTCGGTGTGTAGCTCACGCCGATTCCTCCTTCTCAAACCCTGATCGTAAAGTGACCCAAAGGGCCACATGTTGTCATTTTCTGGAGATGCAATGCAGTATGAATAAGCTATCTTGGAACGGATATAGCGAGAGCTCCTCAAACGAATTCGAGGAGCTCTCCTACTTCGCGAAATGACGCTCAAAGCTTGAGCGCGCGACCCGCGAGATACCCGGCAATAGCGCCCCCGACGGCGCCGAGCGGTCCCATGGCGTATCCGAGGGCCGCAGCGGCAGTGGCCCCAAGCACGACGGGCTTATGGGTAGCGACTTCGTGCTTGATCTCTTCGAAAATTGGATCTGCACCGTAGTCGCTGTCGACGTCGAAATCGTCGTCATCCGTTTCCGCCAAAAGAGGCAGCATCGGATCGTCGATGTATGGACCGTCTCCGTAGTAGTATTGATCGTTCCACGGACGTGGATAGAGACCATATCCGTTCCATCCAGCACCGCGAGGACGCCATCCATAGCTATACGAGCTACGCTGGCGCTCGACGAAGCCGCGCGTGGTACGTGGAGCTCGGAACATGCCGGCCGTTCGTCCCGCATGACCACCACTTGATGCGACGGCCGATCGTTGAGAGGGACTGGCAGAGGGATGTGCGACGGCCGCGACGGCTGACGCTGCGGCTGGAGTCCTTACCGTGGCTGCTACCGTGGCTGGAGTGGCCGTTCGCGGCGTAGCGCTGGACGAAGAGGGAGGACGAGAACCGCCTCCACTACCATGACCGCCTCCGCTGCCATGACCGCCTCCACCTCCGCCCCCTCCTCCCCCGAAGCCGGAAGAGCCATCGAATTCCCATCCGTGAGGCGTGGCAGAAGGAACGGCTCCGCCGTACGGACGGCAGCGAACGAGATTGCCCTTCTTGTCGACGTCGCAAATTTGAACACTTGTGTCGTCTCCGTCGGCTCCGAGCGGCGGGTAATAGCTCAGCATGTTCCCTTTCCTTTCCTATTTCACGAAATAGAGAGTTAGGAGTGCTCTTCAAAAAGTCCAGCACTCGACATGGCATATCCGAGTCCAAGCCCGATGACTGCGCCAGGAATGGCGCCAATCGCCAAACCTACCGCGCCAAGACCTACTGTCCACAGAAGAGGACTGTTCGATGAAGTCTGTTCCTGCGCGAGCGCGACCCCGTGAGCGCTTTCTGCATCGTTGACGGTGTGGAGAACAGGCTCCGAGATGGTCTCCGGAGCGTGCTTGACTCCAAGTGCTATCGCGTGCGCTGCCCTTTGCCGCCACGTGAAGTGTGGTGGATGCGACTTGTTTTTTCGACGTCCAATATGCAGAGCCATCGCAGTGTCAAATCCCAACTGGTCAGGACTCCACTTGTGATGTCGTCGCGAATGACGATGTCCCCGCATGTGAAACCGCCGGTCATGTCCGTATGTGGCTGCGGGACCCTGATTGAGCGGTGTTCCTTGCGAGTCGCTTGCGACTCCGAGATTGTTTCTCACGGCGAGAAGTTGAGTTTGGGTGGTCCCTGGTCTGTGGGCGAGCGCAATTCCCTGATCGAAACCCTTGAGACCTTGACCATTCAAGTTTTTCCTAGCGGCTGCGATGACAGGATCGCTCGACGAAATCGCCGCTCCGTTTTGAGCTAGCTTGGCCTGCGCGTCGGGACTCTTCGCGTCCTTTTTCATCCCCTCTTGCAAGTTCTTGCCGTGGGTCATGGCCATCCCGATGGCCATTCCGTGTTTGATTTGCATCTTGGTCTTTGCGTCGACTCCGGGCACCATATCCAAGGCACTATCAATGACGACATCGGCCACGTTGACTTTGGACGACGGATGCATCGCCTCTTGAATGGCCGCTTTTTTCACAGGGTCGGGGACCATATCCACGACTTTTTTGACGTCGTCTGCGGCTACCTGGATTCCCTGGATCGTTTGATTGCTCATGTTCAGACCCTGAACGAGAGCGCTCTTGGCGGCATCGGGCAAGATAACTCCGATGCTCCCCGCCATGTCAATGACGCCTTTTTCGATACTTTCCAGGATTGGCTTCTTTTCGACAGCGGCTTTGCCAATTTCGTAGGCGTCTTTGACGAAGACTCCGCCAGGCACAGCACCCGCGACTGCGCTCATCAAGACATCGTCGATGGGTTTGCCTTCGGCCAAAGCGATGCCGCCACCGATGGCCGCTCCAACTACAGTGCCGATGCCAGGAACAAAAGAGATGACTGCTTGAACGTAAGGTCCGAGGGTTTTGACGCTGGAGATGGCTTGCTTGAAGCCATCCATGAACGCCTTGTCAAGTTTCTGTCCCTTGGCAATCTCGGTCGCCACAGTGAATGGCCACGTGATCGAATCTCCGATGGCGGAGACAACGGTCTTGGCCGCTTTACCGATCGAATCGGCAGCATCACTTATAAAATGACCGAGATCGAAACCCATGGGCTTATCCTTAGATTCCTTCCTTCTTTTCGAGCTCCCTGAATCTACTTGATGACTCGAACTTCCACCGTCCGAGCTTCCTTCTTCTTCGCAAGCACCGCAGTAAGAATGGCAGAGAGTTTCTCCAACTGCTCTTCGTTGAGCTTGTTGGCGATGTCTTCGATGAACGCTCGAGCGCCGTCCTTCACTCCCTTGTCAAGAGCCCCCTTGAGTGCAAAGACGATGAAATCAGAATTCATGAGGATTTCTCCTATTATTTCGCGAAATGCCTATATGATCCCCAAGTGTTTGCGAACCTTGGTCATGAGAAGCGTTTCCGCGTTGTGTATTTCGATCTCGATTTTCAAGCGGCGTTCTCTCGCTTGATACTCTTGATCGCTTCCAACGGGAGCACGTACCCACTCTTCGTTGATTTCTTTCCAAATGACTTGAAGCTCTCGGACTTTTTTCGCGAGAGCTTCGATCTCTTGAGCGAACATTACGACCTTGCCTCAATGAGTCGATCGAGACGAAGTTTTCGTGCTTCCGCCTGATAGGCGGGAAGCTTTCCCTCCAAAACGAGCACGTCGAGTTTGGCTCTCCGACGTTTAAGCTCGCTCACGGGGAGAAGTTTCTTGACTCGTCGAATTCTTCTCTTCTTCATGCGTTATTCTCCATGATGCGTCAAGTCGGTGGTAGTGACTTTTTCGACTCTGGAAAAATTCGATGCTCCGATTCCCAGTCAGGAGACAATCGATTTGGGCGTGAACGTCGTGACGATACGGATGAAAACGAAATCGCCCCACGACTCACGCTACCTTGCGGCTACGTCCCTTTTTCCTTCCTCCGAAGTCCCCATGAAAAACATCCGGGTTTGCGGAGGCAATGGCGTTCATCGCCTTGGGGTCGACCGCGGCTTGAAGCGCCGTAATCGTCTTGGGTCCAACGACACCATCAGCCACGAGCCCTTGTGTAATTTGAAACGCCTTGATGGCTGCGGTCGTTTTCGGACCTTGGATGTTGTCGATCTTGAGAGGGGGCTTTGCACCGATCGCATTGAGTGCTCTTTGAATTCCGGAAACGTCCGAAACCGAGAGCTGCGACGCACCTTGTGCAAGCCGCTTGGCCGTTGCGGCCGTAGCTTTCTGAACCGTGGGATAGAGCCCTACGGGCGGTCCCGCTACGGCCAAGTTGCCGATGGCCGCTTCGATGGCTTTGCGCGTAGGAAAATCCGGAGTCCCCGTGACGGGCAAGTCGAATTGCTTTTGAATGACCTTGACGGCCTTTTGTGTGGCCTGATTGAACTTACCATCCGCCGCAATCGGAATGGCGACGACACCGATTGCGTTCAAGGCTCGCTGGACATCTGCCATTGTTTGGACGTGGAAGTTCGTCACTCCCGACGGAGTCACAAGAACCGGGGACTTTTCTGGATTGCTTTTGGGGGCCGGAGGCTGATAAACCGCCTGCGGCCCATTGCCCGCCGGAGGAGGGACGTCGGTCACACTTTCTTTGGGTTTGTCGCCGATGACAGGAACGACAATCTTGTTGCCGTTCGGAGCGGGAAGACCTTGGGTTTCGTCACCCAACGAATCCCAAAGGAGGTACGCTCCGGCACCAGCAATGAGGAGAAGGACGATCGGATGCATACTCAGTCTCCGTATTTCATGAAATGGAATTTTCGGATTTTCCGTTGACTTCTGCGGCAGGCGGGAGCTTCTTGAGAGCTTCTACTTCTGCTTGCTTCTTTCGAAGGACGTCATTGAATCGAGCCATGAGAGGTCCCATGACTTCGGCGGGAATGACGCCCGCAGAAGCCAACTGCTGAATCATTTCCGGAGGTACTTTGGTCGCGATGGCTTCGATAAGGGCCGTATCTGCGACCGATTGCGGGAAGATTTCTTTCCCCGCGACCGTATTGGCGAGAGCAGGGATAAGCTCCATGAGTTTGCGCTGAGTCTCCAGTCCCTTCATGATCTGGATACGCTGCATCTCCATCTCATGCTCTTCCTTGCGCTTGCCCATGAGAACTTCGCGAACGATGGTATACGCGTCGTTGGTCTCTTCTCGGAGTCGTTGCATTTCGGCGCTCATCCACTGTTCGCGCTGGAGAGTGACTGCCGCATGGTGTTGCACCATGGCCGTCATCATCTCCATGGTACGCTCCGTGTGACGCATGGCTTGCGCGACGAGTCCGGTGGAGTCCGGATTTTCACGAACAGTCCTTCCACGTCCTCCCTGGACGATCTCCCCATCCGCTACCGTAATGGTGTGGTGACTTTGATTGTCGGGAGATCCATAGTGAGCTTGAATCTCAAAGTGACTGATACCGCCGAAGTCTTGGGCATAGGTCTCGGCCCATCCCTGAATGGTCTTTGCAAGTTCGTCCGCATCCCAGGTTTTTCCGCCGAGACGAACCGTCTTGACTTCGCGTGTTCCACCTTCGCTTTTCTTGTAGAGAAGAACGAGCTGGGTGCATGCGTGCCCCTTGTCGGGGTCCGACAACGCCTCGCGAATCCACTTGGCAAGTGGAGTGTATTTTTGACTCATTGGACAAAGGACTCCACAATCAATTGCGCGAGCTCCCGACGAAGACGAACCTTCTTTTTCGCTTTGAAGCAAGATCCAGAGGCGAGCTCAGCAAGTTTTTCGTCTTTAGGATTATTTCGACAGTCAACTTCCGACTGTTTCGCTCGAGAGAGCCACACAGGAAAAGCGCGCAGCGGATTGCAAGCGACGTCCTCTCGTACTTCTTGCATCTGCCACGTTCCAAAGCTCTTTCCGCCGTCTCCGGCTTTGGGGCATGCCTGAACGGCTGCCTCATATGCCGCATATACGGCACCCTCTGCGGCCCGCATCCAAGGGTCGTCTTCGTTCTGTACTCCAGCGGAGATGGCTTCGGCAATTCGCTTGGCATCCCTCGAACGTTCAAAGTGTGCGGCAGCACCATTTCCCGAAATGAGGGTTCGTTCCTCCGGAATCATGGTGAACATGACCATGACATCTTGTGCGGTCGGTTTCGGAGCAAGAACGAACGATAAAAAGAGAGCGAGTGAGAGCATCCTGGAATCACTTTCCCCGGCGCACTTCGTCGGGATTTTGTGGTTTCTGAGAGAGGAGGGTTTCTCGAGGAACATTGGGGTTGTAGAGCTTCTCCGCTTCGTCGACAAGACTCGGAGGACGAATGGACTTGCGGAGCGTGTCGAGAGCTTTTGATGTTTCTTGATGACTGATACCTTGAATGATGCCGACGCCAAGAACGACCACGGAGATAGCTGTCGCTCCCTCTGGGATCTTGAGCCAAGAAAATACCACGATGGCAATGAGACCCATCGTGATGAGAAGGACTCCGATCCAAGCATTCTGAGGAATCTTCATAGGTCTCTACTTCCTTTTGATGGCGATAGCAGCCACTGCGACTCCCCCGACGACAAGGCTGAGAAACATCAAGCTGTGAGAGATTCCTGTACCGATCCCTTCGGCCGCTTGCCTGTAGCTTGGTGCATCTACTGTCTGCGGGACAAGGTTTGGAAACACGGTCTGAACAACGGCTTTGGCGGGAGTAGGGACGGCGAACTTCGTCGCCATGTCGACTGCTTGATACACCTGCGACGATGGAGGGTTTCCAGGTTGTGGCAATGCCGCAATAGCGAACGGCATCCGATTGAAAAGGTCTTGAAGGTCTCCCTTCGTGACGTGCAAGTCTGGATAGGATTGTTGAAGCGCTTTCAGAAGCGCATCATAGTATTGCTTCGCGCTCGTGAATCCCTCGAAAAACCGGTCAGCGGGACCCAAGAATCCGCCGGATTGGCCCATCGCCTTCTGTGCTGCATCTCGGACTTTGGCATATCGATCCTTGAGGGCCTTCCAATCGGATAGCCAGTCAGGGTCCACCTTGCCGGGAGTGTCTCTCAGGTGTTTTTCGATTTGCGCGAGCTCGTCATCTTTTGCTTTGATAAGCTGTCTCAAATCGGCAATCGTCTTTTCCGTGCTCATTCCGAGAAATGACCCGAATTGTGCCGGAGCACGATCACGGATGCGCCCGCGCGAGTAGTTCGCGAAACCGTCCGCCCAACGACTCATGATTTTTGCCCACCAAGCGCGAAAATCCCAAGAATCGCGACGCAAATTCCCAAGATAGCGCCTATCGACAAGGCCACATGCTTTTGGACGAAAGCAAGAGCGCCAGAGACGAAGTTCGGATAGAAGAGAGAATCTCCGTCTCCCTTCTGCGCAATGACCGCAGCGGCATTCGCGAAGAGAGTTTGCTGCGCCAAGTCACGAGGCTTGATACCAGCATTGATGCTCTCCTCTTTTTGACTTGCTTGCGTGACGATGTCTGCGGCTTTCGCAAAATCGGGAGTCGATTGATTCACAGCCTGCTTGAACGCGGTTCCATTTTGCCCCCACACCCTTGCAAACGCCGGCCCCCATGCCCACGAGAGAGAATGAAGTGCAAGCTGTGCATCCGCTGGCCAAGATGCGTAATTCGGAAAATCCGAAAGAAGCACTTGGTGATTGCCGCGCATCTTCTGCGCCATGAGATTGGCAATTGCCTGGTCGCTCAATCGAATCTGAGTCAACCCTTGCTGACTCACTGTACTTGGAGGATTTCCAGTTGCAGCTATCACAGATTTGTAGTTGTCTTTGAGCTTCTGAAAGTCAGTTTGAATCTGTGATGGTGACGCGGGCGATCCGTCAGGCATCGTGAACGGTAGAGACAGTGCAAGACTGACAGGATCGATAAGGTTACCGATTCCGATGCTCACGAATCCCTTGATATCCGTATAGGGATAGTTGGTCTTGCCTTCAAACTGCTTACTAAATGCGGGGAACGTCTCGACCACGACCTGCTTTATGCCAGGGATGGGAGCAAGCGGCGTGGTCGGAATGGGTGGAAGTTTTTGAGGAGTGATACCGAGCTTGGCGAGTGTAGCTGCGTCAATAACCGCAGTGGGAGTGAGCCCAGAGTTACGTTGAAACGCAAGGACCGCCGATTGTGTATTGGGCCCCCAAATTCCATCTTCCTTGAGAGGAGGCTGGACTCCCAGGCGATTGAACGTTTTTTGGACAGCGAGTACGTTGGGATTGACTCCACCAAAGTCAGCACCGAAGGACGCGGGATTGCGCCTTCGGTGCGACACGTGACGGAAGTGACGATCCCAATCGTATTTCATGAAATGTTCAATCAATTGCCGTAACGCTTCGGCCGTTGCGCTTCCCTCGTGTTGCGTGCTCCTTCGGTGCTTCGTCCTTCTTCTCTTCCACGAGCTCCGCTTTGACGTCGGGGACCTCGGACTCCTCTTTCTGCTCTTCCTTGACTTCTTCCTTGTCGGCAAACTCCGACGGCTCCACTTGAATCTCCTTAGCTGATCGAAGGTCCGCAGCATGTTTTCGAAGTCGGATCGCGCTGCCCGTTGCTGTCATCTCTTCGAATGCATCCGCCAAGGCTTCCACCTTTTCGATGTCGTCCGAAGCGAGACCCTTTTGAAGCGCCTTTTCGTAAGCACGCTTCTTCTCCTTGGAGAGACTCCGAAGGTCGGCTCGCTTACGAAGCATAGTCGCTTCGATGTCAAGCCCTTGCTTTTCGTACTCGGTGGCAAGAGTACGGAGCGCTTCAGGATCGGTCAGATTCTCGAGGGCGCTTTTCCAGACTTCCTCTCTGTCTTTGGTGAGGATTCCCTTTTTCCCGGCCTTCTGGTAGGCAGTGATCAAAAGCGCACCGATCATGACTTCGAGAATCATCTCTCTACCTCTTGCTCCAACGGGAGACGCAAACTCGACCGTTTCAAATGAGAATACATGAAACGGCCGAGTTTGTCAAGTGATATCGCGCAGTTACGCGGCACTCGCCTTTTTGAGGTAATGCTCGATATGCGTGACGCGCGAACCGAGCTTATTGACCGCGCTTTTGGTCGCGAATCCGCCGCTCTTTGCATGCGACTTCTTCTTGTGCACAGTCTTCTTCTTTTGATGCTTCTTCTTGGCAGCCATAGTCACCTTTTCCTTTCTACGATGGATGAGACCTGAGTCCTATGCGCGAAGACGTTCGCCGTGATTGTCTTCCGCAATAAATCCGATGGCCCTCGCAATCCCCACGATGCGGTAGCTTCGCTTGTGGCGGATGGGGCCGAGATGTATACGCGCTTCTTCGATGCTGGTCGCATGGACGTAATGAATTTGCGGTACTCCGTCGACTTCAATTGCGCATGCGTAAAGCGGCTTCTTATTCCACTCGTCCAAATAGGTGATGCAAATGAGCGAGCAGTGATTGCAGCGAAGCTCGTGATCCATCTTTCCGAGCGAGTCGATTTGATGGATCGAACTATGAAGGAGGAGATTCGATCCGCAATTGGGGCAGCAAAGAAGTGCGAGGATTGCACTTGACGTTCCTTCAGGCGGCAGCGTCCAGGTTCCAGGGATACCCTTGACGGCCTTTGCCGGTCCCTCGTTCGTTTGAATTTCGATCGTCTCCCAAGTTTCTTTTTTGAAAACGAAAGTTTTTGTCTTGGAGAGGGAGATTGATGAAGCCATGACCGTGCTCCTATTTCATGAAATGGTCTTAGCCGTCAATTCCGAGTGTCACAGAAAAAACATACGTCGACCCTACACTCCGGTTGAAGAGAGTCACTGCGTATGCTCCCGGGGGGATGGGGTGCCACTGCGGACTTTGACGCGGATCGTAGATACGTCCGATGTTGTTGATCTCCACTTGAGCTCCTTGGTCGGGAATAGCGGTTCCGTCCTCGGAGCCTACTGCGACGTGAATGCTGGTCGCGCCGATGCTCCTCGGACTACCGCCAGTCGAGTAGGCGGTTCCTGAAAACCACGGAAGACCTGTGGTCTGAGGGAAGAACACTTGCAGGGACGAGGCGGCCGTCACAGGGAATGCACACTTGCCGTAGAAGCCTGTGAGCGTGGCATCCGGATTCGGAATGTCATAGTACGGCTGTTGTGACTGTGCGGGACGCAGTCCCGGCGAGATATTGATGGTCGCCGTGTACGCCACTCCTGCTACGCCGACTTCGCTTCCCGGCGGAGATCCGTCATAGACGCGCACGAAAACCGCATCTCCGACTCCGGTTACGGTCGTTCCGCTAATGACACTGACCGTGCGCTTGACGTTGGTCCCGTTCACCGACCAGACAATATCCGCGAACGTGAGCTGACCCGATTGACCCGCGGCCTGAATGATGTCCGAGATTTCAAACTGGACCGTGTAGATGCCAGGTTTTGGAAAGCACGCTTGGCAGGTAACAGTCGGGTTTTGCTGTTGACAGAAAATCCTTCCCGATTGACTCCATGAATTGCGCGGGGGCTCCGACTGCGGATTGTTCCGCATCATGTTGTCGAATGCCGATTTGCTCATGCGCATGTTGCTCATGGGAAGGGTTCCTTATCCGTGGTGACTGAGTTTCCCGAACTTCTTTTTCCCGAACTTCCGTCGACCGATCCACGCCGCGAGCGCTTCCGCGTTGTACGCGCCTCGCGCCTTGAGCTTGGCGACGAGATTCTTGAAGCGTTTCCCACTTCCGAGCTTGGCCTTCTTTTTCATTGGTCGATGACATTCATGGTGACCATGAATCCTCCGTCTCTGGTCTCGAAGGAAACCCAAGCATTTCCGATGCCGATTTTGTACGTGGGACTCTGAAGCGCGATTACCCGATCGATGTCGGAAACCGCCACGTAGACCGGAATCGAAACTCCGAGAAGCTTGGAGATGTCGACCTGCGGATGCTCAATTCCGTCCAAGATGCTTTGAAGCTCGGAGTGGGTGACGTCTGTCATATTTCGTGAAATAAACTATGGAACTAGATGCACCCGAGTTCCCATTCGAGCTCTTTGCACAAGACCGTCGGAGGCGTATCCTCACGACGTGCAAGCTGAAGTTTCCTCGCCAATCCAATGCAGTGACCGGCGCAGAGAAATCCGGAGAGCTCGGACGGAGTCGCTCGAATAGCGGGACCGAGCTTCTGACCGTCTCCGGCGTTTTCGACTCCAAACCGAAAGAGCCTCTGCGGGTCGCTCCCAGGTTCCATCATCGAATCGATCGCGTGAATTCGCTTTCGCGACCAGGGAGGTCCGTGAGAAAGGACAACGCACGCGGTTTGGACGAGGGATTCGTCTTCGAGACTCGGCAACGCCAAGAGCGCTTCGAAAAGCGCGTCATCTTCATTGCTATAGTCTTTGAGAACGCCGATAACTTCCGCCGCTTCTGGCCAATTGGTCAAAGGCGCCGGATTTTCCTTGATATAGCTTTCGACCGCACCGAAGGCCGCGCGCGCTTTCGGCTGTCCCGCGCGGGCATTCTTGCCGACCATTTGCAAGATGGCCATAGCATTTTGATCGCCTGCACGCGCGCGCTCGACCAATTGCGCCGCACCTTCTTTTTGGGATTGGGTCGGCATGGCTCTAGTTGCCCCGAATAACACGAGCAACCGATTGCCGCGCCTTCTCGTCACCATTCAAGGCGCGCACACAACGGGTGACGAAACCGGTCTGACCGAGTCGAGACGCAAGATGCATCGCTTGTGCGATTTTCGCGTCCGTGAGACGCTTTCGCGTCTTTCTCTTGTGAGGCATCGAGAACTCCCTACCGTGGAATGGGTGGAACGTCGTGATCTGGAATTTCCGGCGGAGTGTCGGGCGCGAGCGGGTGCGGATACTGTGATGGTATGACCGTTCCTACTCCAAAGTCTCCGCCTTCGCCATGCGGAGCGGGAGGAACCGGAGCAGGAACGGCAGCAGGTGGAAATGGAGCGGCCATATTCATTCCCGCTTGCGTCGGCGGCACTTGATGTTCGGGGTGCTGAAGTTGTTCGTCGGGAGGTGTTGCTGCGGGAGGTGTGACGCGCACGGGCGGCACTTCGAGCGCTTGAGCGAGTCCCGTCGCATATTCGCGGAGCATCCCTGCGGCTCTTCCGAGACCCTCCGCTTCGAACGCATCCGCCAAGTCACGTACAGCCTTGGGGTCGGTGGACGAGAGCGCGGCTTTCATTGCGCGCTGGCGCTGCGCTTGAACGTCTTTCGACACGTTCGGTAGCGACGCGCGCTTTCGAAGGGCTTTGGCCTGAGCGACAAGCCCCGCGTTCTCGAAGGCATTCGCGAGAACGCGGAGCTTCTCCGGATTCTGAGTCAGGTTCATCGCGACGTCATAGACGGCTTGGCGCTCGGGTGTGAAATCTCCTTCGTCAGCGCTCTTATTGGCGTAGTAGCGCCAGAGGACGAACAGACCAAGCAGGGTCCAGAACGGCATGAGGGATGACTCCTATTTCTTGAAATGGTACTAACTTACGACGTGATGAACGGCGCCGCAACCGTATACGCTTCTGCGACTGCGAGAGAGAGCGCGTAGTAGGGATTCGATGTCCCTGGTGTCGCGTTGACGGCCGTCAAGAAGCGGCGCCACACGGCACCCGCCGAGATGCCCTGGAGAAGGGACTGATCGTCCGATCCCGTGATGACGCCCGTGGACGACGCAACCTGAAGTGCGAACGAGTCCGTAGCGTTGATGAGTGTCGTGTAGTCGGCAGAGGCAGTAAGATTCTGAATGTCCGCCGGACCTCCGAACACGCCCGCGAGAGCTCCCTCGTAAGCGCCATAATGCGCGACCACTCCGCCTGTGATTTTCGCGACGGCGACGGTATACGCTTCGGCGATTCCTTGAGAAAGTGCGTAGTAGGGATTCGTAGTTCCCGTCGTGGTCGTGGTCGCGGTCAAAAATCGACCGTTGAGAACGCCCGCGCAAATCTGCGCAAGCACCGCTTGCTGGTCGGCCGTCGTCGGAGCAGTGACGACCGAGGCGACTTGCACGGCAAACGCGTGGGCCGCATTGACAGCGACAGTCCAGTCGCCACTTGCCACAAGTCCCTCGATGTCACGCCCTGCGACAGCGGCGAACATGGCACCCTGAAACGCGCCGTCGTGTGCACGCGAGACGCCAAGCTGTGCGACCGCCACGGTGTACGCTTCGGCGAGCGCCTGGCACATGTTGTAGTAGGGATTCGTCGATCCTGGCGTGTTGTTGACGATGGTGATGGGCCGTCCCTGCAATGCACCTGCGGAAAGCATGGCCACCAAAATTTGGTGGTCTACGCCGGTAATGACACCGATGCTCGAAGACGCCTGAAGAGCGAACGAGTTTGCAGCCGTCGCGCCCGCCGAGTAGTCGCCGCTTGCGGTCAATCCCTCCTGAACCTTCTGGGTCAAAACAGCCTGCATTGCGCCTTGGAAAGCTCCGTTTTGAGCAACGACTGCGGCCATGGTGTTTCCTCTTCTCTTTCTCTTTCTTCGCTACACATTGTAGCGGCGATGACATTTCACGAAATGAAATCTACTATTTGACTTCGCGTGCTTCCGGGAAATATTTCCTGGCAAAACGGAACATATCTTCCACGGTGTCTTGCGGACCCCCATTGATCGTATTGACAACACGCCCTTTGCTATTAACAAGCAAAAGAGATGGTCCAAGTCGGCCCATCATGATCTTGTATCGCGCTTTTGGAGTACGCTTCTTTCTCTTATGCGCCAAAGTCTTTCTTCACTTTCCAAGCCGTCGTTTGACGACTTTGTGATAAAGCCGATCCCCTCGCTGTCGACCGTGCATCTCACGATCCATCGCCCGATCGCCCACGCCGATTCTTTCGGCTTCGTCCATCACTCGGTCAAGCGTACGTTCGTATTCGTTCGCACGCTGAATGTTCCCGCGTAGACGAAGAACTGCAGCGGTTCGCGCAAGACGAGATACCCGCTTGAGCAACTTTGCCTTTTTGCCTACTTTTCGCTTTTTGTGAGGCACGATTCAGCCCGCCTGCTTGAAGTACGCGTTTTCGTCTCGTCCCATTCCAAGCACTTTGGAAGGGTCTTCAAACCCGCTTTCGGTCTGAACGAGAATGTGATAGTTCGTCTGTCCACTCTGATCAACCATCCAGCGAAAGACCGGATTCGCGGGCCTACCCTGAAAAACATACTCGGCAATGAGTGCCGATGTCAAGGACTTACAATCTCCGTATCCGCGCCAGTAAAGCGCAGGAATCGAATCCCAGATCTGCGTACGGTCGTAGTGGACACCGCTCTTGTAGAGTGCAGGAACCGTGTCTCTTCTGTACTGGTAATAGATAAGATTGATCGCGCCAAGGCAGTGCAGCAAAGCTTGAAGTGCTTTTGCGTTATCGACCGGGTCTGACGCCGAATCGAAGCACATGGGCAAATCAAACGTGACGCATCCCGGCTTGGGTCCAGAGACCAAGCTCGCAGTACGCTTGCCGCAACTGCCTTGAATAGAGAGAGCTGTGCTGCGAAGCACATTCCGCACGCGCGCGTTCTCTTCACGGTGCGACCCGTAGACGAAGACGTGCGGGATGCAGAATTCGATATGCACGGACTCTCCTTAGCGCTTATTTTGACACCGCATACCGTATTTTACGAAATGCGAAGTCCCTTTCGTTCTAGCAGCCTCCGCCACCCGCGATGGTGGACGGACCCTGGACGGTTGCGATGAACGTGAAGGCGAACCCCGTTGCGAACCCGGGCGGAACGAACCCGGTATAGTTGCCGCTCACGGTGAGTCGGTTCGCGGGCTCGAGAGTCGGCAGATCGAGAGCCACTCCCTGCGCGAGCGCCGAGTAGGTGAACGCGTCCTCGGTGTCGCCGACGAACGCGTTGACGTTCGCCACCTGAAGACCGGAGAGGAGCACGAAGTTTGGGCTCGGCGCGTTCATGACGACACGCTGCGGGCGAATCTTCGTGTTCGGCTGGAGTGTCATGTCCACGAGTGGCGTACCGCTTCCACCGAGGGTGAAAGCATTCGTGAGCGAGAAGCTGTACCGCTCGATTTTGAGCAGACTGTTCTCGTTCGGATCGAGAAGGGCCGCACGCGCCGCGGTGTGACCCATCAGGTTGTGGTGGTGGTGCCACGCGCGGACCATGTCGTGATGATGCGGCGCGCGAGGAGCGGCGACGGGCGGCGCCCCTTCGGCGCCGTAGTCGTAGCCGAAGCCGTATCCGAAGTCCGCGGGGGCGCGGGTCTGGCGACGCGGCATCGGAGGAACGAACCGACGAGGCATCGGGCCACGGCCGTAGCTGCGCGGGTCGCGGCCGAAGTCGGTTCCAGGAAGCGCTCCCATGACGGAAGCGAGCGCGGGGTCGCGCATGGCGAGTGTCTGAGCATTGGGTCGCATCGTTTCTTTTCTCCTTGTGTTCAGGATTCTGGTCCTGACACCTCGAAAGCCCCGCGCCTTCGGTTTGCCGAAGGACAGCGGGGCGAGGGATTTCTTGAAATGAGCGTTTACTTCATGAACTTTTGACGATGAGTCTTCGTTCTGTGAAGCTCTTCCGAGTCACTTGACGTGCGTAAACTTCGCATTCGCCAAAATCTCATCCCACTTGAGTTTACGTCCACTCTTGGTGGTCATGGTGCCGTCGCGTTTGACAATCACGTGACGTACTCTCTTTTGACGTATCTTCTTTCGTTTTGCGTGCGGCATGTCAATACCCTGGATCGGAAGGGACCCACACGGGCGTCGGATATCCCTGTGGATAACCGGCTGGAACGCGCGTGTAGATGGGAGGAGGAGGAGGCATCGGCCCCGCGTAATACGGCGCGTAAGGAGGAGGCGCCGCGTAGTAAGGCAAAGGTCGAGGGCGCGGATGATGATGGTGCGCAATCTTGCGCTTCACCGGAGGGGGAGCTGCGTAAGGCGGAGGAGGAGGCGGCATCGGCATCGGTGCAGGAGGAGGGCCTTTGGTCGCCGCAATGATGCTCGCTGCACCGTTGGCGACCGTCGTCACCGCATCCAAGACACCTCCGAGTCCCGACGACGTAGGGTTGTTGTCCGCAGGAGGACTGGCTGTGATGGTATCCATGGGCATGATCATGGGATCGTCGTCGCCCGCAAAGATACCCGTCAAAGGCGAAAACTTGGGATACCGTCCCCACTTCGACAAGATGGGACGTGTGAGCTCTCCTGCAAATATGCCTTTGAGCGGCGAAAATTTGGGATAGCGTCCCCAGTTGGAAAGGATGGGACGCGTGAGCTCGCCACCGAAGTATCCCGGTCCGTCGTATTCCCAGCCCATGACGGTTCCGTCCGTGATGTCGTCTTGTCCCATCGGCGGATAAGGGACTTGGCGGCAGGGGTCGCAGCCAAACTCGTCGTCTTGGATTTGTCCTTCGAGCCACTGTGCATCCTGCGCAGGGTCGACGCCCATTGGCGCAGAATGACGTGACTGCGGTAGGTCTGGACCGTGAGAGCACCCACCACACGTTCCGCCGCATCCGCAGTCGCCTTCACGATTAGCGACGACACCGTTCCACTCGAATCCCATGTCATCGCCACTGCTTCCGTCGTCGCCGCTGTCTCCGAGACTGTCGAGATCAGGCATATCGGGCGGAGAAAAGTCACCTCCGCCCCCTCCCCCGTCCCCACCACCTCCCTGGTCTTGATCTTGATGATGCCGATGGTGATGGTGGTGACGATGATGACCATGTCCGTGACCATGACCGTGTCCTCGCCCATGCGAAGCGTGGCCGTGACCGCCGCCTCCACGACGTGACCCGCCAATGTCGAATCCAAATCCGTTCATGGCTGGATGTCCTCCTATTTCTTGAAATGAACTTCAGGAGGCCGCGTGGACGAGCACGCCATTGTGATTGCTCAATCCGCCCATACCAGACGGATCGGTGGCAATCGAAGTCTGTTGTGGGTTGCCGCTCGTATCGTTGCATTGGCACGACAACATCTGACCGTCGTACGTGCACCCCGAACAAGATTGCTGATAGCTTCCCGGCGGAAGCGGTTGAGGTCCCTGGTCCATCGGAGGAGGACCCATCGGACCCATTCCACGATGATGGTGGTGGTGCGGATGAAACATCCCATGATGCGGATGGCCATAGCCGTGGCCATAATGCCTCGGACCTCTCGGTCGGTAGCCGTTCGGACCGAATCGGTAGGCGGGATTGGGGTTGATGGGCAGAGAGAATTGAGTGGAGAGCGGATTGATGAACGCTCCGAACTCGCTCTCTCCCTCGTCCTCTCCCCAAAACCGACGGCGACGCTGGTCCATCGCCAGTCGCCTCAAGCGTTCGCGCTCGATCCGTTCGAGCTCCCAGCGGCTGAAGGGAGCACGAACCGGCGGCGGAGGCGCAAAGTAATGCGGATGGTGGTGGTGGCGATGATGTCGCGGCGGAAGAACGTAGACGGGAGGAGGCGCATAGTCGACCGGAGGAGCGGCCGAAGCAATGACATCGCCTACGCCCTGAGCCACCTGATTGACCGCGTCGAGGACGCCTCCCTGACCTCCCGATCCGTCGTCCGGCGGACTACCGTCGTCGCTCGTCGGATCGTCGGTCGAATCGTCTTGACCAAATGCACGAAACCCTGGAGACAGTGGGTCGCAACCCATGTCCGCCAGGGGGTCCATTGCGCTCGCGATGGCATCCATGTCCAGTTGGTCATTGAGCCATTCAGGGCGATGGTGGTGGTGGCGATGCCACCCCCTACGAAATCCGTGGTATCCGAAATCCGGCATAGGCTTTTTGCATCCTTTGCCGAAGAGACTCTCTCAGTGGAGAGATGAGGAGAAGAATTGACCGAGATGAGACGAGAATCGCTCCGACTTAGAATGTCTCCTTGAGGTAAAAGGTGGAAAGACGAGAACGACTAGAGGGCCGCTGCGGCCGCAAGGATCGGGTCTTCGGCGATGTCGGCCGCGCGCTCTCCTGCGTGTGCGGCGATGGCAGGGTGACTTTTGCCGCTCACGAGTACACGCTTGGGGCCGCCGTGAAGATGGATGTATTTCTCGGTGGCTCGATACGAAGAGATGGCGAGTCCCGCAACGGAAGCCTGCCGAACGACGTCGCGCGTAGCCTTTCCGCCGAAGGTCAGACTCGCGACGAGACCACCGATCGACGCGGCGAAGTCGAGCGGAATGTGCTTGCGAGCGACCGTGAACTCGAGATCGTTTTTCGAGTGCGCCGCGGCATATCCGAAGGCCATTCCGGTTGCACCCGAGATGACGCCGTCGTGGACGATCTCCTTGCCGTCGCCCGAATTCCATCGGGACGTGATGAGCTCGTAATGCTTCTTGATGAAACTCGCCATGATCTTTTGCTCCTTGATTTCGTGAAATGGGGACTACCGCGTGAACCGTTCGGCCACGCGCAAAATCGGATCGTCGACAATCTCGGCAGGAAGTTCGCCGTGATGGGCAGCCTTGGGGAGGGACTTCAATCCCTTGCCACGCTCACGCCATTCCTTGGCTTTGCGGTAGGAGAGTATCGAGAGCGCTGCGGCGCCCATGTTGCGCATGTCGGTACTGATACCGGTAGCGTCGTTGGCCATGACCACGGACGCGCCGAGTCCGACCATTGCCGCGATACCGTCGACAGGCGTCGAGTGATTGAGAATCTTGATGTCGAGCGAACCGTGCTCTGCCTCGAAGAGACCAAGGGCGGCACCCATCAAGCCGCTTTCGCCCCCCTGGCGAATGACTTGCGCCCCTTCGGAAACGTGACGCTTGACTCCACCGAATCCGCCCATTCGTTCGTACCACTTACGAATGGCACTCTTCGGGAGATTGCTTCGTTCGATGTCCGTCACCGAGAGACTCTCTTCGGCCATGATCCGATCCTTCTGATAGTCCAACTTTCAAGCTTATCATGCGATCTCATGATTGTCAAGAACTATTTTTGACTCAATCCTTCAGAGGGCAAAGGGGTTTTGGCGCTTGCACTCCATCGATATCCGCTTTCGCAATGACGGATACGCAACGAATCTCGACCATCGGAGTCTTGAGGTTACCTTCCATGTAAGCACGATAAGCGATGTCTCCAACCCTTTCGGCTTCTGAGACGGACTCGGCGATAATGTGAAATTTGCGGACAATCTTCTCCGCAGTTGGCTGGAGTTTGCCTTCAAACACCACTTCGAAATAACGCATGGGGATCACCCGTACTTTGCTTTGAGCTCAGCATACAGTTTGAGCTCCGCTTCTTGTTTTAGAACGGATAGGCTTCGCTCCAAGTTGCCGATCGCCTCTGACTTATCGAGCGTCAAAATGATCTGTTCGTGAAGGTGACGAAGGTAAGTGCCATTTCTCCACGCCTTCATGCGAAGCAGTGTCTCAAGCGATTGGGGCATGGTGGAGAACCGGCAAGAATAGAAACCGTCCAGGTCATAATGAGCAATATGGCCAAATGTTTCTCGAAGCGTCCGGTAGAGACGCGGTGTGAACAAGTGCCGAAGGAGGCCGCCATGCAGAAACTTTTCCCAGTCCGGCAAAGCAGAGAGTAATTCTTTCTCGTAACGATTGCGCTTGTAAACTTCGAGCGCATCTTTTTTGGCAAGGAAAGATTCCCAAAGGCGAGCCTGTTTTTCGACGAACTCGGCAACTTCTTTCGGTTCCACAAGGGCGTGACAGTGGGGACATTCGCCTCCTTCCTCTAGATCCCATCTTGCTCCTTTCATGTCCATTTTGCAGTCTGGACACGGGAACTTGAAGTTATCACGCGCATCCTTGGCTTCTTCGAGTTCTACGGTAAGCTGAGTCAGACCCTTGGATTCAGGATGGCGTGACTTCATGATTTCCCTGTCTCCTTCCGATCATTTCGTGAAATGACTGCGCGCTCCGATCGCAGTTTTTTGCCCTTCTCATATACTTCTCTACTCCTTTTTCGATCCTTAGGAGTCATCGTATCTCGAGGGAGCGTTTGACAGCGCTTGCCGCAAAGTGGACAGAATGTGCAAAAGAGGGAAAACGGAGGAGTCACCATTTCATCTTCAATGGGTTCCACCATAATTCGCATTCGATTGCGGAAGACGGATTGGGCTTGGATCTTGGGATCGAAAGAAGAGAGACGGTATCCACGCTCCTTGATAATTGAATTTATCTTGGCGATGCAATGGCACGTCATTGCTTTTGCCTTCTTCGTAACTCTGTCATTCGGAGCATTCTTGCGCTGGAGAATTGCTCTATCAGAGTTTGAGCATACTTCTTCGAGACTCCGAACTTCGTCGCAACGTCGGTATAGGTAATTTCGTCGCTGCTTTGAAAGTAATCGTATGCAGCCTTCGAAAGTGGAGAGCTTTCAGTTTTCGTCATGGCCATGGTCATATAGACGCGCGTCGGCCGCTGACGTTGGCTGCATCCGTCTTTGTGGTGGCCGTTCAGACCTCCACATTCAGCGCAAACTGTACCCTTGAGCTCAGAATGGATCATGGAATGAACTCCACGTGCGAATCCGAAAGGTGCTCGGCCAATCTCTTTGCATCGTCTTGAGTCGGAAAGCGGAAAGGCGGGAAAAGGTGTTCCATCTTTTCCAAAACGATCATAGCATACCTGTCTTCTACACGAACGAAGCGAATGTCTTTCGCCAAGACCTCATGTGGATCGATATTCGCTACTTTGGACGGATAGAAGATACCGATCACGACTTCTTTTGTCTGCGGAAGCGTGACGATGTAATGCGAACCCTTCACGGCTTGTCCTCGCCGTCTTTCGGAGGAACCGACACATAGGGAGGGCCAGCAGGAAATGGATTGGGAGTTTTCCTCTCCAAGTCACGCTTGGCGTAGTGTTCGTCCAAAAGCGAAAGGGCTTTCGCAAGTACCGTGCGCAAGTCGCGTTTCCCCCAAAATGTGACCGCAGCCGAGTCGTCGTCTCCGTGGCGATGGTAAAATGGCCCCTTGACGTTGATTGGACTGTTGTCAGAGACAGGTTCATACAACGCATGACCGACTTCGGTACCTCCGAGGTAGACTCCTTTGGGGAGTGAAGTCGGAAGTTCCAGGTAAAACCTAAGTCCAGTGAACTTATTTCCTTCCACTTCCTTTTCAACGATTTCTACTCGGTCGGTTATTTCTTCGGCGTAGACGTTGACACGCATGACGATCTCCATTTCTTGAAATGCGTTCAGTACCCTGCAAACCCGAGTGACCGAAACTCTTCGCAGAGCTCCGTGAGAAACGAAACTCCCGCTTCGGCCGCGTGCTCCTTGGCTTCATGCCAATACTCAATGGCTTCCCGATACCAGTGCCATTCACCCGTTTGGCGGTGAAGCTCCCATGCCGCAAAACTTCGAGCGGCCCATGTTTCGGCCGTGTCCCGCTCGATGTCCGCATGACTTTTGGCTACGAGGTCTCTACGGGCTTGATCGATGCGGTCGGCAATCATCGGAGCTTTCTCCTACGAGCAATCTCCCGATTCAGGTACCATACGGCTTTCTCGAGGTCTTCCACTGTGTTTCCCTTGCGCTCGGCCCGCCACACATACTTGACCGCGTTACCGAGATTGTTGTTCATGTTCTCGACGTCATCGATACATTCGATGGGGTGACTGCACGACTGACATTCCGAAAGCTTTTGGTAATGAGGCGGGTGGTTGAGCATATCAGGCTTATCAGTCATCGCTGCCACTCCCCTCCAAGTCGTCGACAGTTTTCATCATGAGATTTTCCCTTTTTGAGCGTGAGGTATTCATGAATCTTCTTCATCCTCCCCGTCCGACTCTTTCAGAATCAGTTTGCCGGGAATCTCTGAATCCGCAGGCGTCATTTCAAGAAATACATGGACCGGCGCCTCCCCAAACCGGTTCTTCGTGGACGCGAACATCCGTTCGCCGGTATCGTCGTCTCTCTCGAGAAAGAACGTCGCATCCACCTTATGCTGAAGTTTCATTACGCCCGCTTGATCTCCCTCCTTGTTGATCTGATTGACGATGAGCGAGGGTGCACGAATTTCCATCGTATACCCCTTGAGAACATCGCAAATCCGAAGTCGCTCGTTTTCGTCCTCCGTCAATTGCGTGAGAGAATCCAAGATCATAAGTCCGGGTCGATGTTGGAGAATCAGCGCTCCGACGTCGCTCCGGAGTCCGCCCATGGCGTTGACCACGAGAATGCGATCCATGTTCTTGACGCGAATCCGTTGAGCCGTCGTCTTGATCTCCGATGGGTGCTGTTCGTTTGCGACATAGAGGACGTCACGATTACGAACTTCCGCGATCATGTCCGCAAGCTGCAAAAATAGCGTGGTCTTGCCGGCGCCTGGAGGTCCCGCCACAAGGTTGGTGGACGTGACCGCCAAGCCTCCGCCAAAGACCCGATCGAGCATTCCCGTCTGGACACGTTCGATGACCGAAAGGCGCGCATCCGAAAGGCGCACCACTTCCTCGTCCCCTGATTCGGACGGTCCAAAGGAGGCGTACGTACGGCACTTCGGACAACGGCTCTTGTCCGGAGGGATCAAGGCGCCGCATCCGGGTGCCTTGCACGGATATCCCACTCCCTTCTGAGTCATCCCACGGCCGTCTTCTTCTGAGACTCTTCCTCTTCTGGCAAAGAGGGATCACGCCAGTTTCTCTCGTCGGGGTGAAACGTGAGCTCCACATACGCCGGAGCGCTGTTCGACCCTTTTTGCGGGACGTTCGAGATGACGCAAAATCGAAGGGGACCCACATGGAAGATGAGACGAATTACTTTGCTGCGGTTTGCCGTCTCTTCTTCTCGCTGGATTCGGCAATATCCACGCATCTGAATCCGATTCGGCAAGTGGAGATTCACTGAACTTGACTTTCTGTTTGAATTTTGGACTCGAGACGTTTTGCGATATTGCACGCCGTATCCAGATCCCGCTCGATCGCAACAAAACTGCGATTGAGATGAATCGCCTGGAAGCTCGTTTCTCCGCTTCCCGAATAAAGGTCCAGCACCAAATCTCGCTCTTGGGTGTGAACCTCTATCGGAATACGGCAAACGATAGGGGCTTTCTGGGCAGGGTGAACCTTGTCTCGCAAGAGCTCAGTCTCTACCCACACGTTTCCGCGCCTCTTGTATTCGCTTTTTGCGGGATATTTTTCATTGAATCCTGCATATCCGCGCTTCTCGGAAAGATAAGGAACGTGGAAGGTCAGAGGGACTTCTCCGTGAAGCGTCAAATAGGCGCACTCTTCTCGAACGTAGAGGTAATCTTTTGCTTTGCCAAAGGCTCGAACTTTCTTCCAGGTAATGAGGTCACGGAGACTGTAATTCGTCTCTTGCTCCACACGCAAAATAAATTCGAAGAAAGGACGATGCTTGATCTTGCCTGTCCCTCCCCAAAAATAGATAGGAGTTTCGAACATCTCGAGACTCGAAACGAGTGCAATCCAAGCGTCGACGTCCGCTCGATCCCACTTTTCAGAGAGAATGTCGCCGTAAGGCGGATCCGCGATGGTCACGGCGGGACGACAGTGCATATCGCAGAGCCAATGGGCAGCATCCTTCACGTCCCCGCAAAGGACATATCCGTAATCGGGCCAGTAGGCGACTTCGTGTAGAGAGTTCAAAGTCTTGCCTATCGCTCCATCAGCCACCTGAAAGCGGATTCGTGGGTTACCCACGCCCCGGCCGTGCACCAAGGCGGCAACTTCATGCTATTCCGTTCACCGCTCATTTTCGATCTCCCCATTTCGTGAAATCAAGTCCGAGATTCGTATGCCAAATAGTGCTTGACAATTCCCGGTAGAGTGTGCTAACGTGGCCGACTCATGGGTTGAGACGATACCACGTCTCACGACCAATTGTCAAGTAGAGAATACCAATGACCAAGATACCTCCCGGTCATGTGCTCAAGCACGCGTGCGGCCTGAATCTTCGCAATGTCAAAAAGAGCGATATCGTTCTTCCGGGGGATGTCTGTCCCCAATGCAGAGGTGCAATCGCCTCGGGAGATATCGGCCATTCCACTCCCGCATTCGTCACCTGGACATTGCATCCGCCGCATGGGATGGCGTTCAAGAACTCGCTGGGAAGTGAAGTCACCATCTCCATTCCTCAAGGACAAGAGGACGTACTATTTCACGAATTGACTCGACAGCTCAACGTCCTATTTCAAAATCACATGCGCATGCGCCAGCCGCAAAATGCGGACAACGCGGCTATCGTCGAAAGGGCCAAACGAGCTCTATCCTCACGAGTGGTCATCAACGAAGATGGAGAATTGACCATCGAGGACGGACCCCCTACGTCTGGCCCTGCTGGTCCGACGGAAGAATAGAAAATATCGCCATTATCACCTTTCCCTTCCTTCATTTCCCTTCCTTCATTTCACGAAATCAAAAAGGAGCCCTCATGGCCAAAGAGAACACGGCAAAGGCTGCGACACAAGAAGAATTCGACGATTCGCGTTTTACCACAATCGAGACAGAAAGATACATGTGGAACGCGAATAAGGGCTGTGACCAGCCTCTCGTAGGATGGCTCGTCAATCATATCCCAATGCCGGAGATGAACGGGCGAGACTGGACATGTTTCGTGGTCAAGCTCTCTCGTCCGACCAAGGCGATCGATCGAGAGAAGAAGATTGTCACGGTGCCTGCCGGAGCCGAAGTCCTTGCTCCCGCGACCCATCAACTTGCTCAGCATTTGACCAAGGCAGCGAATTTTCCGGACAAGGTATTCGAGGTCAAAATCATTCCCAAAACGAAGATCGATATCGGAAAAGGTCAGACCATGTGGACCTACCACCTTGGAGCCAATCCGCAGGGACGACCGCGAGCCGAGTTCGGACCAGTTGCCATGATCGGTTCCCCTCAACTGCCGACAGGTCAGGAAGTCGCAGAGTCGATGGGGAACGATATCCCCTTCTGACTGGAAATTCCCTCTTCTCTTTTTGAGTAATCCATGCCTGCTGGCGCACCTGTCCGAAAGCGTGATAACGGATTCGATGCCGATATTTCGGCGCTAACTCGTATTCGAACAGCGCTCAAAATCGACAACCGATTACCGCCCGAGCTTGTGGCCAAAGCCATCAAACCGCTTGACGAGCTCGTAGACGCTTTGGGGCTCCTGCACCAAACAGTAGTGGCGCGAAAGAGCGCAGTACGTCGCAAATAAAGAAATCCCCCTTACCTTCTGCGCGCCTGGGAATAACGCGCGGGGTAAGGGGGCTTTCCCTGGTCCTTCTCCTCAAGGTCCGAGGCGGAATGTAACACGCCTCGGGCACATTGTCAAGTACGAAATTTCCTAATTTCGGGGGAATTCGTTATGGCGTTTGCCCGTGACTGAGAAGCAACGGAAACGTTTGCGCGGTTCCGAAAAGGCTCGACGCGACAGGGCCAAAAGGGCCGCTGCGGCACGTTGGAAGGCGCAAGAGGAATTTACTCCTTACGGAAAAACTCCGCGCGCACTTCAAGAGCAAGTAGAGAAGCTCAAATTAGAAGCGAAGGCGCTTCGTACGGAGCTCAAATCCAAAAAGCCCACCAAAAAGGAGAAAGAGAAACTGGAGAAGAAGAAGCGGGCCATTCGCAATCAGCGTCGACGTATTCGGCGATACGTGGAGCGTGGAATCCGAGAAGACAGGTTCACAGACATCATGCAACTTCCACGAAAGATGATTCATGAGTCCAAAATGGAATACGCCAAACGACTTGTCCACCATATCATAGGACAAGCTGTGTACTCCGCGGAAGAAGCCTATCGACCGATTGCGGAGAAGACCGGTCTTACGGCACGGGAAGTCTATACGCTGTTCATGTCTCCTGAAGCGGCATGATTTCGTGAAATGAAAAGGGGCACCTTCAATGGCAGAGATTGACTGGAAGAAGCGTCCGGTCATTGACCGTAAACCGTACTGCGCTCTCTGTCGTGGCAGCGGCATCTTTCGATCACGAGAAACTGGCCGCTTCGTTCGGTGTTTGTGCGGACGATTCCCGAATGCAACGAGCATGCGAAAGCTTGCTCATCAAGAACGACTTGATAAACGACTAGAAGAAATCAAAATCAAAGGATGGTAACCCGCTTGCTCCCTCGATGTCGCGCCATTGGCTGTTCACGTCGTGCAGCGCAAAAAGATTTCATGTGCGCGATTCATTGGCTAAAGCTCACTCCTTTGCTCAAAGATGCCGTCGAGAAGGGAACTCGGTACTCTGAACGAGCTTCCGTCGGCTATGTGGCTGTGTTGGAGCATAAGCTTTTGACTGAAGAGGAGGTCAGCGCGCTTGCCAAGTTTGGGTACAAGCTCCAAGGGTACAACGGACGATTTACTGTCATTCCTCCAAAGGAGTAAGTCTCATGGGAAAACCGGATACGCTCTCAATGGACGAAGAGAAGCGGAAACTTCTCATTCAAAACCTGAATGAAATAAAACGAAAACTCATGAGTCTTTCTTTGACTCCGCAAGGCTTGGTGACTCCACAAGTCATCGAAATTTTACATACGCTCGTGGATACACTCAAAACGTTGGCGAGTCACGTATGATGGTCGAAGGGTATCACCGAGATGCCAAGACGGGAGAAGTTACTTGGCAAGGGAGTCTAGGCAGCGAAATTCGTCATTGGAAAGAGCGCGCATTGAGTGCAGAAGCGCAGCTCCGTGACTCTGTAGATCCGAGAATTAGAGAATTGGAGAAAGAAATTGTTGAACTCAAGGAGAAGTTGAAACCGTTCGAACGAATGACGACCAAGGAATGGAAAGAAGGAATACAAGCCGACGAGAGAGCCTATCTCGTACGCCTTGGAAAGGTAAAGCCATGAGTGACGATCTCGACCTTGCTAGAAAGAATACTCCGAAACCCTCCGACTGGCCCACCATCGAAAAGGGACAGGATTTGACCGATGCTCAAGCACTCGTCATGGCAAAGCTCATTCTCGTAGAAAGACCGAAAAGCTACGTAGAGGGCGCCATGCATCTTGCGCAGTACGTTCTCAATCTCAACCTTCAAAGCGAAGCTATCGAAAGGGACTTTGACAAGCACGATACGTGGCCTGTCATTCGTGCTGCACCTGTCACAGAATGAATCACGTTCCTGTCGGTAATCCCTGCCGAACTTGCGGGAAAGCGTTTGCATTTCATCGATTGGAACACTTGCCGGATGGTAATCCGTGCAAAAAATGTGGACTATCGGAAGACTATCATCGACTGCGAAGTGACAGAAAAGAGAGAATCAGCCACCGTTCGATCGGAAACCCATGTTTGACGTGTGGAGTATCCGCACGTTTCCACATTTCACGAAATAAAAAAAAGACAAAGCGCAAAGAGACGTATCATGCGTGGAGACCTGGCACCATCGACCAGGGGATTCCGCCGGAAGCTTGCGGGTTCTGTGGGCTCTCCAAATCCAAACACGGAGGCAACTGGACCTATCTTGGTATCGACGGGGAGGGTCAAGGCAAGTGGCCTGACCCGCATCGGTACGTATTCCTCGCTTGCTCGAACGAGAAAGGGGATCGACGGTGGGCCGTAAGAGCCAAAAAAGGAGAGAGACTCACTTCCGAAGAGTGCTTGGACTTCATTCTTTCATTGCCTCAAAAGCACACGCGCATCTTTGCTTATTCGTTCCAGTATGATCTCACGAAGATTCTTACCGACATTCCCAATCGTGATATCTTCCTTCTCTATCGCCCTGAGCTCAGACAACGCCCCGCAGAGCAAGCGCGTCTTGGGCCTTATCCCATACGTTGGAGGGGATACCGACTCAACTTGCAAGCCAGCAAGTTTACTGTCCAACGGGGAAAGTCCAAAGTAGTCGTCTGGGATATCTTCAAATTTTTCCAAGGCAAATTCGTGTCTGCCTTGGAGGATTGGAAGATAGGGGACGAGAAGTTGCTCTCGGAAATGAGTCGAATGAAGGACCAGCGCGGCGAGTTCGATCGACTCGACCCGCAGTCGGTCGAAGACTACTGTTTTGGCGAGTGCAGTGCCATGGCTGCGCTCGCCAGAAAACTTACCGAGGCGCATATTCAAGCGGGGTTGTATCTCAAGAACTATTATGGTGCAGGGTCGAGCGCCGCAGCGATGCTGACCGTCATGGGCATCAAGGAAAAAATCCAGAAGCCTCCCGATCGCGTGAGCGAAATTGCTTCGATGGCTTTCTTTGGCGGACGATTCGAAAACTCGGTACTCGGAGCCATTCCACAAGCTTGCTACGGATACGATATCTCCTCTGCGTATCCTTACGAGCTCTGTTTTCTACCCTGTCTTTTACACGGAAAATGGGAGTGGACCAAAGTTCGCGAAAAACTTGATGAGTCGGACGTGGTTCAGGCACTCGTTCGGTACCGACTTGGCGGATGCCGCGATGAGAAACCGTGGGGACCTTTCCCCTTTCGCGACGTCGACGGCAACATCTGTTATCCGATCGAGAGCGGAGGCGGATGGGTGTATTTGCATGAGTACCTTCAAGGCGAGAAGCTTTTTCGAAACGTCCACTTCAAAGAAGCATGGGTCTATCGAACACAGTGCGACTGCAAGCCGTTCGAAAAAATTCCTGGGTATTATCTTGAAAGACTTCGTATTGGCAAGGAAGGCCCTGGGATTGTCATCAAGCTTGGGTGCAACAGTTGCTATGGCAAGCTTGCTCAAAGCGTAGGAAAGGCACAATTCAATTCTTGGCTTTGGGCCGGCATGATCACGTCAGGGTCGAGAGCGAAACTTTTGGAGCTGCTAGGACTCCACAAAAATTGGTGGAATCTATACATGATGGCCACGGACGGCATCGTCACCAGGGAGAGGCTCACCACACCACTTCCTAAGGACACGGGAACTTTCGAAGCGCATAAGCCAGAGAAGCCTACGGAAAAGCTTCCTCTCGGTGGATGGGAAGAGAAGGCCATTCCAAAGGGGATGTTTTTCGCTCGTCCTGGAATTTATTTTCCACTTAATCCGGACGCCAAAAACAAGAAAGAAGCATCTTCCGTTCGAGGGAGGGGAGTCGGAAGAAAGGTTGTCTTGGATCAATGGAAGACGATTGTAGAGACCTACGAACGGCTCGATCCTGAAGAGCTCTCCAGTACCATCGTGCCCATCACAAGTGTTAGTCGATTCTGTGGAGCAAAAACGTCAATATCAGTATCTGTTCGGAATGGGGAGAAGCACTTTACGCGCGCCTCTGCCAACGATGGCGTTCTACCATCGTATGGGGAGTGGATTGTCCGCAAAGTGGAAATGAGCTTTGACCCGAGACCCAAACGGCAAGTCACATTGGGCGGACGAATCGGAGAGAGTGCCCATGCGCTCCTCGTGAGAAAGATGGGACGACGGCAAATGAGCTCGGCTTACAAACGAGCTTTGAGCCAAGAAGCGATCGAGCTCAAGGAAGCTACGCAAGAGGTCTTGGAACAGCCCGACGGCGACTTGGCGGATTATCTCTAATTTCGTGAAATGACAAAGTGTAATTACAATTACAAATGATTTGACATACGAGCTCAGGTGTAGTAAGGTCGGTTTACAGAGTTCCGGAGGTCATTTCATGAAATACGAAAATACAGTTTGGGATAAATTTGCGTGCACTCACCTCACGAATCAAGTTCTCCAATTTCACGAGAAAATGGGAATACCTATCCAGAGTGACGGACCCAAAGTTCCGTCCAACGATCGTATTCGTCTCCGTATGAGAATGAAGGTAGAAGAGTTTTTTGAGACATTACGAGCAGTATATCCAAATCATATCAGTATGACACGAACCGAAATGTTCGTATCCGATATTGTCGAGTTCGGTGTTATTCGAGTTAATCTTCCGCAACTTGTCGATGGTATATGCGATCAAGCGTATATCAATGAGGGGACTCTCATTGAATTTGGAGTCAACCCATATCCCATTGCGGAAGCAATTCATCAAGCCAATATGAGGAAGGTCGGGGGTCCGATGCGGGAAGACGGTAAGCAGCTTAAGCCCGACGGGTGGAAACCGGCCGACGTTGCAGCACTTCTCGTCGAGCAAGGGTGGAAGCCAGAGTAGGATCTCCCACAATCTGCTACTCATTTCACGAAATACGTTGGCCATCCCCTTCTCTGCTGCGTCAAGCGGGACGTACTGTAGGGCATGCACATGATGGAACACGACAGCTACCCGTCAATTCAGGCTGCCATAGAGGCAGTGGTGGACAGTGGCGAGTGGGATATCGCCACGTCAGACATCGAGACAGCACGTCCCTCCCAGTGGGATACCGTGCCCGTGGGTGAAGTCGACATGTCCGACGACGGCATGTCTGACATGCTCGCGCGAGGCGTCTCGCTCGACTTCGTTTTGGCGCTCGCGGCGAGCAGGGATGTACTGTGAGACAAGTAGGACTCGCATTGGTCAGACTCACGGTCGCGCTTCTTGGACTTTGTGAAGCACTCATCCAGTGGGTCACACATGTCATCCAATGGATCACGCCTCCGACAAGGGCGGGACGAGTCAAGGCGCAAGTCAGACACTCTCCGCCTCCAACGAAGCGGGTCTCAGACCCGAAACGTGACGCGGTCGAATCGGGTCTCCTTCACTGTGGGTTCAAGAAGGGTGAAGTTCAAGCTTACCTCGCACGTCCTGGAATCGTGTGGGACAAATCCGTCCAAGAATTGCTCAAGGAAGGACTCGCGGCGCTAAGCAACTGAGAAGGGGGATATTCTCATGAAAGATCAACGCCCCGTTGCAATTCCAATGCCATCCCATCCGAGCACCATCGAAAAGTTCGCTTGGACAAGCATGGCTGTTGCCGTGTTCATTTTCGCCATGGTGGCGACCCTGGCGAGTCTGAACGTGTAGGCGGACGCCTTACTCATTTCGCGAAATGCACCTGTCCCTTCCTAGCTCTGGCCGTACTCTTAGGGGAGAGGAACGCGATCATGATCCGCATCTATGAAGATCAGGGGAAAATCTGTATCAAGCCAGTCGTCTTTTTGGGAGGCGATGCGTTCAAGTCTTACCTTGCTGCTTGCACGGGCGCTCGGTTCGACAGAGACCTGAAGTGCAACGTGACTGTCCTCACCAAGCTGGCCCCCATCGTTCAGGCGCTCACTGACCGCGGATTTCAACTGTCGGTCGACACGAGCGTTCAGACTGCCCTCTCTGCGCTCGTGGCGACCGTCAACGAGCAGGTGGATGACACGCGCCAAAGGGCGCAAGAAATCAACGCCCGCCTCGCGGCGTCAGGCAAGGCGCTCTATCCGTTCCAGGTAGCTGGTATGACCTGGCTTTCCTCACGCCACGCGGCCCTCCTAGCGGACGAGATGGGTCTCGGCAAGACGGTGCAAACCTGTATGGCGTTGCCGGACGGATCGCCCGTGCTTATCGTCTGTCCAGCCGTCGCCAAAGGCGTGTGGCAGCGTGAGCTCGCCAAGTGGCGCCCTGAGTTTCGGGTCACCGTCCTCTCGGGCCGAGGTAGCTTTCAATGGCCCAGGGCAGGCGAAGCAGTCGTAGTCAACTACGACATTCTGCCGTCGGAAATTCCGGACGGCGTCGCCACGGGCACGGTGCTCGTGGCCGACGAGGTCCACGCGACCAAAAAAGCCAAGGCCAAGCGCACTATGGCGTTCCGAGCCATTGCGTCAGCCGTGCAAAAGGACCAGGGCAAATTGTGGGGACTCACGGGCACGCCACTCGAAAACGCCCCCCCTGAACTTTGGACGGTTCTCCAGGGTCTCGGTCTTATCTCCGAATCGTTCGGACGATGGGGCACTTTCTGTCAGACGATGGGAGGCTATCGGGGCAAGTGGGGCATGGAGTGGGATGATCCACGCGACTCCAAAGCAGTCGGAGAGATGCTCCGTCGCGTCATGCTCCGTCGCCTGCGAACCGAGGTCCTTCCGGACCTTCCGACCAAAACCTACGAGACGGTCAAAGTCGCGATCGGCAAGAAGGAGAAGAAGATTCTTGACCGCGCCGAAGAACGGCTCGGCGAAATCGAAGAGATGGCCGAGGAACGCGATCTAGAAATGAAGCTCTCGGCGCTTTCTTCGATCGGCGAAATCTCCGAAGCACGCGCCGCGCTCGCGGCACTCAAGATTCCAACCATGCTCGAAATCGTAGAAGCGCACGAAGAAAACAAGGAACCGCTTGTGGTCTTCTCTGCTCATCGGGCGCCCATCGACGAGCTTGCCAAACGCGAGGGATGGCGGGTCATCACGGGCGACACTTCGCCAGAGGAGCGGTCGCAGATTGAAGACGCCTTTCAGCGAGGCGAACTTTTGGGCGTAGGCGGTACGGTGCGCGCGGCAGGCGTCGCTATCACACTTACGCGCAGTCACAAGCTTCTCTTTGTGGATCGCGACTGGAACCCGGCAAAAAACGACCAGGCGGAAGACCGCGTTTGCCGCATCGGCCAGGACAGAGGCGTTATCGTCACCGATCTCGTGGCCGACCATCCGCTTGACGAGCGCCTCTACGAGGTCCTCACGCGAAAGCGTGTGCTCATCGACGCGACAGTAGAGCAAGCGCGGCAAATCGAGCCTGCGATCAAGACGATGGTGGTGCCGGAGTTTGTCAATCACGAGCTCCCCCCGGAGAAAGCGTCGCTTCCGCGGTTTGCGCCCAGAAACGCGGTGGAGAGGTGGGTCCAGTCGGGTCTCATGCAGCTCGCCATAGACGGCCCCGACCGTGCGTCTCAGGAAAACGGTGTCGGCTTCAACAAGCTCGATAACGTACTCGGGCACAAGATGTATCAAGAAATGATATCCAGAGGAGGGAAACTCACGGATAAACAGTGGGCTTACGCGGCCAAGTTCTTGGCCAAGTACCATAGGCAGATTGGAGAGATGCCGGAATGAAGACCGCCTGTCGCGCGCAAGACATCAAGCCGGGTCAGTATATTTGGCTCCATCCTCAGGCGCTTGTGCGCGTCATCAAAGTTCGGCAACTACGAAACTACCAAACCCAAATCACCTACCAGAATGCCGAAGGCAATCAGTGGTATATCGAGTGTCCTAACACCAAAGTGTGGGAAGTTCATCAAGGAGAAAATCGAAAATGAATCTCATTTCGCAACTGCCGTGCACGGTCGGCGATAAGGTGCTCATCCGTACGGTCACCATGATTCAGGTCGGGCGAATCCGCAGCATCGGAGACACCTTTCTCGTCCTCGACGAGGGCGGATGGATCGCGGATACGGGCCGATTCGGTCGATGTCTGGCGGAGGGGACCATAAACGAATTCGAGAAGGTCCCCGGCTGGATGGCGGTCCACGTCGGAAGCATCGTCGATCTATTCCCATGGGACAACGATTTGCCCAAGTCCACCATCTAGGACCACCATCTCGATTTGGTATCGACTCCGAAGAGATTCGTTTCCTTTCGGAGTCGATGTCAAAATATAGAAGGTAAAGATCCATGAATGCGTATCTGGTACAAATTCAGTCTGGGTCGTGGTCAGAGTCGGGGTCGCGGTCGTGGCCGCGATCGCGGTCGGGATTGGGGTCGAGGTCGTGGTCGCGATCACGGTCGGGATTGGGGTCGGGGTCCGAGTTTTGGCCGAGGTCCTGGTCGCGGTCGCGATCGTGGTTCTGGCCGTGGTCGCGGTCGTGGTCGCGGTCACGGTTATGGTTATGGTCGTGGTCGGGGTCGGGGTCGCGATCTTGGTCGGAGTCACGATCGTCGGAGAGATAAGCTCATGAGCTCGTATCTACACATTCAGTCGTTATCGGGGTCGCGGTCGTGGTCGGGGCCGTGGACGTGGTCGCGGTCGGGGTCGGGGCCGTGGACGTGGTCGCGGTCGGGGTCGCGGTCGCGGTCGGGGCCGTGGTCGTGGTCGTGGTCGTGGTCGCGGTCGGGGCCGTGGTCGTGGTCGCGGTCGGGCAGTCCCTAAAGAAATGCAAAAGCCATCCGTATCCTAGGAGAGGGAGACAGCATTTCATAAAATACATCTCAGGAACACCAGGGAGATTACCATGTCACACCTCGAAGAAGTCGCAGTCAAAGCGGAGAACGAAAACAGCAGGAAAATTCGACAGGTCATGGCGCACCTGGCTGTAAGGGAAGCAGCCGAGATGGCGGAACGAGCTTCAGAGCGCATGATTAAGGTCGTCAAGAAGGTGCGAAGGTAGTCATGGGAAAGACAAGAGAGCAAGTCCTCGAAGAGTTACTCTCCATTTCGCGAAATGAGAACGACAGGCTACAAGAAGAGCGTATCGTGCTGCGGAGTCAGATTCAGCGCGCAATGGATACACTTCGGTACGTGTCAGAAGTGTACAAGTCTCCACTTGTGCGCGAAGTCATCAAGGAGATTGAATCAGTCGGCGCAGAAAAGGTAAAGATATGACTTCAGATCATGAAGTGTATACTGTACTACTTATCATCTTGTTTGGTCTGCTTACCATGTTCCTTTTTGCGCCGGAGCGATCCGAATGAACACCAACGACCGTACAGTGTACGATAGCGAAGGACAAATCGTCTGCCGTCCTCTCGTGGCACTCGGAGTTGAAGGAAGCTCAGACGGGCGGCCTACCCTTCCAGGTGTTCAGGCCGCCCTTGTCTTTTTCGCTCCCGTAGAGGACCATGGGGGTGTATTCTGTGAAGAGGAGGAGGAAGGGGGATGATGCACCTACCTGTTCTCGACGGAGGAAGTATCGACAAGTATGCCGTTACCTTCCTTACCGTATTCCAGCCGCATCTCAGCGTGGACGACGTCGATTGGCTTATCCGCTGCGAAAAGGAAAGGTACGAAGAGGTCATAGATATCACGGACATTTGCGCTCGCTACCACGTTGCCGCGATTGTGAGTCACCCAATCACCCAAAAGATTCTCTGTAGGGTGTCTGCCGCAGGCAAAGTCCAATGGGTCTCTTCTGGTACCAAAGAAAAATCCTGATAGAGTCAAGATCATGAAAAAGACGATCCTACTCAGTCTCTCTCTTCTCGCGTCCCTTTCTGTAGCCTGTGGAGACTCGGACAATGGCGCTCCCTCGGACATCGTGACTTCGGTGGACCCACTTCCAGCTCCCGACGCGAGCGACGGCGGAGAAGCCGTGCAAGACGGAGGAGCCATCCAAGACGGAGGGACCATCCAAGACGGAGGAACCGTCCAAGACGGAGGGACAATCCAAGACGGAGGAACCGTCCAAGGCGACGGCCAAGCCAGTCAGGGCGATTCGGCCTCTGCCTCAGACGCGGGTAGTGTAGGAGACGCGGCAGACGGTGATGTGCTCGTCTCCACGGTTTACAACGACGCGGGGCAAGGTCTCTGTTGTTGGCAAGTGCCAAACGATGCGGGAAACGGCACGTTGGATCCTGTACCGTGCGTCGCGACGAGTGGGTCTCCCGCAGAAGGCGCCATGTGCTTGCCGCCTGGCGATCCGTTCTTCGGGATCTGCACGGTCGACCATCGGCAGGGAACGACAAAAGTGTGTCCGTAATTTCACGGAAAGGTAATCTCATGCCCAAGGAAGAGTTCAGGGACCCACTTGAGGGGGTCGTTCAAGCTTCAAATAACGTGGTCAAAAGTCTCGAAGCCTTCAGCCAAGCGGCGACCAGACTCGCCCATGCATACTACGACGTGGAGGAGATTTGTGGGGATCAAGAGGCAATGCTGCAAGTTGCGGTGACCTTGCTCAGGCGAGCTCGAATGGCTGGAAGCGACAAGTTTCGTCCCGAATTCATACTCGAAATCGACAAGTTCATTGAAGCAAACGAGAATGTTGATCGGTCCAAATCCTAGAACCCATTTCACGAAATAACACTTGCGTTCGCTTCGTGTACGTGATATGGTCCACTTCCTCTCTCATCGGTAATCTCAGGAACAATTCAAGGAAATTCTCATGAAGTCCAAGGAGAACACGGAGAAAAAGTACATGGCAGACACCAAGATCCTTCCGGACGACGAGGTCAAGCATATTCCTCTGTCCGACATCTACGTGGACCACGACTGGAACAGCCGTTCGCGCGCGAACGTCCTCTCCAATCACCAAGAAACGGGCGACAAGGAAGGCACAGGAATCGACGGCCTGACCCGCGGAATCTTCCTCGACGGACAAGACACGCCAGTGGACGTCCGCTCGACCAAAGACGCAGGCATCAAGACAAGCAAGCCCTGGGCTCTCGTCACAGGTTTCCGACGCTTCGAAGCTATTCGACGGCTGAACGATCCGAAGATCAAGGAGAAGGACGATTCGGCCGAGGGCGAGCTTAGTCCCGAATTCGGCAAGCTCATCGAAGCGCGAAAAGCCGAAAAGAAAAGCCTCGTTCCGAACACGTCCGACGGGACCATTCGGGCCGTCGTGCGGCACGTGACCGAGCCCGAAGCGCGTTTGCTGAACATTCGAGAGAACACGAACCGCGACGATTTGACGACGCCGGATTTGTGCCTCGCCGTGCGAGAGCTTACGCACAAGCACAAGATGACGCCGGCCCAAATCATCGACCGACTCGGCAAGTCTCAGGGGTTCGTCTCCAACATGATCGCCATCGGCAAGCTCGGCGACGACGTCCTCCAGCACTGGAGAAAGGGAGGCGAGTTCAAGGGACACGACGGAAAGGCCGTCGTGACTCTTCCCTCGTCGGTACGCGCCAACGTGCGCGAGCTCGTCGATATTTCAAAGGAGGAGAGTGCCGAAAAGCAGATGGTGGCATACACCAAGCTTTTGCAGGGCAAACTCCCAGCCTCGTCGTCGGCCGACGACAACAATCAGTGGATGCTTTCAGCTAAGAACAAGGCGGGAAAAATCGGAGACATGCTCGGGACACTCCAGAAGCGAGGATTTCTCGAGGTCCAGGTGGAAAACGAGGAATGGGCCGATCACATCGACACCATCGTCTCAGTCGGCAACAAGGAGCCGTCCAAGCGGCAAGCTAAGGCCATCGCCAAAGCCGCGATCGACGCGTTCACCGAAGCGCTCAATCGCGAGGACAAGGAAGAAGAAGAGGAAGCCGCGGAGTAAGGCCGAGGTCGAGAATCGTTGGGGAATGCTCGGATCGCGATGCGGTCCGAGCGTTTCTCATTTAAGCCCTACTCCCTACTCCCTACTCCCTACTCCCTACTCCTTACTCCCAAGTCCGAGGTCATAAGTCCGAGGTCCGAGGTCATAGGTACGAGGTCATAGGTCCGAGGTCCGAGGTCCGACGTCCGAGGTC